>JAABUP010001834.1_pt1 | contig 43434 bp, 64 predicted proteins | sample 5559201 | NCBI WGS metagenome assembly JAABUP01 (sample SAMN10711887, study PRJNA513373) | rock metagenome | isolation source: Antarctica rocks | place: Antarctica
AATACTTAGCACTACACAGTTGTTGAAAAACAAATGTTCAAGCCCTAGAAATCATGTCGTTCAAGTCAAAATCTTCATTGCTATCACCCAACTGTGCACGAGCTAATACACCAGCTGACACTGGAGCGTAAAGTGGTTCTGGCAGCTTGCACAGCTGCAATGACAAGACTGAACGGCTCTAACAGCCGACACAACTGCTTCAACTTCACAAAGAACATGTCCTCACTGATGATTTTGACAACTTCCTTTGAAAGAAGGGTCTGGAGCATTCACCCATTCTGCCACTGACCATTGTGGCTCGGCCGCTGGCGAAAGCTTTCGGCACCTTTCGCCAGCCAAGGCTTTCGCCTTTCTGCCCGAACATTGGCAATGTCAAAGATCACTTGAACTCAGTTTGTCCGGTGTCTTTGATGAAAGCTTGTGCATCACGATGCTCATTCCTTGCACACAAGGTCTTGGGTGTGGAAGGCAAGAGGTAGGTTTCGTGAGCACGAGCGTGCCTGTAGTCGCTGATCAACCGCTGCTGCGTGATGACATGTTGTCGTGTCTTTAGCATGTCAATCGTAATTGTACGTGGTCGAGACGTCTTCGAGTGGTCCGCAGAGTGCCTTTGAAGTCCTTGCCTCTCAAGATCTCCTTGCTGCCATATTGAGTCGCCTGAATGAACTGCGAGATCTTTTGACATGCTCAGCCGTCAGTAAAACTTGGAACGCTGCTACTCAGAAACTGCAGCTGGCTTCCTTGGTTATTCTAGGAACTTGTGAAGACATCGAGTCTAACCCCATAGACATCGACGGCCTGCCCAGCACAATTTCAGTGGCTGCAAGAAAAGCACGCACAGGGTGCTTTTGCTGGGATAAAGATCCTGACAGTCTGCCTGGAGCATGCATACACAGGCGCTTGTCACAACAATGAACTGCTGCAGCCGCACTTGAGGTCCATTCTGTCCATCGCTGGTACCTGGGGAACTTTGCAAAGCTGCTCCCTTACGGGTGACTTTCCAATAGACCTGCCTGCAAGTCTGCTGCCAAAGAACTTACAGCAGCTGCACCTAGATATAGAGCCTGATCAGAATGTTGGCATGAGAAAGCCTCTTTCACTGTTCAACAGGTTTCTGAACCTACAGTCTCTGAAAATAGCTCCTGTTGACGAAATTGGTGATCAAGATGAGCTGGACTTGGAGCAATACGTCTTGAATAGTACCTTCCCACAGCTGACTAGCTTATCTTTGCTAGATGCGCCATTGCATGTCAGCCCAAGCTATACACTTGCAGCCTGCTTGCCAGTGCTGACCGATCTGCACATTTGTGTTTACCCAAGGAAGGCACAGGCCATCCTTGACATGAAGACTTTGAGGTTTCTTTGCCTGACTGTTGTGTGCAAGCCTGGGCTGGACAACTATGCAGTCCTGACTGTCTACAAAGACTCAAAGCTGCAGAAACTACGCATCAACGGGTCCCCGCGAGTCCTTAGTAACGGTCATCATTGAGAAGGTGGATCTTATGTTCTGCTGCTCTCTGATCACAGTGAAACACCGGTGGCTAGAGACTCTCAGAGATGAAGCAGTTCACTTTCGCTGATTTCATATCTAGAATAGCGGGGTTGAAGTTCTGGGCTTGACATTGCTGCGTTGACATATTGCTGCGTTGACATAGGCTAGATCATCCAGCTGATGCCATGTGCAGTAAGTGTAAATGAACATACCAGTAGTTTGGTGCTACACTACAGGAATGCTTGCACATTGTAATCCCCATTCTGCAATATACAAATCCTTCTTGTCTAAAAATCCTGGGCTTGCCAGTTGCTCTGACATGCAACATCCAGAGCAAGCTGCAAGAGTTGTACATGTGATCAACAGCAGAATCTGATGTGACTGTTCAAATTGAAAAACTAGGTCTCAGATTTTCGCTGGCCTGGGCAAAGTTTCAGCATGAATTGGTCATTACCTACCTATGGGTTAGCTAATTTCAGCATTTTCCGGCCCCGCCAACGGAGTCACATTCAATTTTGTTCCTGATAGGACATGAGCCTTGCACCACTTTACGTACAGTGATTTTCATGTGTACAATGTGTATGTGTACGTATAGAGGATAGCTTGGACTGCGTTGCCAAAGCATGGTGTGTGTTATTTCAAAACAGTCAGTAGGTCCTGGTCCTTAACATCTGTAGTGACAACATAAAGCCGGAAACCGGTGATGTCTATAAAACCAAAAAAAACCTGCTGGTTTTCCTGATCAAGTCTGACCACTGCTCAGTTGTATATGTAATCAGAATTCTAATTACTGCTGAGCAGACACAGCGGAGATGGTGATCAGCAGAGGCATGCAAAGGGTCTGCAAGCAGCCTAGCATCGTTTTGGTACTCTCAACACAGAGACACACTTGGTGTTACGCTATGCCTGCCAGACATTGCAATATGTCGCGTTCCTCACAAGAGACAAAAGCTGCATCATGACAAAGAATGTCATGAGGACATTGGGGCTGAAGGCACACGGCATCTGTCAAGCCATCACAGACTTGCCCCAGCGACAATCTGGGGACTTTCCAGGCTAGCTCAGCAAACAGAGCAAGATACCTGAGAAAAGCCAGCATCAAATCTGTCACCAAAGCAACTCGCATCCTTTGTGCTGCATCTGTTGACAGAATGTGCTTGGCAGCAGCCCACATGGACAAACGTATGCCACAACCTTCCTGTGCAGTTTGCATGGCAGCAATGGACGGCGAGGGCTGACTGTGTCAGTAAAGGAAACACTGCACAGTCTCTTCAGCTGACCCATAAGGACGTGTCGCCCGCTACAAATGTAGTGACCAAAGCTTTTGAGCTGCCACAAATGCCCGCAGCGCTGACAGATCTCAGCAAACAGGTTGCTCTCTGTTCCCCTTATGCCTTGGTCATCCAAGCAGATCAAAGACCATCAGACGTATGTTGCATGGAGAGACCTGCCCTTGCTGTTCTCAAAGTCACCTTGTGCATGAGTCTGCCAGGAGCCTTTGATGGTGCAGGTGTGCACGCTGAGCTGTTGATGCCCGAGCGTGCCCATCACACTCCATCGGATGAGCATGGCAACGACAGACCTGCCCTTGGAATCTGGCAGGAGACCTTGCGCATGAGCCTGCCAGCAACGCTAGGCGCTGCAGCAGTGGAAGGAGCTGTGGGTCTCTTCACCAGCCAGAATCCCTTACTTGGCATGTGAGCACCTGGCAGGCTCCGTTCACTCCTACCGGCAGGGTCTGCTTGGCAGAAGGCATACATCTCAGACAGCCTCATGCCCATTTGTGTTGCCAACAGGCCCTGCAGTCAAACACCTAGGATGATACAGACAGACACCATGGGCAATGCAGACCTGTCAATTGTTTTGGACCAAGTGTGTAAGAGTGCTGACAAAGATGAATGACTGTGAGACAAGGGCAAAAAACAGCAGAAGAGCGGCGGTGTGGGAGTGACCTTGATCCAGGGCGATGCTTCTGCCAGTCTGATGACGCCTTCCATGCCGTCCAGGAAGCCCAGCCCTGTGAACTGAGCCAACACAACTGCCAGAACAGCGTGAATATAGTTTGTGAGCATATGCTGCCTCACGCTCTGACCTGCAGCATGGCAAAGCGCAGCAACCTTCACTTTTGTCTACTTTACTCTTCTCCACTACGTTGGACCTGTGCATCTTTGGCAGCTGATCCAATACCTGCATGTGGAAATTGCACCTGGCCAGCAGTTGCGGCAAAACTGCTTACCTCACACAACTATACACAACAGAAACAAGTACATCATGGACATGGATAACATGCATACATGCATACATCATCATCATCATCATCATCATGTTCAGGCTGATGATGAAAAACAATCATGACAGTCATGGCGATGACACTGACAATGACAGCCACTAGTTCAGGTCTGGCAGGTTGTCGCACCTCCAGTGGATTTCTGGACAGAGGCTTCCATGTGGGTGGGCCTAACCATCATGTGGCCAGCAGCATTCAGGATGACGCGCTGCCCGGGGCGCTTGTACAGGAACAGCATCTTGCCTTCCCGCGTCACCACATCCTGTCCATTACAACATGACTCAGTCATGACTGTGGCTCAGCAGCACACTTTGCGACGCAAGACTGCTGGGAAAAGAACATGGCAGGGAGTCCATACACCAGTGCAAGAAAATGTGGGTCGAGGAATAAACACAGCATGACATCAGACAGTATTCATCTGACCTGTGACCCACAATGCCCATGAGTTGCATGACAAACACTTGGACTGCTTTCGGGAAACAAGACTCCTCCAAGCTCAGTTGAGGAACACTCTTTCATGCAGGCAACAGAAGCAGCTGTGTTGAGTCACCTGATCATTGATGATGCTCCAGGTGTCAGGGACCATGGCATTGTACTCCCGTGCAAAGGCATGGTTGCCGGTGCGTGGCGCGGCAAAGGTGTAGCACACCACCTTTGTGTTGCTCTGCTTGTTGTCCAGCAGCTGCTTGCGGATGTCATGGGCTGCAAGGGTGGCTAAGGCGCCGCCCAAAGAGTGCCCTGCAGCACAGCAGATGCAGCATGCATGCCAGCTCTTCAACAGCAAGCTCAGCCCTAGCCACAGGCAGCTCACACTCTCACGTGCACCACAGCATGCTCACGCTCTCACATGCACAAACCACGACAGACATCATCTGTGGAATCACGAGCAATGTCAACAGCCTGAAAATATCATTGCAAGCAGAAGCAACAGGACGATCAGCATGTTTTCCATAGATTGGCAGTAGACACAGCACAGCTAGAGAATTTATTCTATTGCCTACACCCAAAAATTTGTGTGGGAGCTAGTACGGCAGCCAGGATAGTGATGGCTGCAAATGTCAGCAGAACATGTGGTTGCATCACTGTTCAAGAGCAAGAAATGGCAAGATGGCAAGTGCTAGACGTGGCATGAGAGACTGAATACCTGTGACAAAGACACTTGTGGGAACATCTGACTTGCAACTCTGGTTGCACTGCTGGACAGCCTCCAGAACACGATTCACAACTTTGACTTTGAGTCCGCCAGCAAGCCAGCTTTTGAGGAAGCCAACATGCACCAGGGGGCGGGTGCCCAGCCATGTCTGACCCCTGATAGGGGGGTGAGCTATCCTCCAAGCCTAAATGATCAACAAAGCTTTTTGGAGCCCACCTTTGGTTTGCAGCATCAACACAGCAGAAGACGCTCACACTGGCAGCGATCTGATGCATTGGTGTTGCGTCTACAAGTAAAGCTGACAGGGCAAAGACCGCGCCATTAATGGCTGAGACAGATGCAACAGCGGTGAGCCCATTTTCACAGTGTGACAGCGTATAATGCCAGCAAGGCTGCTCGTAGGCTGTAGGCTGCAACAATAGCTCAGCAACAATACAGCTCAGCAACAATATATCTAAAGTTCATAGTAGTAAACCTTGGTTCCATTGACATCATGCATCATGACAGGGACATGTGTGATTGATGATAAATGCAGCAAGCAGACAGGGCAGCACCTGTAGATCTGCCAGTGCATTTTTCATGGACGCAGTCCCTCTGAAAGCCACAACAACAGTGTTGTTGCCCGAGCCTATGAGGCAGCGTGTGTCCTGTTCAATCTCCCAGAAGCTCAGGGACTCTGTCAGTTTGTACAGGCTCATGGCAGTCTCCAAAGTCAGTGTAGTTCTTGCTGTGAAAGCTGTGCCTTGCAGCTTCTCTTGTAACTTCTCTTGCTGTTCAGATGGCCCCTTGCTTGCCCTTGCGCTCGGATTCATCTGCATAACCAATGCTTGTGTTGGTAGTCTTACAGTATGTGGAGGTATTGGTGGCTGTCTCCTCAGGTGAAGTTGCAGACAAAGAGGTGACTGCCGTTCTAAAGAAGAGGCATTTGCAGCGGTAGGAGCTAATCTGCTATGGGAGAGACAGGTTAGGGCGGAGCAGGTTGGGGTGAGATACATCGTGTTGGGGTGGAGTAGGATGGGCCAAGATCCAGGCTTGAGTGGCGGCAGCATCACATTGATGGGTTTGCCCCTAAGCACATGTGACACATACCATGTCGGCCATAACAGTGCGAGCATTGGATCTCTCAATTGCCGCTCCTGGTGTAAATCGACTGTGGTGGCACAGCATGGATCAAATGAGGAGCATCACAAAGGGTATGGGTTGCCATGTGTTGCCAATGCGCAACACCATCATTGCTAAGAGTCAAGATGAGTCTGTATAGATTTTGGCTGTCTTACTCTGGCATGGTCATAGACAAAGCAGCTCCAGTAAAGCATATTCATCATGGTCTGGAAGCAGAAGATGGGCTGGCAGGCCAGGCTGGGGTCGTTGGGGGCCATCATGGAGCGGGCTGCAAGCTTCACAGGCTTGTCTGCCTCTGTCCAGGCAAACTCTTGAAGCCAAACCTGCAGCGTTGAACCATCAACTTTGGTAGTGATCAACTAAAAAGTGCATTTGCAGGCAACATGGATTGCATATGTCTGATGACATGCCGGAATCTGCGTGTCCATTGCTGGCCTTGATCAGCAATGCTTGCAAGGATCATCTCATGCCCAATAGAGGCACAGCAGCGATGGGATCAGATTGTGAGAAAAGCATTTGTGTCGATTGTATGTATGATAGTCAATCTAGATGACACTGGCAGGAGGACAATGACAAACCGAGAAGCATATGCGGGTCAAGCCCAGATGTACATTGAAACAAAACAGATGCGCCAAAAATCAGCTCCAGCAAGATGCAATTGGGCAGGAAGCTGGCATATGTCAGTTGGCATTCAACTGTTGACTCACACTAGAGGCAACCACATGCTCCTGGGGTGTTCTGGGGGTTGCAGCATAGCACAGCACGGCCGTGGTGGCTGTCATCACAATCTGTACAGCCACACCTTGGCATGAAGCGGGCGCACCATCTCATAAGCAGCATTACAGGAATGATGCGCCTGCATCCCTACTTAAGCCAGAATGGTGTCAAGCAAAGCAGTTGTGCTTGGCACCCCACAACTTTGTGCAAGAGAAAGTGTGCAGACAGTAAGGCATCAGGGCTTGGCCTGAGCAAATTGCGAATACATGATTGATCACAGTGCTGCAGCAACAGCTGCTCCTAAGCAAAGCTGGAATAGTCAAGGCGTGCTGCATCTTGAAACCCATCGAACATTCAGTCCAAGATCAGTTCCATATCAAGGCAGGTTCTCCAAGCTGATCCAAACCTTCCATGCAGCAGCCGTGCTCAACATCTTGCAGGGGTGCCAAGCAGCACCTATGCACAGGCCATTTGCAAGCAGGACGCCAAGCAGACAATGGCCAGTGTGAGATACCTGCATAGGCATGAGGCCGAGCCAAGAGAACTGCTGACTGGGACACCATCCAGGGCTTATCAGCCACAGCAGCACCATGCACAGCATCAAGAAGGTCATCACTGCCAGGCGCAGCCACAGCTGCAGCAAATTGGGGCACCCTCAGCTGCTCGTCATCACAGCCTTGACAAGCAGGCAGAACTGACCAACGCGGAGCATGACAATCCAGAGCAGCTGAAGGCGTGTGCTTTGTGCCTGTGATGCTGTTTTTGTCTTCCTTGCACATGCCAAAAAAGGTGTAGATGACAATGCTGAGATGAGAGGGAAGGGCTGCAGGCGGCACTTCAGTCAAGTTACCTGCAAGGTGTTGTACACCAGGCCAACTTGAACAGAGGCGTAGGGCTTCCTGCGGTACCCTTTGAGCTTGGACAAGAGTAAAGCGTAGGTGATGACAAAGTAGAGCACTGCGCTTGCTACTATGATGTCCACAGTGATTTCTGTGGCGCGGTCTACACTGCATGTCGAGAGGTCGTTGGAAAGTGGGTCCTGAGAACTCTCACAATCTGCAGGCCCGCCTTGATCTGCACCAACCACAGTATTAGACAATGCATGCAGCAAGCATGCTGAATGTGCTCAAGTCTGTCAAGGAACATGCATTTGCTGTTGCAGGCAGCAGCCTGCATAAAGATGCCCATCTGCTCCTTACTGTACTGCATCCACACAGACAAGAACATCTACTCCCCCAAGGTAGGCAACAAACCCTAATCAGGCATAGGGGGTACATCAGACATGCTACGAGGCACAAGATATGCAGGCATGTGTGATCAGCAGGTTTGCAGGTGCATATGCATAGTGTTAAGTTGCACCCAAATCTTTGTGCCGTGATATGCAGCATGCTCAATGCGCTCAATGCACAAATGCTTCTCCTGCCTTGTGTCACGCAAAGCAAGCTGCACAGCATTTCGCCTACGCTTATGCTTACACTTACGCAGAGCATTGTGAATCCATCCAAAGCCTACAAAAGCCTCAAACCAGGGCCAAAGCAGCAAGCAAGGCCATAGCAATATCCAGGGTCCGTCCATGACAAGCTTGCTGTGACCTTCGGGACTCTGGAAACCATGCTCTATCGCAGCAGCACTGACTGTGCTGCTAACGCCCTTGGGCAGCTTCCAGACAAGTGTAGAGTAGGCGTGCACCAGAAACAGCATGAAGATCTGCAACACAGAAAGTGCAGACTGTCCAAAAGATGGTCATGCAGGCACTTGACAGAGCCAACATCTTTTGGGGCAGGACTGCAAACTGAGGTCTGTAGCCATGCGCAGTGGGCTCAAAAGGGTCAGTAGGCAGAAGCAGATTTCAGAGTGACCCCAACATTGCATTAAAGGGTCAAGGGTATGGCGGCAAGCTGTATGCATGACAGAAAAAGGCAGCAAAGTGTGACAGCTAGGAACCATTTGTGAAAGAGGCCCAAACAGTGCATATGCACCAGATGTGAGCTGATGTACAGGCCAGTGGTCAGGCATAACAAACAGCAGTATTTGATGATGTCAAAAGCATGTGGTGTGCAGCCAAGTTTGGCTGGAATTGAAAGGTTGTGCACAGACGTAGCAAACAGATGACTCACTGTGTTCCAGCAAGTCCAGCGGGCAAACCCAAACCAGAACCATGTACCGCTGTTGACGTAACAGGGATTGGCCAGCAATATCCCATTTGGTATGATATAGAATAGGAGATTGAACCACTGCAAAACCCCTTCTACCATGATCAGTGTTACATTGCGCCTCTGCCTGTGTTTCCTGCAAGGCAGTACTTTGGCTCAAAGAACATTGCACCATTTGGTACATGCGCCAACACAAAGCTGCAATGTATTGCGTTGTTCCTCAACATCAACAAGTTTGAATTGAAAGCCTTGCAAGCCTGAAGATACCGCCTGGAAGCATGCACCTACAAGGCAACTTGTACTCATGAGGCAGGTTGTAATTATGAGGCAGGTTATAATCATGAGGCAGGTTATAATTATGCTGCACCTCACCAGTGTTTGTGATGTCTGACTGCATCTAGCACGCCCCATACAAATGTAACCAGCATGACAGTAACCAGCACCCAGCATGCGCTGCCAATAGCAACATTCCACTTATAGATGGTTGTAGACCCGAAATGATATGGTTTATTTCCCTGCGTTGCATAGCCATGCATTACTCTGACCTAGGCTTCGGACAACAAGAACGTGATGCATCGTTGGCTTTACAAAGACTGCATGCGCATGCAATGGTGCTGCAGCAAGGGTCGCCATGCACCTACCATTTCCATCTTTCTGACAAATTCCGTGATCAGCACTCCAGCTCCAGCAATGATTGATGCCACAACACACAGTAATGCTGCCTGCAGAGCAGCGAAGCATTGGTGATGCATGAGACTACAGGACCACAGTGCTGATTATAAAGGGGGGGGCGTCAATATCATACTCTGGACTCTCGTGCGCTCATGAAGTTGAAGCGAAGAATCACTTCAGTAGACGCGTCTGTCGTCAACATTTTTCTTGCCACCCGGCTCATGTCCTCTTGGACAGCTTTGAGGTGAGCGCTGGCCGGTGTCGGTGAGCTTGCCTCACTTTGCACGGTACTGACTTGATCGCTAACAAGCAAAGTCTCGTCTGGCTCGTCAGCGTTCCTGATGCCATTTGGTGAAGTGCGATATTGCGACACTTGTTGCACATGTCCGCCAGTGCCGACACCCGATGCTGTGAACGTTTGCCTAAACGCATGACCAGTCTCTGTGGCCAAAGCTGATAGAGTTTGCCATGGCAGATGCAGAGGGTTGTAAAGATCTGCGGCACCAAGCTCGCTATCGGCGCGCAGCTGACCAATATCGTCTCCGCGTGGGTCCATATCGCAGTCGCTGTCTACACAAGTGCGCCAGGTGCGAGATCTCAAGGGTTTAGTCATGTAAGTCGTCATACAAGAAGATGTTTCACATAAGGCCAGCCAGTTTAGGCGTGCAGGAGCACACCAAATCGAAACAGTGATGCATCGACGCAACAAGTCCCTCCGGAATCCAAACTGCAGGCAACCACGATGCCTCCCTCCCTGTGTCATGAATCGTTTAAGCACTGCAGCTCCTGCTCCACGCATGTACATGCTTACATTAACATGAAGGATCATGATGCCAACCGTTTGAAGAAGATCCAAGCAAGTGCCTGCTGGCATCCTGATTCGCAACACCTGCTGGAATGTTCATCAGCGCTGAGCTGCAGCCTGTCAGGAGAGTTGCTGCAGCTGAGCTAGGCGCAATAGTAACAGTTGGAGCCCATATACAAAACTTCGCATACAGTCAGTTTGATACCAGGAGTCGAATCATTGCAATGATATGCATGGCGATGCGTGCCTGCCTGACAGCTTTGCGGCTCAGACTTGTCTGAGTACCTACATGTGACTGATATCTACATGTACATACAGAAATTTGTAGATATCAGTCACATGAGCATATGCGATTTACTCATGTGGTATGCACATGTGGTATCTACACTTGACTCTGATCCAGACAGTGCACCGGGCGCTGCTGACAGGTGCAGCATTGGAAAGTCGTCTTCGACATGTACATGCCATTAGGACATCTTTAAAGCGCAATCCCGATGTGTATGCCATTGCATTGTCTCTTGACAGCACGTGAAACGTGTGCTGGCGTTTTGTCTGCAAGCTAGGTTTCGCAGGCCCTATCACAGAACGTCAATTCCAGCTTTCCGACATGGAGCGTCTGATGTCGGACAAGGGTACAGGAGCGCAGTATTGCTTTCCAACTGTCGCGATTGAGCTGCAATAAAGGCAAACCGCTCTGGTCGGTCGTTGCCAAGCCCGCTCTGCCGTGGCCAGCATCGCCAGTGGATTCTGAGGTGAGGTTGGTCGCAGAGCCCTAGAATCCCGGAGCAATGGGCAAGAGGCCCAAAAACAGCTCCGGAAAAAAGAAGGGCAGCAAAGGCAAAGCTTCAGAGGTAATAGCTTGTCCTGAAGCCTCTGTGTTATGTCCATAGTCACCTGTCTCATCTTTGCAGAATTTGCAGGTGCCCGTCTTGACAGAAGAAGATGCGCCAATGACATCTGCAGCAGCTTCATCCGCCCATGTGGCACCTGCGGTGTGCTTGCTTTTACTTCCAGCATGCATTTACTGCCAAATTTTGCCACTACTAGTGCTCAGACACCCTGAAGTCACAGCAGCAAATGCAATGTGATTGGTCTGACTGCAGGTCTGGCGTGCTGGCACAGACGCAATGCAAGAGGGAGAAGCCCTTGACTACGACCCAACAGCATATGACTGTCTGCATCAGTTCACCCTAGATTGGCCTTGTCTCAGGTAACAGTGATGAATGGCTAATTATGCATGCCTACCTTTGCCAGCAACACCTTGGGAGTATCCCATACTGAGCAACCGTTTGCATATTGCAGTTTCGATATCCTGAAGGATGATCTTGGGGGCCCTCGCAGCACCTTTCCCCATTGCATGTATGTAGTGGCAGGCACACAAGCACAGCACGCGAAAGAGAATTATGTTGCGCTTATGCGCCTGTCTGAAATCAATCAGGGAAGGCATGGCAGCAAAGCTAGGAATGAAGACGATGATGAAATGAGTGACAGTGATGATGAAGATGCGCCACCACAGATACATACCAATAGGATAGCGCATCATGGGGGTGTGAATAGATTGAGATGTATGCCACAGCAGCCAGCTGTTGTTGCATCATGGGGTGACACTGGACTGGTGCAGGTAAGCTGCCTGCTCAGGGTGGCCAGATGCCAGGACTCAAGCATCTTGCTCATCTGGTCACATCTTGCACAACTGCAACACATCAGATTATCACACCGCCTGTTGACTAAATGGCACCATCTACGGTGCTTGCATGGGTCACGGTCCTGCCACCTGTAGGGCTTGTACCTGAGACATATATGGTCTGTACTGTCAGCTGTGAATCCGCTCTTCCAGCTAGCTCAGGTTGTCACTCCACACCCCGCTCAGCTGCACTGTAAATGGTTGCAGACAGTCCGATGTGCATGTGCAGATTTTTGACCTGTCAACACAGCTCACAGACCTGGCGCAGCGCAACAGGCAAAAGCCAAGCAGTCATGCCATGCAAAAAACAGTGCCCAAACAGCTGCACCGGCATCGCACAGAGGGCTATGCGCTAGATTGGTCCAATCACACGGCAGGCCAGCTAGCCAGCGGCGATTGCAGCAACAACATCCATGTTTGGCAACCAACGCCTGATGCCAAATGGACCATCACAGAAGCCTATCAAGGACACACTGGTTCAGTGGAGGATTTGCAATGGAGCCCAACAGAGGCAAATGTCTTTGCTTCATGTTCTGTGGACCACAGCTTGAGAATTTGGGATACACGAGAACGCAGCCGCAGCATGCTCAGCGTGAATGCATCTGACACAGATGTGAATGTGATCTCCTGGAACAGGATGACTAGCTACATTTTAGCTAGTGGGGATGAGAAGGGGGTGTTGAGGGTATGGGACTTGCGAAACTTCAGTGACGGGGGCCATGTCGCCAATTTCGATTACCACAAGTGAGGCTGACTTCTGCCATTGCTCTTCTGCATGTTATGGGTGGTGTTCATGGTTGGCTGTCATAGAATAGCATGTTGTGTACTGTTGGATGTGCTGCAGCTGCCATGCAGCTTGTGCACATAAGCTTGCAGAGTGACGTAGTTCTGCCTCTGTGCCGTAGCATGATCTCATCTGTTGTGGTGTCTGTGCAACTTGCACCTTAATTACTGCAGGTGCATCTGTCTTGCAGCAGACCTGAGCAATCACACAGCACTTGTTAACAAGCAGAAACAGCACATGCAATACACAAGCAAACAAAGCAACTACATGCTCTGAAGTTGACCACAACTCCTGGGCATACAAGCTGAATGTGTATTCTCACTGCAGGGGTGCAATCACATCGGTAGAATGGTCTCATCACGAAAGCAGCATTTTGGCTACATGTGCCAGTGATGATCAGCTGGCAGTGTGGGACTTGGCCTTGGAGAGGGATCCTGAGGAGGAGGCTGCTTTGGCTGCAGACACAAATGCGCTTGCTCCAGCAGATCTGCCTCCGCAGTTGCTATTCGTTCACAGTGGGCAGCATAACATGAAGGAGGTGCACTGGCATCCGCAGATTCCAGGCATGCTTGTGTGCACTGCAGAGGATGGCTTCAATCTCTTCAAGCCTGCCAATCTGTAGTGTGGTATCGCACGCCCGTGGAGAGGGTGCATGCAGCCAACCGACAAATTGTGATTGATTTTCCCCAGCAGGAGGTCAGCTAAAATTTAGATTTGATATTTGTCAATTACACAAGTAGCATGATAGATAGACACCGTCGTTGACAAGAGACACAGATCACAACGTTGGCAAGCCAGTGCAAGGCAGCAGTTTTTGTAGAACAAGATGTGTTATGATCAATTTGACAGTCCATTTGATTGTTACGTAGGAATCTAGTGCCTGACTCAAAACGCTTGATGAGACAATATGACCTTGTGTTTTACAGCTGTGCGGTCAGCCCCTAGCGGGCAACGGTCGTTGAGGTTGTCTTTCATGTCGCGAAATATATTTATATGATGTAGCATTACCTGCAGCTATGCCGCACCGTCAGCTGGCACCGCCTGTTCTGATCCTGTGGTCTGTTTTGGTCAAAGCAACCCTGGCCGTGACCTTGGACGCCAACTCTCTGGCTGATCGCATCGGGCGATCACACCGGGAGTTGCTGCAAAGTACCAGCACGGACTGGGAAACTTGTGAGGCTCTCACAGAGTACGACCCTCTGTTCGATGACCCCTTAGAGCTGAAGTCTCTAAGTGCTTTGTATGAGGCGACTGGGGGACAGTACTGGACGTATGGATATCACTTTAACACAGCATCTACACCATCTGGTCTGAACAGTTCGAGCAACGAGACTTCACTAGAAGCTCTTGTTCAGCGATTTAATAAAACAGCATGGTTGGACTCTTCAGTCAGCTACTGTCAGTGGTGAGCTCTTGCCCTCATGCTACTCAAATGCAGTATGTGCAAGTTCAGCTGTGCGTCTTGGGACCAACAGAGTCATTTTGTGCACCAGGAGTCACTGCAGAGCAGTACTCAACCTGTACAAATGAAATATTGCTATTATGCATGATCATGCTGGCAGTGACAAAGTTGCACCAGCACTGCAAAGTACATGATAGTACGTGTTTAGAGCGGGGCTGTTGAACGCATGCATGGCCTGTAGGTATGGCGTCAGCTGTTGTCCCACCACACCATCGCTCTTGTCCAGTGGATGCTCAACAGCGTTCTCACAGTCTGTGGCAGTGCTTGAGCTCAATGACTTCAACCTGTCTGGCTCCTTGCCAACACAGTTGGGGGTGTTTCAGTCCCTGTCAGCACTAGCCATTGATGACAACCCAGGTGATATTCATGCTTTGCTTGCGGCTGCCAGGCAATTCACCATGGTGTTGTTGCTGTCCTTACGTGACTGCTCATGCTTATGCAGGGCTAACAGGAGCTTTGCCAAACACAATTGACATGACTGCGCTGACAGTACTTCACACAACCAACACATCCATGTGTTTTGTGTCAAATTGCAGCAATCCAGGTCGGGCCTTTACTGACACTGTGAAGCTGTTTTGTTGCTGGTCATTGATCGTTACCTTGTTGGCAATATGACTGTTCACCTTGCCCATCATCAGTACACCATGTGCAGCAGGCATGACGCGTAAACTGCATTACACTGTCTTGTGTGGCAGTCCTCAGCTGTGCTGGCATTGCATAAAGACAGGCTGCATCACCCATGAAAGCTTTGCCAGACTTACACGTGCAAGTTGTTGCATATATAGCTGCCGTGATCTGCATAACATGCCAAGCGATTAGCAGATGTCATTGAAGATGCATGAAACCTGCTGTCCAAGCCATAGTACTGCTGACCTAGCATCTACAACATAATCGAGCAGTCTTGCAAACCACATAGACGCAGTATGTGATGTTCAGTCGTTTGTCACACTCAAGCAGTCATGCGTTCATTTAGGTATTCAACCACTACCCTCATATCTGTATCCTGGCCCAAGTGTGAACATTTTCAGCAGCACAGATGGCCAGAACCACACTATCAGTTGCAGCCAGATAAAGCTCCAAACCCGAGTCGGACCAGCACCTGCCTGGTTTCAGCAAGCAGCTCTTGACCCTGACTCCTATAATTTCAACTACTGCACCTGTGCTGGCGCATACCATCTACAGGTGGGTCTTGTCTTTGCTGGTGCCACAGTTCATTTGGACAGACAAAGCTGACACCATGATTGGTTTGGAGCCTCTGGCATGATGTCAAGCATATTGTCTTCCTGCTGTTAGGTCTGTGACATCACCTTGTGATTTGCACTCCCAACAAGTCAGCCATGAACTCAGCAGCGCATGAATCTGTGGCGTGCATTGCTTGCAGACATACAAGCTGAGCACGGATGCAACTGGAGCAAGCTGTCTCCCTAATGACACAACCAGGAACAAGCTGCTCATTGCAGGCATTGTGCTGGCTTGCGTGCTGCTGCTAGCTGTCTTGCTTGCAATCATCATGTTCTGGAGGTACGGTCTCTCAGCCATCATGCAGCAGGACATTGCTGGAACCATGGCTGTGGGACCATTGATTCAAACCATTGCCCAAGCGCTCAAGCCAGATTGTCTGCCAAGTCTTGCTTGGACAGTTGTGTTGAATCTGGTAATGCCTTGTGCAATTCAGTGGAGCAGACTGTCTTTTGGCGTATGACATGGTCTGCTTCTGTGTCTGCAAATGAGTCAATGATGGCCTGAAGGGCAGCAGTACCATGCAGCTGTGCCTGGTGTCAAGAAAGCAACGAAACGAGACTTTGTTCTGACAGATCAGAGAGCCATCGATGTGTAACACGTCATGTGTTCTGCAACAGCTGGACAATTGTGTACAAGTGCAGGGTGGCTTTGTGGAATGAGAGAGGAGTGGATTACAGTCGTTTCACCTTTAGGTAAACCTGGAGCTGTTTTGTTCTTGGTTTTTCTTTTCTGTTCTGATCTAGGACTGGTGTACATACCACCTTTACCTTTTAGTCAATTTTGCTGAGCAGTCAGGCATGTTTCCCCGCTAAAATAGCCAAACAGCAGAATTTCTGTCGTTTTGAAAGTCATTTTCATCATACCTCTTGCCCTCCCCTCCCTCCCCTTCATCTCTAATGGATTTCTCGGGGCTTTTGCTCATGCTGGTGTAAGCCTGCTTCAGTGCAGGTGCCCAACACAGCCAGGGGTTACAGATCAAAGTGCCTGATTTGCACCCTCTCTCATGCAAGCTGCTTTCTTCCAGCCAAGTAGACTCCAAGGCTGCCATAGACTGAGCTCAACCCTTGCTTGTAGTCTGTCACTACCCTAGGACCCTGGCTGACCTACACAGGTACCGAAATAGCCTGGGGCATGATGTGAGCAGGCTTGGCACGGCTGCAGTCAAGCGGCGGTACCCCCCTGGCATGGTGCCGGGTCAGGAACATGAGGAGATCACTCTGGTCCAGTCAGACATCGAGGGATCGACAGAGATCTGGGAGTGGTTAGCGTCCTTGCTGGGCAACATCATGCTTGACTGTCATGAATGCTCAGCAATCTAGATGTCTGAGTCATTGCCTTGTAGCAAACAGTCCTGCCCATCAAAGAACCCTGGCCCAGGCACTCACAACACCCCTTTGTTTGTACATCATCCGATGAGGTCTATGGACCATATTTTGGGAGTTGTCAGCTGCAAACAACATGAAATGGGGGTTACCTGTCTTGCTCACACTGCCTCTCTGACATGCATGTGTGATGCGCCACATATGGCTCCATACCCGGAGTGCAAGTCATGAAGCACAGAGAAACAAGAAAATTGAAAGTAAGTATCTGCCCTGGAAAGCAAGCTTCAGGGGCAGGTACTTATCACAAATTGCATATGCCTATGCGATGCAGCGCTTCAGCAGCCAGGTGATCATTGTTACACCAAGCATGGGCAATTGCCTGAGTCAATGCTCAGGTGTACTGCTGCCATGGCTTGCAGGGACAGTCAGGTGATGCAGAGAGCCTTGGACACGCATGACACACTCTTGAGGGCCCTGCTGGCCCGCTACTACGGGTATGAAGTTACCACTGAGGGGGACTCCTTTACCATGGCCTTCCATGACCCGGTTGATGCGGTGCTGCTCCTGCACCCCACCTCTGCACCTCACTATATTTGGGGTTTAGGCTTACGCTTTTAGTCTCAAGTTGAACCTAAACAAAAGCCATGCATAGGTTGTCCAGCACACAGTGATCAAGTAGTGCCAACCGCTTCGCCATCCATGCCAATCCAAATGCATGGAAAGGCATGAATTCCATTCACCACAGCTGCTTTGGCTTTAGGAAGTTGGTGTCACGTCTCGCTTGCTGCTGCTCAGCTTTCCAACTGCTAGTGGTCTCATGTTGCTTGTGTATATCTGCCTATCGCCACACACCAAGTCTATCAGCATCAGCGCTACTGCTGAGCAAAACAGCCTTCTGACTCCCTGCATACCTCTCTTCTGCAGTTGCAGATCTACAGTACCAGTGTGTTGTAAACCCCAGCTTGCGTCAGGGTACAGAAGAGTTATGGTACAAGCAGAAGACGGATATCCGAGGACTGGACTGACACTCTGTTTGAGGTCAATACTAGAGTGGGAACAAATTGTATCACTGCTGGCTGGTTCCATTCCACAATTTGCGGTTTTCCCAATGTCAGTGAAAGAAGTTTCTGAAGGCTGTTTTGTTTTGGGAGTGTGCAGGTGCGGTACTGCTTACACGTGCAGCAGCGACTGCTGAAGGAGCAGTGGCCCATCAAGCTGGCAGAACACCACATGGCCCGCACTGTCAGCATGGGGGATATAGAGGGGGGCAGCCCGGGGGGCCAAGTGCTCTTCAACGGCTTGCGTGTGCGCATGGCCATCAACACAGGTGTGCTTCCTGCTTCATCTCCTCTGCCGCCTGGGCTGCGCGACTTGCTGCATTTTGCATGGTGTTGACCACTAGCATGAAAAGCTTAAATGGCATGGGTTCATTAGCAGAGACTACCAAAGTAGCAGGATGCTCTGAAACCCATACTGCAGCAGCCAGTGCTCTTCACAGTTTGCACACTGCTGCTAAGGCAGGGCAATGATCACATTGCTGAGCTTGGGATGCTGAATGTGACAGGGGTGCCCGCCCGGGTGAGGACTCATGAGGTGACAAAGCAGGTGGAGTACATAGGGGACGTGCAGAACTTGGTGGAGAAGCTGAGTGATCTGCCAGCTGGAGGGCAGGTGCTCATGGGCCCCCTCACCTATCAGCGCATCTACAGCCGTCTTGAAGAGTTCCGAATACAATCCTTGCAGAAGTTGTATGAGCAGCCAGCAAGGTCTGCACCTCTCTGTGCCACATACCCCACTTTTTGTGTGTGTGGTGTGGTTTGCAAAAATGCCTTTCGAAACCCCTTCTATGAATGGCTTGAGGATACTTGCTTGTGGCGACATTCTGGAAGTCAGGCTTCAAACAGTCTCAAGATTCAGGTCTCATACGGCGGCATGGTTGCAATGCTGCTTCCAACACAGAGTCACTGCTGACATATATGTTGCCTGCATTCATGCTTGCAAGCTGTGATGCATTAAAAAGCTCATTGTGGGCATGCAAACATGCTCACTCATGTTGCTCCAGTAACATGAGACACCCTATCAGAAGCATCTAGGATACTGTGTACAAACAGTTGATGTCTGCAATGTCTCGGCGCTTCGCTCACTGCTTACTGCAAAGCAGCGTCCTGTGTTGTATTGCGCCATCAATGCAGACTTGACTAACATGGATTTCAGGCAAAAGACTATCTACTCTAGCTAATGGGACTGTCTACTCTAGCTAATGGGCTACATTGCCTGGACTCAGTCCCAGATGTGATGAGGTAGTGTACTTACAGGAGTGCCCTTGAAGGCAGGGGTCGGAGTGCTAGGGCGCGACGCCGCATGAGTGGAGCCTTCTCCAGTGTGTGGAAGGCTGTCAGAGAGCTGGGCAAGCCCTCAGGCTCCCTGTCATTCACCTCACGCAAGACCAGCAGCAGCAGTAACCATGACTTCCACCTGCATCATGTCGGCCTCGAGGTGATACTTTGGAGACAAAGCTCATGCTGCTTTGTTGCCGATGCGCCAGTGCTTGCCGGGAGTGGGGACATTGTGCTTGATGCATCACTGGACAGTGCATAGCGGGGTAGCCAAGGGCTGACCAGCAGCAAAGCATTCGCAAGCTGTTGTGCTAATCTGATTGTTGACACAGTGCTGATGTTTTTGCTTTACACAATGACACAAGGCAAAAAGTCTGCCTGTCCGCATGTGTAGGACACTCCTTGCATGCGACGACACCTTGTCCCGGCACTTTGTCCTTTAACATGTCATATGCAATGTCGAGACGCTAACTCATGCTCAGCTTGGCTGGCCATTTGAATTGCGTGTGCCCCAAAAGTCCAAAAGTACCAGCAGTGTGTCACAATTGGACCTGCATCGCAGGGTGGCATGAGCACAACAGCTCGTTTGCAGTCGATCATTCCCAACAGGGGTGGGGGGCGGGGAGTACAGCATGGGCAGGACTCCTTTCATGGCCTGGGGGCCCATCTACCTCATGGCAGACACAGGGAAGAGTCCCATCAATTCTTTGGGCCCAACTCCAGTGACAACACCACCCCCATGCTCATTGACATGGGCTTCCACAAGTAGGACACCATATACTCAGCCCCTTGCAAGCCCTGTCTGTGCGATACTGTCTGTGCATTCATGTAGATTACTGGCCTTCATGCATTCTGGTCTTCCATACATGCAGTCACATACAACCTGATTTTGCTCAGCGCTTGCTCATTTGCACCTCCACTCATGTATCTCATGTGCAGACGCATAACTGACTTGCTTATTTGGGGCAAGCCACTGTACATATCAAAGATGCTTCACATTTGCCAGCAACATTGCCAGCATGCAAGTTGCTGTACACAGTCCCGGAGCCAACGTGCATGGTGCACACACAGCAAGTTGCCATACATCAACTGACACCTTCTGTGTCTATCCCACAGGATAGATGGGGTTCAGAGTCCTGAGGCAGTGCAGAAGGGCTGGTACATGCCAGGCATTCAGGTCATGCAGATCCTGGCGTTCCCTTTGCAGCAGAGGGCAAGGCTGTTCCCCAGGCTGCCCAGTCACAGCCAAGTCTACCCAGGCTTCTTCGATGCTCCTGGCAGCGCTTGTGCGCTGGTGCCTGAGTGCAAGCGCAGCGAGCTGTTGCACAAGCAGGCTGTCACCATCGCTTTCTGCTCCGCAGACAAGTAAGCACACATCACACATCTTGCTGGAAGCTGGTTTTCAGTACAAATGCAGGCCTCTGCAGCAGCCCTGTATGTGTCCAGCCTGGCTTTGTAATACTAGCGTACACATATTGCTGCTGCTCTTGCAGACACTGCATGCAAGCTGCAACTCCTGTCCTGTCATGAGAACAGGAAGTGAGGACTGCTTGTGTTTGACCTGTGCCCTGGCTGATCTGGTAGGCACTGTGTCAGCAGCAGCTCCTTCGCCACCAACATGTTGTCAGCAAGAAGCTAGTGTGCTCAGACATGCTGTGTAGCATGAAGTAGGTGCACTCTGATGTGTTCAGCACAAAGCTCCTGACGCAATGCAGGTACAAGGATCTGGCAGCTCTGAATGCAGAGGTGGGTCAAGCAGCACTGGCTTTGTACTGCGCAACAGTACGGGCCACGCTGTTTGTGTGCAAGGGGTATGAGTGCCAAGAGAAGGAGGGGGTCTTCATGACTGCCTTCCCAGGTCCCATCAAAGCTCTGGAGTGGGCTGTCACGCTTCAGATGGCCCTGCTCAGGTGTGACATGCTGCTTGTCCTGCCCAGCAACCCACTTGAGAGGTAATATGTGATTGAAGGCATGTTGTGTGTATGGCTGTTAGTGCCTTGAGCAGGCAGCATGCTGATTGTAACTACAGCCAACCCTAGTCATCCTGCCGCATGCCACTACCGGCCAAAGCCATTGCTCAGGTGAGCACTCACCTGACTTACATGGGGCGGCTGTTTTGCAAACATGTCATCTGATCGTTCCTCATCCCTGAGCATGTCCATTGGTTGCAACCATGTGACCTAGTGACGACTCTGAGCATGAGCATATTGGAAGTGTAGAGTAGCATGGCCAGCTGTGATGAAAGGGTGGGACCAATGGAGGGATGTGTACAGTGCCGAGGGTCAGCTGCTCTTTGCTGGCCTACGGGCCAAGGTCAGCGTGTTCCATGGCCAGATGACTCGCATTGTTCCTCACACCACCACAGGTACCGTCACAACAGCCTTCTGGCTCTTGCTCTGTGCTTGAACACAGCACATACACAGGCTGCATGATGTCAGTGGCCTGGTCTTGAGCCAAGCTGCCACAACCTGGCATCATGCCGTGCAATTGCTTGTATGCACAGCATACTTCACCTCAGCAAAAGCTGCATACGTATTGTCTGTCCTGGGTGGGGCCTTTCTGTGCTTGCTTTGCTGTGGGAGATTCAGGTTCTTGTGCAAACGACGCAGTACAAAGCTGCTGTTTGGTGTGTGCAGGGCGTGCTGACTACTTTGGGCTGGCAGTGAATAGAGCAGCAAGGTTTCTGGGGGCCGCATGTGGGGGTCAGGTGCTGGCAGAGAGGGGTCTGGTGGAGGAGGTGGTGCAGTACTGGCACTCCCTTGTCTACAAGTGGGTCAATTAAACTTTTGCTGAGGCAGCTGTTGTGCACAAGGTGTCATGTACATGCATTGGTGCGTATTGCTAGCAATTTGTGAATCTGTAGATTTCGTGGGATGCTCATGCATCGTACTGCCTGCAAGTTACCGAGACTGAGTCTCCAGACATTCTTGCATGCATGAAAGAATAAAGTTGGGCAGAGTTATTGTGGTTTTGTCTGAATCTGCCAAAATGGTTGGCCACTGTACATCAATCAGTGATCTGTCTTGCACGACTGTTGCTTACACAGGAGCAAAAAGCATGCAAGTCATCTTCCTTTAGGAAAACGTGAACACATGTCATCATCTTGCCTCCAGTAATCCTTGCTTGTGTTGTCCTGAGTGACTATGGGGTACCAGCCCAAACCCACTTGCACCTCTGTGAATAGCGTGCAACCATTTCATGCTTGTCAAAACTGTTGACATTGTCTTTCACCGTTCGCAACTAGGCTTTCTTGCCAAAGGCGTACAAAGGAAAGATCTCTAACCTGGTTCAGTGCATCAATTCGAACAATGAACTTGGGTGCTTGCGTATAGTCTCGCAGATGTAGGTGTTCACGTTCTGGCAAGCCAATGCATGCAATGCATTGGGTGGATGTCAAAGGCTATGTGGCGCTCTGAGAGAGCAAGGCTTGTGCTTGCAGGAGAACCATGATGGCCTTCTCTGCACAGGGGTGCAGCCAGCCAGTCTCTCCCTTCTTGCCTGGCTCTCTCATAGGGGCCCGCCTAGGCTTCTCAGGCCACAGGAGAGCTTCTGACCCCTTCAGTGCTTCTTCAGTTTCAAGGTCCAGCAGCAGTACTCCCACAGCACACAACAGATCGCCAGAGTCACAGCAGTGGCAGAGCCCGTTGAGTGTGACAGCAGCAAAGGCCACAATAGCAGGCATCAAATCGGCGGCAGATGCAAGCCAGGGGATTGCATGCAACCAGGCCTTGGGTTATCTGCGGACGGCTTCCTTGCCTCATGTGCCTACGCAGCCGCAACTGGCTGCAGGCTTGATGCAACATATGGAAACCCCAGCCATGAGCAATCCACGTAAGTTGCTGCCTGTCATGCGCTCATGAGCCTGATGTCCTGGCTTGTGCCATTCACTCACCAATGCACTCATCCACTTGTGCATTCACTGCCTGGTCATGGGGCTCCACCCGCGCAATCACCTGGCAGAATATGTGTTCTGGTCATGATGTCTGCTTTCTTGCACAAGCAAGTGCTTTGCATATGCAGGCACCAAAGGGCTGAATCGGAAGACTGTCTCCTTCGTCATGTCCGACCCCGATGCTCAGAAGCTGGTCAACAGCTTGAAGCAGCCAGCCCCTCCTATGCAGCCTCGGCCGGAGCGGGGCTTCATCAGGAAGCATCTGCGATTGAGTTCTCACGGAGACAGGAAACAGCGGCGGGCTAGCGCCAGCGCCAGCCAAGCATCAACGGAGTTGGACGGCTTCGCGCTCACTCAGCAGGGCAGCGACACCTTAACGGATGACGATTCTCAAGGAGATTCTATGTCTGCAGTGCTGTTGGCAAATGCGCAGCCCTTGAGCCAGAGATCAGGCAGCCTTGACCGTCCGCCTTCCTTGCAGAGATCCAGCCTGCGGCTTTCAGGCGTAAGTACTCCCAGCAAGCCACTGCTGGATAACGCCAATGAAGTGCAGCCAGGTGAGCTGAACAGACTGGTCTGTCTTGATGCTGCTGTGGACTCATCTTCAGGACTGATTCAGCTATCGTGACCTCTACACGCTGAACATGCTGCATGCAGCGGGCAACAATGGGGCACCGGCAGAGTTGGAGAGACTGCACAAGCAAAACCTCTTGCCAACAGTCAGAGCAGAGGATGGCAGCGTCTTGCTACCACAGGGACCGCGGTGGCCACAGCCGCACAGACGGAGCAGCCTCATCAACAACCCCCTGGCAATGCAGATTGCTGATTCCTTAGAGCAGAAGCCGATTTCCTCATCAGGCGTGGAGCAATACCGTCCTGCTACCTCCTCAGCCTATGGGAGTGCTCTAGTGTCAGAGCTGCGTCAAGACGACGAGTCCTTCTTCTCAGACAAGTCTGACACGCAAGTGGAGGCGCCAACCCTGGCTGCAGCTCTAGGGGCTAGGAGGAGCTCCTTGCTGATTCCTTCTTCAAATCCCTCATCCAGTGACAGCCTGGGATCAGTGCAGCGGAAGGCAGTGAGCCGGCATGTCAGCCACATAGGCTATGGCCAACAGACCAAAGTCTTGAGCAGGCTACGGCGCAGCAGCAATGGCGAAGATGATCTCTTCCCTTTCAAAGAGCGCAGGCGCAGTCATGAGTCAGCCACAGTCTTTCCTGTGCCAGGTAACAGTACAGCACTGCACATCTGATCCAGCTGGAAGTCAGTATGAGCACATCAGGCTGTGCACTGCCATCATCCAGACCCTTCGCCCGCAACTTGCAAAAGGCTGCCTTACACTTCTAGCTACTGCAAAGCACATTCTCTGCCAGGCGAAGCCATTAGAGCAGGACTGCCAAAAGACCTGATGCAAGTATCTGACAGCACCTGTGATTGAGATAGTCATGGAGTTCTGAGAATTGCACATGATTATCATTGGAGGCAGTTAGTGCAGTAAAACCGGCAACAATGTTCAATTCAGTACAAATGATATGGTTGTGCAGGGGCAGCTGATTCAGGTGCAGTGACGTCCTTCTCACGTGGGTCCTCAGGGGTGATGGGCAATCCAGACCTGCAGCTCAGGACAGACTCCCTGGGTCTGACCCCTCTACTGGCCCCCCTGTCCCCCCTGCCCCCTGTCAGGATTGTCCCCCAGCCGTATCAGCCTAGGAGGCGACTACCAAGCTCAGGGGGGTCAGGCGATGGTCTGGCCCCCTTGTCCATAGAGGTTGCTGCCTTTGACTGCAGTAGCAGTACTGACAGTCTGAGTAGCATGACTGGCAGGCATGACAGCAAGCTCATAGGTGAGGGAGTGGTCATTTTGATTGCATCTGATGCCTGATGAGCTTTGCTACGGAGTCTTGGTAGTTTGCTGAGGTCAGCACATGCCTGTTTATGACATCAGATTGTACCATCATTCTGTACTAGCCTTTTATTGCCTGCCTCTAGACCACCTCCACACTGACCTCAAACAGGTGGGCTGTGTGCCTTGAGCATTGTTTACACTGCTCACTGGCAGCTTCAATTTATGTGAAGTAATTTGATTGTAGTTTGCAAGCTTGCTGGCATTGTGTACACCACAACCAACAGAGGGGGTACTGTTCTTGGTGTGCAGGTCTTGTGCGACCCATGGAGCGGCCTTCCATGCATGCGTCTCACCACTCAAGGGATCTGGAGGCGCCTCCATCTTCATCATCAGAGACAAAGAGGAACAGATGGGCTGCTGCAGGTCAGGCTGTGCTGAACCCTTCTCTGCAGAAAGAGCAGAACTTCCCCAACAGCATGGGCAGGAGCCACTTCCCTAGGTCAGCGCTGCCTTCCTTGCATGACCTTTGCCTTTCATGGTATGGTGGCAGCCTGCATGCCAGTCCAACAACAGTTTTGTAGTAGGTTGACCAGTACAGCCTGTCATTGGCGTGCAGCTTGATGCAAGATGCTTGCTTGGTCTGTCTGCTGACTGTCATACATCAATCTGCAATGCAGATGATTTCAACTTTGGACAGCCAAGATTGTGGTACCAGCTCAACAACGCAGTAGCATGACAGCATTTGAAGTGGCCATCCGCCCAGCTGATTATAGCTCTTGAGAATTGGCCAGAAACCAAACTTGGTGCACATGTCAGCTAAGACATGTGTTAATGCGAATGCAGGCAAGCAGTGACAGTGGATGTGTACAGCATTGGCATGTTTAAGTTCAAAGGAGTGATGGGGATGTACAACGTGGTCCAAGTGATGCCGTCTATATTAGTAGACCGCAACGAACATATACCGGCCTCGCTACCCCGAGGAAAGGCAACCTGTGTGACTCGCGACATTGAGAAGCTGAGCACTGTGACAGTTCATCTGCCTGACTATGAACAGCCTCAGCTGCATGGGGGTCACAATGAGTCTCACGCTGATACTGTTCAGACCCCTGTTGGATCTATGACCAACTCGCCTGCGACTAGCTTACTTGGTATCATTGGTATTGCATAGATGGTTCAGAGCTTACAGGGTGACTTCAACTTAGCCAAGAAGGTACGGCATCAAACTGGAGCATGTGTTGGGATGTGCTCAGGCATTTAGGTGAAGGCTGAGGATCCAACAACACAGTCCTGCTATTAGATCATGGAACGGTCAGCCCAAATGTTGGCAGGGTAGTTGGGTCTCCGGGAGTTTTGTTCTGTCACAAGGCACCTTTGTTTGAGCAGGATGCGGAAAATAAGAGTGAACTTGTCAGCCACCCAGCCACTTTACCTTTCCGCCTGTCCTGTCATGGCCTCTCCATACGAGACATGTGAAAAATCCTCCAGGGTCAACCTTTTCACTCTTCTCTTTTTTTCCTCCCCTCTGCACGTTTTGGTTGCTCTTCATTCTTTTCGCCCTTTCTCGTACATCATATGTTGCTTTTGTTTGGCTTTGAGTAAAGTGGATTGCGAATTCCGCAATATCCAGGCTAAATGGTACCGTCATGCAAGAGGTATGGTCAGACACACTGAGTCCAACGTCGTGCTTTTGTGAGTGAGGACCATTCATATTATGCTTGATTGCTTGACACATGTCCAGTCAAGCGAAAGCTAGCAATGATCTATTTTTTATGTCCCTACACTGCTACTTATATATGTCAGTACACTGCTAATGGTGGAACACTTAGGCTATAGGCAGATAGCTTAGCTGAACAAGCAATGCTGACGCAGTTTCTGGTCGACATATGTATGGCTAACACATGCACGTTCAAGCCTGCGTGCAGGAGACATTCACTTCGACAATACAGCAATCACTGACTGCTACTCTCAAATTTTGCGAGAACCAAAACTGAAATGAAGCTGATTGCTGCATGATCAAACACAACATGAGGATTGTAAGCAAGTCATAATGTACATGTGGTGGCATGTGATGCACTAGCCAGTCATCACCATTGGTCAAGGTACATCCTCAGCAAGCGTCATGTGCTAAGCAGCAACGACTGACGCTGCCGTGTGTTGAAGCTGTTGTGCCAAGTTAGCGGCAGCTTGCGCTCCTTCTGGATTTGTAAAGAAGTGACATAAGTCACCAACCAACATCGGTCTCAAAGGAGGCAACGCTTGCTGCTGGTCCAGCACCCAGAACACTACAGCCAGCATCTTCTGTGCACACCGCTTGACAACATCAACCTGATGTTGGGGTGGCTCTGATGTGTGCACAATAGCCACAGCATGCAGTAACAGTTTAGCTGCATCTTTTATGGTATGTGCTGATGTGAACACTTGCTCAGCAGTTTGTACATCTCCAGGATGCTCCTGCAGCTGGCTTTGGAGCTTGTGTAGATGCTCAGCGGCGAACTTGCCAAAAGCCTGTAGCAAGCCTGCATAAAGCATGAGCTGTGAGCTTGCCAGCCTCTCTGAATGTCATAAAGCGGTGTTGCAAAGCCACAGTGTTTGCCTGCGCCCATGGGGTGTTGTCACGCAATGCCATTCCACAGCTGCCAGGCACACAGGTGCTTGACTGCATAGTCACCTTGAGCAGACTGCAGGGGGTCCAACCCCCGGTTTGCCGCACCATTCCTGTCTTGCCGCCCAGAAATTGATGTTAACCCATTTGCACCATTTTCCTCACCACCATTTGGCACAGACCTGTTAACAGATACGGACTGCCCGGGCTGCCCACCTCCTGACCAAGACCTGTTGATAGCCTGCTGAGCTGCTGGCATGTAGCTGCCCAGCGCCTGTCCCATATAGCTTGCACCTATTGAGAGAGCAGGGGATGCAGCTCGTTGCTGCTGCTGCTGCTGCTGCTGCTGCTGCTGCTGCTGCTGCACACTCTCTTGCTGCCACACCGCTGGTGACGCAAAGGCATTGCTCAGATAGGCAAGGGGGCTTTCATTGGGAAGACCAGGTTGAGGGGAAGGTTGCCTGGCATGGCGCAGCTGCTGACCAACAAAAATGGGGTCCAGTGTTGCAGACGGCTGCGCTGTTGACAAGGCACCATTGCTGGCATGTGCTTGTAGCAAACGTCTGCTTTGCCCTTGATTGACTGATGTTGCAGCCTGCGTGAGGGCAAAACCAAGAGAGCCTGGTCAAGCACAAAGCAGGCACTTTGAGCACATGACAAAGAGAGAGTCAATTTGCGGTACCAGCAGCCAGTCTTGAGGAGTGCATGATGTGTGCAACTTGCGCTTGGCCTGTGTTGCGAATGTGCACTATACATGCCCTGTCATCATAGCACATGTGCATTACAACAGCCACACAACAAAGCAATATCAGCCTTGGAAATCTACATCATTTAAAGCAGCTTACAGCCAGTCAGGACAGCATCGCGAGACACATATCGCATATGACAAGGGTCCTGGATTGTGACCACATGTGCAGAAGTGGCAAAGGCAGCTGACAACAGACCTGGGCCAGCTTGGTTGAGGGTCCTATGGGTCCAGGCCCACCCCTAGGCGGGAAGGAGGGTGTGCGCAGGGGTGGCTGCTGCTGCTGTTGCTGCTGAAGTGACTGCTGGAGCAGCTTGGAGAGGCGTTGCACATCCTCTCTGCCTTTCTGAAGGGCAAGGCGTGCCTTTAGCCCAGTCACAGCACCTGACCTCACATGAGCCACTGCGCCACACATGGAATGAACTGCAGATACTGCAGATAGCTTTTCCAAGCCAGCATTTTGCAGCATTTGCCCTCATATAGGCGCTTTGGCACATAGCATTGCACCACGTTCAATGTCATCATGCATAGAGGCAGATGAACAGCCAGGTGTGAAAGCAGACACCGCGGCAGGTAATGAACAAAGTCTGACAGGTGCCCACAAACAGTTGCAAATACTGACACAGCCTGGAATGCAGCAGCAAGTGCAGTCAGCATAACACCTTGCCACACATGTGGGATGGGGACGAGGCTGCCCTGAGCTGCACTGCAAGCCAGCTGCTGTCATACCTGTGTCACTTTTGGCGGGAAGGGGGAGCATGAGCAGCATGGTGGAGACATGTGAGGCCAGGTCAGCAAGTGCTGACAAACTTGTGGGGCGGTCTCTGAGCTTGAGGGCAGCTTGCAGGCGAGCATGGCTGCGTGAGAGGTCTGCGTTGCTGTGCAGGCTGCTGGACATGTCCTTCTTCATCACTGCCAGCATGTCTGCCACATCCCAAGGAGGTGCCCTGGAAATAGCCTGTACACCAAAACAAATGAGGTGTAACGCTCATCATGTGACTGATTGTCTCTGTGATCACCAGCAATGACAGGTTGTTGTTGGTCAGCTACAAGTACTATGTGCAAGCCATAGTTGAAGGTTGATGCATGGCTGTGCTCATGCCATTCTATGTGAAACACTGCAGAGCATGACTGCTTGTGTACATGTGCACAATCTTAATGCCTGTCACTTTCGGCTTGCAAAGATGCCCATTAGGTTGACATGTCCATGTCTGATTGTGTGTGCGTCTGTATTGCAAAGCATGCTCTGAAGCAAGTAACATCAACAACTCAAAACCCTCCCAGCTGGTCATGACTTGAAGGCAGACCTGTTCCCAAAAGTCCCCCATTCCAGACTGCAGCTCCCACTGCATGAAAGGCTGCACTCCTTCTATCAACACCTGCCACAGCTTCTCGCTCAGCTCCTGTGCAGCCTCAGCACTAGTGCTTGATGCACCACCCAGGCTGGAAGCAGACTCCAGCCCACAGCGCACATCTGGCATCCTAGTGTCACCAGCAAGTGTGTTGCCCATGCTAGTGGCATTGCCTCTGCCATTGCTGATCTGAGGGTGCAACACATTGCCTGCAGGATTGGCACAAATTGTTTGAGGCACAAAGTCTGACATGCACCAACAGCTGATGTTTACCAGGAGAAGGAAATGCGTTGCGGTTGTGTGCAGTACCAGCCTGGATATGTAATCATGACAGTACAGATTACATTACATAACATTACAGAAGTCTGTACCGGTACTGGGCACAGAGTTGAGCTGTGGAATTATGCACTGTTGTGACTGATTTTGGCACAGGCATGCGACACCCTCCAATTGGGCTGGATGTAGGTGCATGGTGGGCACAGCAGTGACTGGGTATGACCAGTGAAAGTCCAAACAGTTGAATGGCAAGTGCAACCAACCACAAAGCTCGTGTACAGCAGGCAAAGGGACGACAAAGCCCACTGAATGACAACAGATGGCACAGATAGAACTCTGCAAGGCGACAGGCACAAAGGGCATACTGCAGGAAACAAAAAGCATGGCATGGACACACAGGCAGGACAGACCTGGGAAGCCCCCTTGTTGGTGCTGCATGCTGCCGTTCATGCTGACCACCCCTACTGGTATCCCAGACTGTGACCCCAACTGAGGTTGCTGCATTCCCACCGGACCAGTCCCAGGTAATAGGTGTGTTGCGGTGGTGGAAGGGGCGCGGGGGTAGCCATGTGAGCCAGTGACCATGCCTGGGTGCACCATAGGTGACTCTTGCAGCCTAAATAGGCTCCCATGTATCACAGCCTCCTGCTGCTGCTGCTGCTGCTGCTGATAGTCTTGCAAAGCTTGTTGCAAAGCTTGCTGCGACTGCTGTGACTGGCTTCTCTGGTCAGGAGGTAGTTGCTGCTGCTGCTGCTGCTGCTGCTGCTGCTGCTGCTGCTGAGTGACTTGATCTACAGGCGGACTTCTGTTTCTGGCTGACAGCATCCTGGAGATTGCAGCGCTGCTGCTGCTGTTGTCAGTTGGGTTCCCAGGCCATGGCAGGCAGGAATGTGACCCTTCACCTACCTGGCCACTGCCAGAAGCCTCTGCCAACTGCACTTGTTTGGAAAAAGAATTTGGCGCACTTGCAGTGAGGCTGGCCAAAGCCTCAGGGGGTTCCATGAACAAGCCCCTGGGGCGCCTGGGGGATGACCCAGGGGAGTCTTGAGGGGGTTGGGAGTGTTTGACTGGGCTGGTGTCTGATGAGATGGAGAGGAGCTGTTTGTGAAGGTGAGGCTGAGCTGCTGGGAAGTGGGCAGGGCTGAGGGCTTTTAGATTGTTGGCCTGCGCCTTGAGGCCCATGTTGTTGTCCTTGGTCAGCAGCACTGCACCAGACTTACTTGCTTCCAAGTCACCCTGCATTGCAGATGACATCTCTGCATCTCACCAATGCTGCAAAAGGCTGCTTGGATACAAGCAACAATGAAAAGTGACAGCAGCCTAAGGACAAGACAGCCCTGATGAAGCTTGTGAGTGCATGTAGCATGCTAAGCCTGGGCTGCTCATCCCGCACTAACTTGTGCCTATAGAATCTATAAAACTGTGTCTATGAAATGAAATTCTGTCTATAGAATAAGGTGACAGTGTTTGTATGATGGTGCCTGTAGAATTGAATTGTGTTTACAGAAGACTTCAGATCATTTGGTGCACGCAGGACAAGTGGGCAATCAGGAGGACGAGAGAAGTGCAGCCAAAAGGATTCAGGGTGGGGGTAAACCTGCAGGTGGGCCTCTTGCATCCTGCGCTGAATGTTCATGGCACAGTGTATGATGCTGTCGTCGTTCAGCACCTTCTTGCCTGTCACCCCAAACTCCTTATTTGCCTGTACAGAACAGAAGCACAGTGTAAGCTCGAGTAGACATGTGACAGATCGTTTCAGCAAGACTGCGCACTCAACAATTTTCTATATTACTGTAACAATAAGCAGCACACACAGGGAGAAACGATCAAACTGCTGAGCTCAAAATGAGCCTTGGGAGACTCACTGACTCACGCAGTGCTGAGCGACAAATGGTAGCCAGACAAGCTACAGATCGGCGATTTTTTCGATGTGTAGGCACCACAGCATGATGGAAACCGTATGTGCAGCGCTTGCTGTGTTACTACAAGCACATGCCCTGTGAGATGCAATCAGCAGCAAAGTCCAAGGGTGCAAATGGTAAGACAGTCAGCAGAAGCAAGGGATGCAGATAGCCAGTCGCCTGCTTGGTCCATGGTTACCCTTGCATGCTCATGGTCAGATACATCAGGTGCAGAAAAGTGTATACTGGCGCTGCATGTTTGCATGGGTGCATACTGACCTTGACAGCATCAGCTTCAGATTGGTAGTGCAGGCAGCTGTCCGTGGTGAGCATGGTTGCCAGGCCCTTGATAGCTCGCCGCGCCAAGGGAGCCACACCCCTCTTCCCACCTGACCAGCTAATAAACTCAATGGAAGTGTTTGATGGTTTGGTGCCAGGCACAGATGACAAGCCAGCAATGCAGTTGCTGATACAGGCAGGCACCTTTTTGCTGGTCTGATGCCAGTGATGGCTGGTGCAAGCCAGGCGCACATCAAACAAGCAGCTGCCAGTAGGCAAATCATCTACACCAAGCACCAGTGAATTTCTATCCAGCTGAGACTTTTGTACAACTTGGTGTGCCCTTGTCCTCAAGCGCAGTCAGCATGTATACAGGTGCAAGCCTTAGCAGGTGGGCAGGCAAGACAGACCAGGGATTCTGAGGACACTGTGTTCAGCCTTCAGCTTGTCGAGTTCCACCAGCACCGCCCAGGGGACCACCAGCAGCACCTGGACCCCTGGGGTACCCGCCTGCTCAGCCGGCACTGCCGCATCCTCCCCCAGGTTGCGGTGAAGAGCCTGGATGAAGGACCAATGAGAGAGCAGCACACTGGTGTCCACCACGACATACAGCCGCACACCTCCTGCACAGCAGCGCAGGGATTTGTGAGCCAGAGCACTGCAAACAACTGCACTACTCCACGCCTCAGCTTTGAAACAAGACACATCAGACGTCGACAGCTGTGCTGAATGTCTGCTGACCTTACGTAGCAACAGTACCAGTAGCTGCTTGCAAAGCTGGTTGCTTGCGTATGCACACAGCAGCAAAGGTGTGGCTGTGCAGTGACTATGCACTGTGAAGCATCAGCTTGATCATACGACCAGAAAGACTAGCATCAGCCAGAACTGATAGGGCTGCTCAGTGCAAAAAAATTAAGTACCTGGCTTGGTGAGGGCAAAGTCCATGGCAGTTGGCTCCTGCTCATGTCCAGCCTGTGCGTCCACACAACAATGTTGACTTAGGGGCATGTGCGTCAATGTAACAACATGCCTGAGCATGGCTGGCAACTATGATCTGTGGTGACTATGCTGCTGATCGCGGTCTGCTGGTTCACCATAGATGCTTATTCTTTTGCAATGTTTGCTGCCTGAATGGAATGTCTTGTTGCAAACAAAGTTCTTGCCTGCCTCTGCAATCTTGCAAGCATATGTTCATCTGGCCGAGTAAGATAAGCTCATACACCTATGGTTATTGATGCTAATTCTTGATGTGTGAACAAATGAAGTAGCAGCTCACCTGATGACCGTACAGCAGCATGGAGATGGTAGCATGGCCAGCTGCATGGTCCCATTCCCTGCTGTCATGCCGAGCAGCTTGCAGAGACTCAATCAGCTGTTCTACTTCTTCCTCTGCCATGACTACGTCACCGTCTTTGTCCTCATGATCTGACAAGGAGCTGCAGGGTATACTTGCTGTCTCACTCCAAAAGGTTTGCCCTGCATGAAGGTCTGCATGCATTGTCATATGCATCAAACAAGCCAACATAATGTGGAGTGCTCGCTGAGTACATGTGCCGTGGTTTCAGTTGTAGTAGATTTGCATGTTGCAGTATTTGGGCAAAGCAGCAGCGGATGTTACAGAACTCTGAATGCAACAGACAGACAGACGGACCGCAAAGCAGGCCCCTTCATACAAGGATTTCTGGGGTTTCAGCACACTGTAATTCTTTGGTGGCTACTGCTGTGTGCTGATGCTAGCTGTCAATACTGACCTTGACACAGAACCTGGCAGCATTCAATTGCTGACTTCAAGGGCAGCAAGCAGCTGGAGGGAAGATGCAAACAGAGGTCATTGGTAGAGGCCAATGCATCTGGAGGCATGCAGCTCATTTGCTGTGCAGACAGCATCGGCTCATTGTCCTGCAAGCAGAAAGATTGAGCGCTGCTCCAATAACCCAGTCCCTCAAACTTGAAAGCTAGCTACCATGACCAGTGTGTGATTGTGAAGGCAACAGCAACATGTGTCTGAAAGTCTGCAACCACCAAGCCTAGAGTTTGCAATCACCAAGCCTAGCAGCAATCTGCGTTACAAATTTGAGATTGCGTGCATGTTCAACCTTGAGCCATTGTGCTTAAGAAGGCAGTTCAAAGCTGCAGTGGTGACATTGCAGAGCTCATTGTAAAGCTTGGAAATGTAATGACATTTAATGTTGCAAGTTTCATGCCAACTGACCTGGTGCTTGAGTTGCCACGCAGCCTGAGCAAAGTCTTTTCTGGTCCAGTCGGTGTTTTGTGCGTGTGCAGCTGAGGCATGGTGGAGAATTTGTAATACAGCAGTGCAGCAATCTGAGGGTGAGCCTTGCAATGTGACGTCGCAGATTGAATTGTCTGAGTCTGAATGTTCCACCTGTACACAACCATGGTGCTCAACATTGGGCGGAAAGGGGTCAGGTGCTGTAGTGCACGCGATAGAATACCTGCAACAGTGCACCAGCAAGCCTTCGCTCACATTTTAATGTCCCAAACAGCTTGGTTCCCTGCATGATCCAGACCATGCCTTGACAGCAAATAACACAGATACGGGATGGCGCAGCAAAGCACGGCATTTTGCAATAACTCACAACTCCATGAAACAGTCGTAGAGGCGTCGGATCAGGTTGCATGTGTCGAATATTTTGTTGCCCACCAGCAGTTACCGCACTGATGGCTGAGACCATCCTGTCATCAACTTCTGTGACCCTGCGCCTTGGCGTCGCCTGGCTGTCGGTGCTTTCAGCATTGCCTCAACAAGTCAGATGATGATATAGCGAGAGCTCGACCCAGAATCGCCAAGAGGCAACCGCTTTACGTTGCGTTATCGGGAAACATATTAAGGGCTCGCCGCTGACGCCAAACGTAGCAGCCAGCCGATAGCAGAACAACAGGCAGTGCAATGTGTGGGGGCGTTATACTTATTCCGTATCGTTGACCGGAAACAAGCAATAATCAACTTCTCGGCCTGTCACTACGGAGCAGGCAAGCTTTTGCCTCTGGGTCCCTTGATCGTGACAGCAGCATCGCTTGCAACATGCGCGGTTTCCGTAGTCAAGTCCAAGCATACACGCCCCCCCATGCATCAAACCGAGATCAGTCCTCACGACAAGCGCGGACGCTGGGGGATATCGAATACTCAAACCTCTACTGGCAGGTTGGCCTGACAAGCAGCTGCTCCATTCATTCCATGTCGAGGACTGAAAGCCAGTTTGAGCTCTGCAGGTAGAACTGTATAATGCAAACAAAACACTTTCATATGATGGATGTCCAGCTCAAAGCTCGACCGATTTGGCTGTGAATAAAGCCCCGAACACGGTACCCGCATGCCAAGAAGTCTGCAAAATAGGCTGCGAGGTTTGCTGGGCAGCGTATGACTGCTGCTACGTTCGCGCAGACAATGCTGCTATTTTCTGGTGCATCAAATGATGAAGATGCAGAAGATCTGCTGGACTGGTTCAGGGAGAAGGCATGCACCAGCAATGACACGCTGCAAAGTGACAGCGACAGTGGGTGTGTGTCTTGCATTGTCAAGCCAGTTTCTTTGCTCACTGCCACGGCAACCTGCACAGCAGGTTGAGACCTGACATTTTGTGGCATTGAGCACAGGCCCTGCCTGAAGCTGCCAACACATATCAGCAAGGAGCAGCGTGCACACTGGCACAGACTGGCAGAGCACAAAGGTCTCACATCCCAAAGCCAGGTGTGGAAGCTGGATCATGCACAGCTGCATAGCTATCATTGTCGCCATGACACAGCGATCACCAGCAGTAAAGCTTGACATAAACACAATGCAAGTTGCTCGCTCTCGAAGTATTGCGCATGCCACAAGGATGACTCTCTTGAAGCTCTGTGGTCACTCAGGGAGTCGGAGCAAATCGCCGGCTGCACATTATGTGTCCAACAGCAAAGCAAAGCAGCTTAGGCTTATCAAAGAGAGCAAGGCAGATATGGGAGTGGTGTCAGATGGAAGGTGGTTGCATGTGGGGCATCAGCCAGGGTGAGGTTGCGGCCATGCTGCAAGAAGGAGGCCAAATGCCCCCCCATGTACAGCAGCTCATTGACAGCAGGTTCTGCTGCTTGAACGCCAATCTGTACAGCAGCACCAGAGTTGTGTGCGAGGCTGCATCAATGCTGTTCTTTAAGTTGCATTCTGTACATGTGTAATGCACAGTAGCCAGCGGCCTATAATTTTACAGTGTGAATGCACATACGTTGCGTACCATGTTTGTAAATGCAAAACGGATCCATGGGTTTCAATCTGTACTGCAGAACAAATGACAGGTTGCATACCAATCGCTAAAATTGTAATCAGGCAATATTGTCCTCGGCTGCAGGGAGAATGGGCAACACCTTGCTCAGCTTCTGCAAGACAGGAGAGCTGATGCCGCTCTTGACCTGTTGTCAGCTCAGCCTGCTCTGGTGTGGGTGCGTGATGATGAAAGCGGGGGCTACCCTCTGCATATTGCTGTATGGCATGTAGGTCCATTCTCTTGCAGCACTTCTGCTCTGCTCTTGTCTGCTTGTCTGAACACTTATGTGTTACGTCCTGGCGCAGCGTCGTATTTGCAACATGTGGAAGCAATCGTCATGATGGCTGCGCCTGCCATTGAAAAACCGAGGGCGTCATATTTTGCATCTGTCAGATAGATTTGTTTGCCAATCAGGGGTTAGGGTTTACAATGCAGTGTTTGAAAGGTTGTAGGGATCTGTTTAAGACCTGCCATTGGGAAACCCAATGGGCAGACCAAACATGTGAGCATGTGTTTGGCCTGTTGCTCATTCTGGCTCTCTGCTGGGATTCCATTGCCCAAGATGAAGACATCATGTGCAGAATATGGTGTCAGTTGTGACACACATTCTGTCAACGCCCAATGCGACAGAGCAGCGGGATGGGCGCCGTGACACGCCCCTCATGCTGGCGCGCAAGCGAGGGCTTGCCGGTGTTGAGCAAGCACTTCTTCAAGCAGGAGCCAGTGATCTTCCCAGCTCCAGTCCATCTGCGGGACGTACTCCATGGTCTGCAGGTATGTCACCTGTTTATATCGCAATTGCAACAGATGACTCACCAAATATCTGATTGTGGTAACACGAATCCTTGTGATCAGGCTCCAGACTACAGCTGTTGTCTTCAGATGTCAAGGAAAGGCATCAATGCGGCAGCTTCAGTCACATGTCTTGTGGGCTTTTCCCACAACAAAGCATGTCTACAGTGGTCAGTTGAGGTTGTGTTCATGCAGGGCAACACAGGCCATACAGCTCTCACACTCAGCCAGCAAGGAATGAGCCTAGTAGCTCCAATAGCTATGACCGCTCCCTGCAGTACACTGCACCTGCTGTTCACAGGCCGCCAGGACTGAGCAAATCTGTTGTGCCAGACAGACCACCAGGTTTTGCTTGATAGCACACCCCAGCCTGTGTATAGAGACCATGCAATGTTGTGGTATCTGAGCCATGTGGTTCTGATTTTGAGCTTTTGCTAACAAACATTGTTGTTGTGATTGACACTCTCTGGTTTTCAAGGTGTATTTTTGCCTCTCCTTCAACATGCCTTGCCTGGCACTTCAAAACAAGTTGTGACATACGAGCCTCTGCTCAGACACGAGTCAAGAGTTTCAAACATGCTGCTCATGAGCCTGCTATCGTACTCTGTATACGCGACTGTGTTCAAAATACACCTGAACCGGATTCTGGACGGCGGCAATTGACGAGCAGCAGCGGACGTGGTCTGCAATCTTTGCTTGCCAGCACGAGCTGGTGGTCTGCTACAACGTCGGTGGCTTGCAGTCGAGGCAGAGATTCTAGCCCAGGTACAGCATGGACGGTACGTTATTTGATGACACGCAGTGCGAGCAGGACGAGCTGGCGGATCTGGTGGACTTCGAAGCCTCAGACGAGGAAGTCTTGAGCAGAATTGAACACTGTGTCTCAGCGTTTTTGGATGAGCTTTCTAATGGCAGACTGCAGAGCATACAGACGGTACAAACAGCAAAAATTGCAGCTCCTGTGTACAGGCTTCCTCAGGGCTTTTGCAGACTGAGGCTGCAATGCAGATCTCTCGAGAAAGCAGCAATGCCTACCTTGGATCAGGTACAGAGCAGATCAAGTTGCAGCAGGCTGTCCAGACAAGATCTTTGACTTACAGACAGGGTGAAAGTGCCTTCCACTTTGTGCGGATCTTCAAAGTCCTGGAGGTGGTACATGAGCTGCTCAGGTCAGTGGGCTCTCAGCAGGGCCAACAGATGTCTACAAGTTTGCTGTGCTGCACGTACAATATGGAAATCCATCGCCAATATATTCAGGACCGGAAAGCAAGCAACACAAAGGGACCTATATTACAGACTCTTGCACCCTCCAATCTTCAGCACAACAAGGGTAAATTCACGCTGCAACAGCCGCTTCTTCTTTCCCCCTTTTTGGTTGACTCCACAATCTGTAACGGAGTGCAGGACGTTCACGAGGCCATTCAGGACACTGTCAGCCTTTTGAGAGTCCCAAGGTCCTGCCTGAACATCTGCTGCAGTAGCAGGGGTGCTGTTAGTGGACTGCTGCATGTTCAGGAGCATCAAAACGGGCCATGGATTGATTGCTCCGCATCAGGCTGCAAATTTCTACCAGGCGACTGCAATGCCATTCTCAACTACTGCTTTCAGACAACAGCCCAGTATATAGTGGTGGTGGAAAAAGATGTAAGCACAGCCAGGACATGTTCATCCTGACTTTTCAGCTTTGATGCACGGTACATTGTACTACCCTGCCTAGACAGATTTATTTTAACTAGCAAGCCCTCTAGAGCCACACCAAACTGCTTACAGACTGCTGTCTAATCAGTTGATGGAAGAAGCAGTATCATGTTCAACACAGTGAACACGCTGCAGGCCATCTTTCAGAGGCTGGTGGAAGACGGGTTCTGCAACCTTGCCCCCAGCATCATTGTGACTGCCAAAGGCATGCTAGACTTGTCCACAAGGGTTTTTCTGCGGCAGCTGCATGTAGCCTTTCCACAGCTGCCTGTGCTGGGTTTGGTTGATTGGAACCCTTCAGGCAAGTCTTGAAGCTTAAAAATGCTGTTGACCCATGACAGCAGGCCCTGCAGTCATATTCAATCAGTGCCTGCTGTACATCAGCTATGGACCACTCAGGTGTGGCCATTCTTGGGGTTTATAAGTGGGGCAGTGTACGCATGGGGCTGGAGTCTCCCAGATATGCAGTACCCAGCCTAATGTGGCTGGGCGCATGCCATGACATGCTGGAGGGCGCTGATGAAGAAGTATGGCAGCCTCTGACTGACAGGGACAGAGCAATGATAGGCAACTTAAGGAATAGCGTTCTGCAGCACAATGCTGCATGGACGCAAGAGGTGGATCTTATGGAAGAGTGGGGCAGTAAGGCAGAGCTGGAAGCTCTGTACAATGTATATGGCTTTGCAGGTTTTTCAGAAATGTTGGCCCAGCGTGTCCTGCAGCAGAAGTATCTGCAGTGACCTGGTTGTCCCTTGGCAAGTCGAAAGGGCATTCTGCTGCAACAAAGTCGAATGAGCTTCCTGTTGGCAGGCTTATGGCTTATGGCCCAAAGGAATGCAGGGCATATGCATACACATGCTTGAGCAAAACACTAGAGGAGCAGGAATGAGACGTTATCTGCAGCCTCTGCAGCCAATCAATATATTTGCAAAATTGCATATAAATCAAATTATGTCCTGCTGAACGGTACAGCACTTCAGGGAAACGCTTCCTGTTATGCAGCACCTGTATGGTATGTTTGCGTCAAATGATCAAACTATGATAGCTGTTGTCAGTACCGTCTGCGCAGGACTCTCAAATAATCTGGGTGCAGAAGAGGCAGGGCCAGACCAAACTCTCAGACTGCCAGTATGTACGCTGACCATCTCATGCAGATGAGACTAGTAAGTCACTTTGGCAAAGACCATTTAGGTCTTCAGTTTCTTTGCTCAAACCCTAATGTATTTTTCGTGATTGACCTAACAATAAGTCCGATACGTTTCGGAGACTCAGGTGAGACCCTTCCTGTTCCCTTGACGTCGTGCCGCGGTATGTGCTGACATAAACGTACTAGGCGGTGATTAGCAATCTGTATTGAGGGCTTGCTGAGACTTGTGCTCACAAACAAGTTCCAGTCTTCCAGTGATCTGAGTGCGCAAACCTCTCTGGCGGGTGTTGTTAACGTGACCTGTTGCGTGACGATCCATCCGTTGATGATTGTCGTTTTACGGGCTTACTACCGATAGTCTGCTACCGGTATTGCGTCGCAATGCGGGTTGTCCGGACTTTGGTGCTTTTGTTTGCTGCAGTCGCGTGCGCTTCAGCTCGCAGCACAGGTAGAGGCAATGCTTTGCCTCGCTGCACTCTCTTGATTACTTTGTGCTGCTCAGCTGATGTCAATGTCATGCAAGCATGACGTTGTTGGCACAGGTGCTGCAAAGAGACGACTAACACAGGACACCACCCCTCTGCAGTTCAATGTCACATTGGGAGGAGTCTCCGAGATTAGCTCAGATCAAGCAAGTCGCATCCAAGCAGCTTTAAATTCCAGCCTTGTAGAGCCAGAAGCAGCTGATGTTGCTGTCAGCTCCAACACAATAGTTCAAGACGACCAGCTGACCCTGATCATTCTGGTCTACCCGTCTTCTGATGCTGATGCAGCAACACTACAATCAGAGCTTGAAGCAGTGGCAACTGGAAACCAATTTACAGACAATCTGAGGGCCATGGACATCCCAGTGACCACTGTGACAGTGAATAGTGTCAAGCCTCAGCCTGCTAGCCAGAGTGCTCAGCGGGCGCCTGTTACAGGATCTAGTCTCGCAGGTCTAGGCTTCTTCCACACTGCTCTCTCTACACTTGCGCATACTTGCATGCCATTGCTGATCTAGCATTCAAGTGCCACATTGCTTTTGCAAAACATGTGTAAGTTGCATCATCGAAAATGCTCATTAGTATGTATGAGGCTCCACTGGGTATGGCATCGCTAGTGAGCACCTACACAAGACTGCACTAAACAGTACTGCAAAAGCTGGAGTGTACCTGGTCAGCTGCAAATCAACCACATAGATTGTCTGCAGGTGTCCTTGCTGTGATTGCTGTTGGAGTCATTCTTGTTGGAGTAGCTGGGGCATTTGGTGTAAGGAGTCTGTTCCAGATTCGGGATCAGATGGCCAAGGCCAAAGCAGGCTACAGCACAGTTGAGCTGTCAGACCCACATCAGACCATGGAAGCTGGAATGCTGCCGGAGGACTCATCTCCACGACACAGCCCAATGGCTGGCAGATCAGGAAGTCCAACAAGGGGAAGAGCGGATGAGAAACAGCATTAACAACAGTGCAATTACAAAGATTTTAGTTTCTGGTCATCAAGGTTTTGGCACTTCATGCAACGGCAGTTTGCATGGACTGTCCGCTGACAAGCAGAGTGGTCCACAGCTACGACTTCAGTACAGCTTGTCCTCATTCCACCAATACCACACTACATCAAGGGGTAGAGGTTTGGTTCAAGTTGATGTCAGCAGACAGTGGAGCTGTCAATCAGCCAGACAATGCTTTGTCAAATTTGAATGTATTACTTCCTGTACAACACTACATTGAGTTGCACAACAGACAACTTGAACTACTCCACTTCAAAATCAACATTGCATAGCTGTATAGTACTAGAATCTGTGTTGTACATATACCGATGTCTTGTATCAAACACACTATTGTTGACCACCAGCAGCAGCAAGGCGTCAATCAGAAAAGCTGGTGTTTCTCAAATCGCTGCTACACAACATGTCAAGCAAATTGAGCGGCACGCACAGGTGCATCTGCTAGATGTGCAACCCATTACTGGACAAAGCCCTTCTCTTTCGACAGATCAAATGGGTCGCCTGACCCTCACGTCTTGCTCCTATCACTGGTACCTTGCCACGTGCCACAGCTTGTTATCGTATACTGAAAACTAAAATTATGCCATACACCAAAGTTTGCCAAAGAACCCTATACAAGACTCCCAATGATTAGATCCAGGCATATTTCAAACAAGAGGGCGGTCCAGACCTGATACAGGAGCCACTTGCTGCATGATCTGAGGCTCAGATTGAGTGTGAGCATACTGTGCGTGGACAGGCTGAGTAGCGACTGCCGGCCATGATGGATGCCTTCTACGTTTTTGATACGTACGTCTATTCGAGGGCATTTGATTCTGCCCTTGAATCCTGTTTGGCTGCTGCTGCTGCTGCTGCTGCTGCTGAGAAGGTGTGGGCACTGGAGAGACACCATATGAAACCATCTTCTGATTTGCAGCTGCTCCAGCTCTGACAGCGAGAGAGGTGATGCGATGCTGCAGGGTTGACATGCGCTGATCGCTCCTCTCGAACTCTACAGCTAGCTTCAGAGCATCCCAGGTGCCAACCACCACCACCAACTGCTTAGCCCTAGTCAAAGCTGCACAGCACAAAAAGCTCTTTGACATACATGGCAGCAACAACTCTTGGCAGCAGAGCACGCTGCCTCAGAGAGTGTGCGAGCAAGTACATACAATGGTCTGACATCCCATCATCAGCTGACACCTGAAGAGGTATAGCAGCAAAAAGATGCTCTGATTTCAACGGATCCTGCTTTTGGATACAAGCAGGCAGGGGCATGATATGAGACCTGTGGCAGGGCCAGAAACCTTTAAAAAACACAGCCAGTGCAACAATGTATGCAGGCACAGCCTGTCCATTTGTACATGATTTGTTCCAGGCAAGGATGATCCACATGTTGCCGGCATAGTACCATGAATGGATAGCAAGCTATCACTCAGCAAACAAAGCAGGTTTGGTCAGGATCTGCTCTGCTTCACCTCTTGACCAATCAATTGACATAGACAACGTCGTCTTCGTTGGCTAGTTGACTTGGTTAGACTGACGCAGGTCAGGCAGGGCTCATGCAGCAGCACACATGACAAAGAAATCATGCTGATTGATTGCTGTACACTGTGCAGAAGTTGATCGTGCCATCTCAAGGGCAGCCACCTGTGTAGAGGAGGCGCCGGGTGAGCAGGGGGCGATGATTTGGAGATAGGACCAGCACTACCACAGGACATTCGCTGCCCTGAGCCTTATGTACAGTACTGGCCCATGCCAACTGAATCTCATTCAGCTCCACTCCCTTGTACGCTACTTCCTTATCTGCATTGGAATCAAAAATTGCACTAATGCAAAACGTGCATCACAATGGTACAATTGTTACAATTGTTTTCTCATTGACAACTTACGCTTCACCAACCACTCTAACCATATACATGGTTGCGATGTGTTTGCCCCATGCA
>JAABUP010001835.1_pt1 | contig 43430 bp, 44 predicted proteins | sample 5559201 | NCBI WGS metagenome assembly JAABUP01 (sample SAMN10711887, study PRJNA513373) | rock metagenome | isolation source: Antarctica rocks | place: Antarctica
GTACGTCTATCTGATTTTTTATGGCACCCCTATATTTTTTCGTGGGGTGTGTGCTCGCTACGATTCTGGCATACATTTTCCAATAGCACTGTAAGAGCCTATAAGGATTTCCGGCTTTCTTCATACTTGTCAAGCAGCCTCTTAGGAGTATACTCTGGATAAGCAGGCTTAAGGCCGAGGATGAGACCTAGTATTCTGGCTGCTCTTAACACAACATGTGTCATCAAATGCCCAGCAACACCTCCCAACAATACAGGGTAGTTGTCCAAGCCATGAAAGATCATGAATAACTGCAGCGTGATCCACAGATCTGGCAGCCACAAGTCCTCGTTCATCGGCTCTGTGATCACTGAGTTGAGGTTCCGGAAGAAGATTTCCTTCATCCCGTCCTCAGCATCTGTCCATTCCTTAACCACCAATTCCTCATCAGCGTCACCCGCTTGCCTCAAATCTCCACGATCCTCAAGCGCTTCTCTAGCCCTTGGCTTCGCCCGCTTCCACTCATGCTTTGCAAATCGTTCAACGCGTATGATGCCGTCACCAGGTGTGATGTTGCGGGTGCGGCCACCGAATGTCACTTCTGCTCTGCCCTTGATGATCTGCAGAAACTCGGTGTGTGTCTCGTGCCAGTGAAGGCCCGAAGTCCAGTCAGAGCCTGCCGGGAGAGTAATGGTGACCACGTCCGGGGCGGACAAGTCGTAGGTCACGGAGCCAGGCCGTGTGAAAGAGGTTTTGGATGTTGTGATTGTTCGAGTGGGCATGGCGCCGATGTTCGTTCGTATTGGGTGCGCGGGATTCAAACGAAATGACTATCTGGTGTGGATATAGACATAGACCATGGATACTGGAGGAAGGGGCAGCCCTATGCACTGTCTATGTCCACGTCCATGAATCACTGTTCCTGATTGCTAATCACGGCCCTTCATCAATGTTTGTGACATTCTCCGTACATTTAGGATACTGGTGCATCAACATGTGATTCTCCGGTAATTCCTCCATACGGCTCTGGCTTTTCTCCAAAATGGAGTTCTATGACTACTTTACATCTTGCTTCATGCTCATGCGATGAAACCAATTGCGACATAAGTCAGTAGCAACCATCAGCTACAACTGAGGAATAAATCAACAGCACTTACGACTCGAGAATGTATGGTGGGCACCCTGTGAAAGGGTTTAAGAAGGATGGAGAAAGGCTTCAAAGACTAAGAGCAATAACCGACACATGTCGTCCACTTTTACGGTCTGTTTTCCCGCATACATTGTTGGCATTAAGGATGGAGATGCACACCTAGAGGATGATGGGAATGTGAACAAGCCCTCTGGAGAGGGTTTGGAAAGGCTGCAAGCCAATCAGGGCTTGATGCGGATGCTCTGATTGAAGCCAAATGGTCAGACGGTTGTGAGTGGTATGATGGCAAGTGAACGTCTTGGGTCAGGAAAGGTAGTCCTTGAGATGGTTTGGCATACGAGAATATGAGATTCATGAATGCACTGCTGCGTTGTGCCTCGGAGGCATATCCTAACGTCTCATGAAGTTTAATTATCCTGTGTAGACAAGATTGCTCCACCTGCCTACATCCTTTCCCAACGCCAAATGTAGATGGGGAGACTAACCAGGGTTTTTACTCGTCCCCCAAACGCCCGAGCGCAGTAGATTCCCGAGACTCTTACAAAGTTTGCCAGAAGTAGTTCGCATAGAAGAACCTCGAAAACTTCGGGTCAATATTGACAACATGCACATCCCCTTTCTGGTTGTTTCTGATGACTGCCTTATTGTAGTTCCCCGCCTTGTCGGATTCGACGTCAATGCCCAACGAGCGGTAAACTTTGAGCTTCAGTCTGTGGCAGTTCATGTTAGCCATTGCCTACAGAACCTATCTCTTCTCGTTCCGCAAGAAATACTAACATTGTCTCATCCTCCTGCTCCCTTCGATCCCTTATCCCTTCGTCGCCCTCGACCCCCTGCGTCTCCAGCTCTTGCAACCGCCCCTTCAACCCCTCCAATTCCTGCTCCAATCTCTCGCCTTCGATCTCCAAATCTGAAGCTGCTTTTGCGATTCGGAATTTCTGAGTATCAAGCTCGACGATCTGAGAGGCGTGATCGGTGGCATTGTGAGAGGAGACGGTTTCACTGTGATGGGAAGCGAGTGTGTTGAGGTTGGGGGAGAGTTCTGCGTAGCGCTTGTCAGTATATGCCATGAATTCTAAACGTTCAAGCTAAGGCGACTATACTTTTCAATGCGCTCTCAGCTTCTCGTATCCGCAGGTCCCGCGCTTGTTGTAGAGCAGAGAGAGATTCGTTGATGCGGGCGAGCGCAAGTTTATCTGGGTGGATATTGAAGTTGCCGATTGTATGATGGATGAGCTGGACAGATTGAAGAATCAGCACCGATCCTTGGCGACTGGGTAGGCATAATGCTCACAGTCGCAGGATCTTCGTCAAGAAGCATTGTAACAGTTTCGTTTATGCGCTTTCCAATGGTGTTCGCAGATATCTGTTGATGCGACTAAGTGGCCCAACAATTGTTCTTCTGTCCAAAGCCGGCAAAGTCAGAGATAAACGCAACGTGGTAGGGTAAGAATAGTGATCTCGCGATTGTTGACGTCTTTCCGGTTGGCAGATCAACACGTCCTCCCCGCTAAAATGAACCCTGCCAGGGCGGTACACGTATGCACCGCCACAAGTTGGCGGGCCCGCTGACGACTGGACGCTTCCACGTGAACTGCTCGACCTCGAACTACAAGTGGAATTGCTCCATCTTGCGTGAATACTTCAACCAACTGCGTGGTTTGTTACACTAGAAAGAATCAAAGTTGCCGCTGTACGGTTCTGATGGGTTCGAATCTACCATGTAAGTCTGCGTATTCAGTCCATACCATGGGGCACGATATTCCGGATTTCGAGAAGATAGTGAACTGACTTTGTCTTCGCGACCATCAGATGCCGCAGATGCGGAAAGGTCAGGCACCTCTCGTCTCAGAATACCTTGAAATATCGTGGAAAGCTTCGCACCTGTTGCCGTACCATGTCGATTGCAGCAAGCTGATCAAACACTGTCCGCTACAGTCCGCTAAAGCCAGCAGAGCTCCAGGTCCTGCGCTCACAATATGACAAGGAAGGCGAGTACGTAGGGGTACAAACGAAATTCAACTACGCATGGGTACGCAACTGTTGACCCCTCCTATCCCATCATATCTCTTCAGCACCCGCCGGAGTGTGTTGACGCTCCATAGGGCCTTATCAAATCCTCCGCGCGCCCTGAACAACAAGAAGGCGTCCGTCTGCTCTCAGAAATCTTTCGCACATCTCCCGAGCGCAGACGGGAATGCCTCTATTACCTTGCATTGGGGAATTACAAACTGGGCAATTACGCAGAAGCAAGACGATATAACGATCTGCTGATGGATCATGAGCCGGGCAATTTACAGGCGGGAAGCCTGAGAGGACTGATTGATGACAAGGTTGCGAAAGAGGGGCTCATGGGCGTTGCGATACTGAGTGGAGTTGCTATCGCAGCTGGCGTTGTGGGAGGGATGCTGTTCAAAGGGAGCAGAAGGCGGTAGGATTCTCAACATGATTCGGGATGTTTGCATATGAGGGATGGTGTGGAGTCCTTTATGAGCGTGACACCACCTATGTGGAAGATACAATCCAAAGAACAAGGCATACGAAGTAATCATTGACATAGGTCGGCTAAGAAACGTTCCACCAGTGCACCTAAAACCATGTATAGGTAGCTAGCTACAGGACTTGTAACGACTGCTTGAACGGCATGGCTGCCAACAACGCAACCTGTTGATACAATAGGTTGGTTAGGCTGATGTGTCCGAACACAGCGGAAGACGGAACACCGGAACGAGTCTAGTGATTATCAGCCTGTTTGCTGTAAATATTACTAATTGAAGCAATGTTTGGACAGATCTTCACCAGTATAGTTTCTATTTTCCATTTTCCAGCAGCGACCAGTAGTACACATTCATATTACTTGTCCGATGAACAACGTCATTTGACAGGCTCATGCGAGTAACGAGCCAGCCAACATTCACTTTACTGCACTCGCGCGAAGGGTCCCACCACCTTTTACCAAGATCTGGTCACCTTCTTTTCCTGATAGAGATTATCAGCACCCGTAGCAAGTATTACATAGCTCCCACTCCCAGTCAGGCCTACAACCAACCCATGAGGCAAATGACAAGGCCGTATCGATAACACAACTGCGCCTCCGCGATCCCTTCCGCCACAACGTGCTATTCAGCCTTATCAGTCCCTCAGCTCTGTTTCGCGATACCTTTCATAGTTCTACATCATCTTTCAAACGCCTCTCTCAATACCGGAAACAGAGTACTGCAATCTCACCCCAACTGCCGCTTACAACTCCCAATCCCGGCAATGGCAGACCGCGGAGCCCCAGCACAAGAGCTCGTCTTCTGTCACGAGTGTCAGAATGAATGGCATAGGGATCAGGGTGGACTGGTGTGCCCGGACTGTCACTCAGAGTTCACGGAGGTGGTAAGTGAGCCACCTTATTAGCTTGAATTATGGTCAAAGAGAAAGTCTTGCTTCTGCAAACTAGACACAAGATAATATGATGCCGACGTATTAACATCGTTCTAGATCGAGCCAGACAGCGACCCACGCAATGACCACCCCGATGACGTTCTCCCACAACATTCTCTGCACCAGCACAATCCTTGGGGCCATCACGCTCCAGATCCTGATGATGGCGATATTGATCGTGTTGAATGGAATTCTGGACCGAACGGTGTGCGTTACACGCGCACGTTCTATCGATCATCTGCGAATGGTATGGGGCCTGGTGGACAACGGATTGATGATCCGTTTGTACCGCTTTTCCAGAATTTTGCCACCATGGTACAAGGAATAATTGGACCAACTGCAGTAGCTCCGAACATATCACGCACTGAGAACCCAAGCGGCGGAGACTCTGGTCCTGATGGAATGTTTGGTTCACCTGGCAGACCTAGTACAGGGTCTCCTGCTTCAGCAAACTCGGAGCAAGAAGGTGCTGGTAGACAAGGCTTCGGGGGCAGGAATGCATATACTGCCACCGGAAGGTTGTGGCCAAGAGATGCCAACAGTCCACAGCCGCAGATGATGCCTGTGGATGATCTGCATGGGTTCGTCACTATTGGTCATCACCACATCGATGAACCATTAGGCTTATTTCCGCCTGACAGACTTCTTTCCCACCTTTTCCAGCATCTTGGCCCAATGGGCCCAGGCGATGTTGGTGGCGCCCGTGGCGAGGGCCCCAACGCTACAAGCGGCCCCTTTGCTATGCTTGCGAGAATGTTGAATCCTGCGAATGCCGCTTCTGGTGACGCTGTCTATTCGCAGGAAGCGCTCGATCGTGTCATTTCTCAGCTGATGGAGCAGCACGCTGGTGGAAACGCACCTGGTCCTGCGTCCGCAGCCGCAATCCAAGCATTGGCGAAACGAAAAGTCGATAAGAGCATGCTGGGTGACAATGGGAAAGCAGAGTGTTCTGTTTGTATGGATAATGTTGAGCTCGGTGACGAGGTCACATTTTTACCCTGCAACCATTGGTTCCACGAAGACTGCGTAGGTGCGTGGTTGAGGGAGCATGATACATGTCCGCATTGTAGGCAGGGCATTATGCCGAAGGAAGGACAGGGTAACACGGTGAGATCGTCGGGCCAAGAACCGAGACATAGCCAGATGCCGCTGAGTCCGGGAAGAGAAGGCAGCAGACGAAATCCATTTGTAGTGCCGGAGAGCCCGAGTGGTGGTCATTTCCAGAGGCATGACGATGGTTCGAGGCGGGACTACGGCAGATCAGACGCTGTTCGGCCGGATGCTGGAGGTAGGAGGAGTAGTGCCAGAGACGGGAGGGGTACAAGTGAAGGTAACAGTGGTGGGGGTGGAATTGCTGGATGGGTGAGGAATCGCTTTGGAGGCACTGGGAGCTAATTGTCAGGTGGGAGGGATCTTGTTACTAAAGTCGCACCTTTTGGCCTGGTGGTTCGACACGCCTTTTCCGGCATTGGATGCCCACTTCGGTATGGGTCCACAATATGATTCAGGAGCGCTGACCCTTCGTGGTGTATTTTGTCGACGGCCTTCAGCCTTTCTCACCTATGCTTCTGTTTCATAGATCCGGCTTGATTTGGCGTTCAGTGCTGCACGTATTCTGCATCGGCAAGGTGTTGAGAGGGCTTCTGTTGTTTAGCTTGGCCTAGTATTACGGTAGCTACTACCGACCGGTCATTTACTCTCCTCATTCCTGCAGTGTTGTGTTGCTGTACTGGAAGCCTGGTCTATATGGTATCCACATCGGGAGACGTGCCGAAATCCCGGCCTTTTGGACAGCGAATCAGGTGAATACATATTCTCCGGCGCCTATATCAACTTCGCTCAGATTCATGAGATTGTCCTCCTGAAACACCACAAGACCCCATTGATTCAACCACTGAGGGGAGCCCTAGCAGTAGCATACGAGACTCAGAACTTATCAGCGTCACGCAATCCTGTCAGCATTTCTGCTTCACAGCAAGCCTTCGAGCCAACACACGACTCCGACACTAGGTTTAACTCCTGCTTAGCAGAATTATGTAATATTTAAAGAGATAATAATACCCCCGCAACTCCAACGGCAGAACCTGCCCACGTATATACATCCATGCCTCGACCTACGGATTTGTGCATGACCCAGTCTGCTAATCCTCTTTTCGATCTTTGCGTTTGCTTGCTCTCACTCACACGCTTCATCCGTCCTCCAATCTTCTATTACACTCTCTTCATATAATGTTCTTCACTTGCCCGCTCGCTGCTGTATCCCTCCAAACCCTCCGATTCCCGCCTGCTCCTGAGCACTCACTCCAGACCCTTCGAACCACTGCTACAGTCAATCGATCACTCCCTCCATCTCTATAACCACGTCTAACAAGACAATCACACAACCTTTATCCTCCCTCGTCATATACCACTTCTACTATCTTTCTGCCCTAAGCCAAACCACACGCACGGTCATCAAAAGTTGCACCCATAGTTACCCAAATCCTTCCTCCCCTCTGGGTTCTCAATTTGTCTACCATCACCTCTTCAGCGTAGCCTACAAGACTTACGATTCCCGCCTCTTATGTAATCATGCCATAGGATACAGATACGGAGAGCTAGATCCTCTCTGCCACGATCTTCGGCTCTTCCGGCAAGGTCGCATCATCAAGATGCGCGACCACAACCGGCAGCGCTGGTCTTCTGGGACGAGCAGCTGTTGGTCAGCCGAATTACTTGGGGGAAGGGTTGGGGACTGGCGGACATTCTTCGGCTTTGGAGTAGGGGGTTACCTGACTTTCCTTAACTTCACATCACACAAATTTCGGGATGATCTTACCCATACTAAGACAAGTGCGGCATGCCCTGATTCTATCGAACGACTATGAACATTATGTCCGTCACTCTCCTGCCCAATACAACGTTCGAAAAAAGAGAAAGGTGTGATTGATTTCCTCACCATATATCGGGTGGGAGGACAAAAATCTATATGTACAGTGAAGATGCCGATACTGAGAAGTCAATATAACGACAACTCCAGTATAAGATGACGGCGGGCAGCTCTAGACTCTATCAACAGAAGCTGCGGTCGGTGGTCATCGCACTTCTATTCGGCCGCTACGGCCGCTTTTTGACATCACCCCCGCTCTCCTCGTCACCTTCCAGCATCTGGCTTAGGCCCGAAAGGGAGAACTCGGTGTTTGAAATGTGCACAAGTACGAGCCAAGCCGCGACGAAATTGGCGAGGTGATGGAGGAGGTAGGCATACGTAACACCGTAGACGGCAGCGCAGATGGCCAGGGCGAACATTAAGATACTAGTGATGTAGCGAAGTCTAATAACAAGTCAGCGTATGAGATCAAACAAATGATAGGTATAGAAGGATTGCTGCTCACCGTGTAGTCACTCTAGGGATCATTTTGCCACTTGTCATTGTCTCTACAAGGAGGATGAACGGCATTATGGATAACACATTATGGTGTGACGAAAAGGGAGTGAGCCAGTGTACAGCGAGGTTATGTACCCAAACCACCAAGACCGGGATGTTGATCGGTAGGATCCAGAGCATTAGTACAAGGATAGAATGAGAGTAATTGTAGAAATTATAGTGGGGGCCGGATCGCTGTTTAGAAGTTAGTAAGATTGAGTAAAATGGCCTTCAGAGCTCATGCACTTACGGTTTCTCGAGCGCACCGCAATGCCCGCGTGCAGGTTGCTATTTGTACAATGCATGCTACCATGTATGCAAACTGGTACGGAATAAAAGTCGAGACGAGGAACAGAAGTATGCTGGTTGTGATTATACGCCGTCTCGGCGTGCTTGCTGTAAAGGCCGGTAACGCATTTCTCCTGAAGAATTTATTAGTCAACGGGGAACTGAGAAAGTTTCAGAGATTCGCACCTTCTATCGTCGTTGCTAAACCACGCTGGCCTGGCGGCGAGGAGTCCATAGATGGTAGCCATAATATGAATCACAGCCAAAGCGGCATAGTTAATGACGACACAGACGCCTATGCTGACCATACCCAGTAAGGGAATGAGGAAAGAGAAGAAAGGATCTTGTGACCCGAGCAATAGATCGTTCTTCGTAAAGTCGATCGCAGACTCTGTGGCGTTTCCTCGCCATCGAAAGAGGCCAGTCGAGGCTTGCTCTGGGGGTGCTGCGCTTGATCTTGCAAGAGACAGAGCAAAGAAAGACATAGCGAGCAGAAGAAGAGGCAGGGAGGAGCGCAAGCAGAGATCCATGCTTTCGGCAAAGGTCATAAACACGCCTATAGAAACTTAGTGTCTGCAAAAGTTATCATAAGCCTTGGGCACCAACCAGTTTCGTCATACACTTTGAACTGTTTACGGAGTACCAAAGCAACCACGAGAAGCGGGAAAGCGGCGAAGACTGTTCGGTACCGCATGAAGAGCTTGCCTAGACTGCCAGGAACATCCACGTTCAAAGATAGATCAACGGAGGTACCGCAGGTAGTATCGGACCAAAGCTGCAACGAAACACCAGCTGTAGTGCTCTGCGCTCGTAAAGGTGGTGGCATGAACGGCGCGATTCCGTGCAAGTTGATGTTTGCTTCTTTCACATTTACGAAGTATTTCGATTCGTATGGCTCGGAGATATACTGCCGCAGTAGTGGGGTGAAAAGCTCCGTTTCGTCGCCGCACGCTTGCTTCCCAATGCTGAGTTTGTAGGCAAGAAGACTGGAGTGTAGAGCTGGGATCTTCACTTCTGTGACCATCGGCCGAGTTGCCGATAGCTTCAAGCGCATGCCCGAGGTCAGCAAGCGTCGAAGCCCAACGTCCGTCTCGATCATGGACTCGGAGTTGTCGCTGAATTCGGCTATAACCCAACCTGAAGTGGGTTCTACGGCTTTATCAACAACTGCCACAAATTGATGCTCTGCGAGATCCTCCAAATCGTACTGAAGATATGAGAAAGGCTGTGTCTGCTCGAATGCATACTTCGATTCTCGCGTGGAGGCTGGCAGATTGATATTGTCAGAAGCCGCGTTCTTGCATGCCAACCGCGTAGAACCTGAGGTGTCACCAGATAAATCCATGTTCATCGAGAATAACGTCGCAGATTGCCCGACTTGAAGAGGGAAGACACTGCAAAAGAGCACTTCTAGCTTTCCACCGTCTCCAGCTGCATCGAGCTTTTGGTCCGAGAGCAAAGTGAATCTCTGGCCGCTGGGTGTACCAGGTGGTGGAACGGGGAGAAGGTGCGCTTTCGGCTTTCTCGACCGACCAAAACCGCGCAAGGTTAATCTTTTACCTTGTGAGACTATTGAGTTTGAGTTGTCCTCCAGGGTCAACAAGGTAGTTGGCTCTTTTTGCGGAAGGGTTTTCTCAGCGACACTCTCCATACCAGTCAGGTACCACTTCTTGAAAATCCGCATCCTCTCAGCTCGTGGCTTGGTTTGCGCGGATCGATGGACATCAACAACGTCAATCAGCGAGCGAACGATGATCTTCCGGAATTGGTCGCACCACAGTATTGACAGATGGTCCATGCCGGTCCAAACATTCGGCACCGAAGAAGTAAAGACAGTGAAGCCATGCGTATCTGGCACAAGTGATGAAAGGCTTGCGTAGTCGGAGGGGACGACTGTATCAAGACCACCTCCAGCGATGGAGATCAGGGTGACATGCCACAACGGATTATTGTTTGCCCATTTCTGTGAGTATGCTTGTCTCCAGTAGTCATTGATTTGCTGGTATGTTCGAACAATGTCCACGTCGAAAGAAACGGGCGGTCGCGCATGTGGAGCCGACATCGTGATTATTGTATTGATGGAGTTCGATTGGTAATTCGCCATGGTCAGCATCGTCCGTGCAACGATACCGCCCATGGAGTGTCCTACAAGGATGACAGAGCTGGGATCAGGCAGGCTCGGATCCCTCCTCGACCTGCGGGGGTCATGGTACAGCGAGAGTATATATGCTACGGCCTCGTTCAGGTATTCCGCCTGGTCCAGTAAGGTCTGTCCATGAAACGCAGTGATGTCTTCGTTGAGATCGACTGTGAAGAAGTCTAAGCTCCTTGTCCCTGCCTTCAGCGCTTTGGCATCTTGCTGTACAGTATCATGAAAATACTGAGCGGCTTCAGCAGCTAATGGACGGACTTGCTTGTAGCTTCCAGCATTGCCTGGTATAAACAGTACAGGAACACCTTTGACCTAACGCGCACATTCAGCGAACGAGTGTGTACAGTACAACGGTTTTCCCTACCATCGTGTCCTCGTCGATGCCTCCTTCTCGATAGAGATATAGCGAGTACTTACTAGCAAAGCGTGTATGCTCGGTATCAAAGTCGGAGAACTTCGCAAAGGCAGGTCTCATCATTGACATCATACAGCCCTTTGGATCAAGTTGTCGCGTGGCGAAAGAATGAACGATGGACAGAAGGAGGATGAAGGATAGGGCGGTGGTGGCCACCGTGAGCAACGAACATGACCATGGACTGCGGATGCGCGATCTTCGAGACGTCCGAGGTTCCGGCATCTCGACAATTGTGCTTTCCTGTGTCAAAGGAATGATAGCCTTCTGCTTCCTCTGTAAGGAGCCATTTGCGGTTGGTGGGGGCGGGTTCCAACCAGGCTGGCGCGCCGGTGCTGCAGCGTATGCCGAATCGCCCTTCCTCCTGTCGAGCGTACTCGATATTCTAGCTACCTTGGGGCCTGAATCGCTGCTAGCCCTTCTTTGCTCCCCATCACCGTTTGTACCGTTTGTATCTGAGGCTCGGGCCACCGAGCATTTGTCGCTATCGTCGTCGTCGTCTTCAGCCGTCGAACCCGACGACCGTCTCCGCATTGGATACGACGCCCAATTGGCATCCGCGCTGCGCGAAGTGAATCGAATTGAACTGCCAAAATTCAATTGCGGCGGAGGTAATGGTAAAGTCAAGGCGGCGTCGACGACAAGAAGGCTTGGTTTGTTCAACCTTCGCCGAGAGATAGGAGCCAACGGCGCTAATGTGGGCTGGATGTCACTTATCCTTGGTAACTTACAGATACTTTACGGTACGAAGTACCATAAATACGGCAGGTTGCATTGATTGTAGACAGAGATAGTTGGAATGTGGTGAGCAAAGCTTGAGAAGTTGGTAACAAAAGATAAAGATACCTAATCCAGTGATAATGATGTATTTAAATGTATTAATAGGCTTGAGTACACGGCAAGAAGAAGCGATCAAAGTCTGACCACTCAAAGATGATTCTTCGTCTGAACTCTGAATAGCTACAAAATACCTTGAACATACATGTAATATTACGAAGTATATGTCATTGGGTGCTCATATGGCATCGGCATCATTGCTATCATTACATGTCGATCTAACATGGTGCCGTCTCTCCGCATAAGGCACCGCTGTTACTACTGTGTACTTCTCCGCACGCCCTGACAACGTGCACGCCATGTGGTTTGACGCCTTCGTAAATCATAGCGGGTGGTTATGCTACCTTATAAGTACTTATGCTTGTAGCTCGAGCTCCAAGGGCTCCCTAAAATAACAACTCTACGCCTCAGAGCAAATTGCGGCTAACGTTGTTGGACGTCGCCTGGTCTCACGATGACCCGGCTTTGTTGGTATTTAGGTCGATCGGCGGCGGTCACGGTATAGCAACTCAGGCCGATGTGCATTGACACCCGTCAATCTCCTGAGATAGATACTGGAGCGAACGGCTAGCTGGATGTCGACCTCCAGTATGCACATTGATAAGCAACACCACAAGCATAGGCAAGCTGTCTGAAGCATGTTTCGGTCATGGTCAGTCAGCCAACGGACCAACCCCGACGTGCTCACGCTTCTTCAGATCAGCCAGTTGATGGATTTTCGCCTTATCCCTATTTTCTTTCCTTCGTGCAGCTTCGATTTTCCCAAACCTTCCTCTAGCCCCGAACTTGAGCTTGGTGATCATATCCCCAGCTTTACCCTTACTGATCGCATCCGGCGTTAGTTGATCGTTCATTGGTCTGATTTTGTTCAGGAACGCAAGTTGTCCCGCACTGGCAGGCTTCTTTCTCCATGATTGATCTTTTGAGATGATTGTCCAAGGAAATTTCTCCATAGCATATGTATCCGCAGCATGCACGGCATCGGCAAACGTTTCGGCTGTGGCGACTTCCCGAGGTCTCATGAACGGACTCTTGCTATGAGAATTGAGAGAAGCATCCGGAATCCTCGAAGTATGGCGAATCGACCAAAACTCTACGAATGTTCTCTCCAGTGTGAGAAAGTCTCCACTGTTTGTCGACAGGATGTACCGGTCATTCTCGACTTGTACCCAGGCAAGACGGCTCGTGGCGCGAATGTGGTGCTCGCCTGAGGTATCGTCGATGAGATCATAGACTGATTCATAGTCTGTGAACGTTATAGTGCCGTTGAGATACCGCTTCGTCATAGCGCCCTCCTTGCCGACCTCCGTCAGACTCTCCCTTTCCGGTTGTTCTCGTTCTTTGCGGTCTCGAAGCTCTTTCAACTGCTCTACATCAGCGTCACTGATAAGTTCAGAAGGATCTAAACCGAAAAGCGTTGGTGTGGTGATGACACCTCTCTCGAGTGAAGCGACCATGTCCACGACATGGCAGTTTTCCTTTCCCGGACTTAGTCGCATTCCACGGCCTATCATTTGCACAAGCAGATTCCGTGATTTCGTCGGCCTTGCAAGCAGGACGCAATCGATGTTTGGGATGTCCGTGCCTTCTGTGAACACACCGCAATTCAGCAGCACTGAAAATTCTCCTCTTTTGAAAGCGTCTAGTCTCTCACTTCGAGTCCGTTTTGGGGTATCGCCAGTGATGAAGCGAGCATCGATGTCGTGCTTTCGGAACATTTCCGTAAGACCAGACACATGAGCAAGGTCCACGCAGAACACAATGGTCGACTTCCTGTTTCCAGCACGAGCAAGCCAAGCACGAACTGTAATCTCATTCGTTTCATCCGTATTTATGGCTCTCGAAAGGTCTCCAGGCTGGAAGTCACCATTCGCTCCTTTCTTGACTTTGGATATGTCCGCTTTGGATTGCACTGTAGTGAAGATCACATTGGCGAGCCATTTCTCTCCTATCATGTCCACGTAGTCCCTGTGGAGCGTCAGAACAAAAAAGATGTGCTTGAGTATGGAACTTCAAAACCTACTTGTGATAAACTATATGATCAATAGCTGCACCCAACCTTAGGCCGTCAAATCTTGACATAGTAGCAGACACTCCTACAAGCGCTGGTGAGTGCTCCGTAGGTGTGGCTAATCCAAAGTGGTTCAATGTCTCCATGTAGCCTGAAGCAACGATGTGATGCGCCTCGTCAACAAGAACAAGCTTGAACCGCCTGGGATCAAATTTCGCCATACGATCTCCCGAGGTGATGCTCCGAACTGATGCGATCGTTATGTCTGCTGCGCCCGAAGCGTGTGTATTGCCCATTTCGATCTCGATGGATTTCGACGGGTAGGCACTGAGGCAGTGCCGAGCTGCTTGTTCCACGAGCTCCCGACGATGGACGAGAATGATGGTTTGGGTGGCATCGTTGTTCGGTGGTTGAACTCGGTCGATCAGTTGCGTGAAGATAACCTATGCATTCGTTAATTGAGCGGCTTCGATAATCGCATGTTGTGACGCTTACAGTCTTCCCACTGCCCGTAGCAAGTGATACACCGAGTCTCTTATGGCCTTTGCCCAGGTACAAGAGAACGGACTGAATACATTCCTCCTGGTATTCCCGCAGCCGTATTCCTGCAGGGGCGTTTGGAGGCTTCTCTACCAACTCACGAAGTGGAGTAACGACGGTAGCCAAGCTGCGCGATATCGACCGGTTTTCAGATAGCCTGAAAGGTCTGAAGATCTTCAGCAAACTCCGGGAAGCCGTTTGCATGCTTCATGGCGGTTGCGGTGACGCAATGTGTACTTAGGTTTACCTTTGCTACGGTTACCTAGCTTCGTAGGGCTGATATTGCAGCACCGGCGCTAGTGAACACATCCATACAGTACTTGATGATTGAAGTTCATCAGCGTTTCGCGCGACGTATTTCAATTAACAGGCAAAGGCTGAGCTATTCATCATGTATATACGCTTCCGCTATTGTACTATGCAAGAAAAGCCTCGTCCACCGTACATGCCTTTTCTGCCAGAACCTCTGCTCGTACAAAAATGTCCGTAACACCCAACTCTGATAACAAGGAACCAGAGGTCGAGACGGAGCGTTCAAGAATTACTGAGAGCCCAAGATCATCGGAGCATGATGTGTCCTTGTTATCACTATCAACTGAATCGGAAGGTACGTCGTCATCGACCTATGCGCAGCAAACAGCTCCCGGCCCATCCAGAAAACGGAAGCTTGTGACATCAACAGGGCACAGGCTGAAAAGACTGAAAGCGCGGTATAATGACCAATACCGTGAGCTGTTCAACAATACTACCAATACAGCAGCAAGGGGAACCATCTTTGACGAGTACGAGCCTATCCCACTAAGTCAATATGGTGTGAGCTGCTGGACTTCCGATGAGAAAGCTACATTCTTCGATGTGCTTGCCAGAAAGGGTGAGAAAGATATTCACGCTATTGCTTCGGCGGTTGGCACGAAATCTGAGATGGAGGTTCGGGTTTACTTGCAACTGCTTCGGAAGGCATTGGTGGAGACGAGCCTTTATGAACCTCGTCAACAATTGCTTGGTTTGACAGATCTACCTGCTGCAGCCGAGATTGGCGAAGAATGTTGTCTTGCTCTCGATCAGCGTGCCCAGACTCTGAGTCTGCTGCAGCAAAAACACGAAGAGAAGCTCGAGCAGGACAAACATGCTGAGTTGTGGCTCCTCACTCGTGACACTAGTCGGTGGGTGCAAGAGCGTCTAGACGATGATGAAGGTGGAGGATCCGACACTCTCAAGAATTTACCAGCGGTTAAGCTTCTAAATCTTCCTATGTGGCTAGAGCTCTCTGAGCGGATCTTCATGAATGCAGCATCACCACGTGAAGACGAAAATTGGCGAGCTATCGCTGAGGACATGGAGACCCCGTCGATCATGAACACGGCTTTCTCAGACTTTCATAATTTAGCGATTACTATCACGAAGCGGTTAATACAATCTTCGCTGTTCTACGCTATGTCAAGGCTTCGTGCCACGGACTCAAGCCAGTACAGACATCAGCCTGTGGTCAGAAGCAGGGATGTCAAAACCGCGCTACAGATTTTGGGCATGAGACCTAATGCATCTGAATTCTGGACACGAGCAGCTAGAAGATGTGACTTGGACGTATACCATGACAGCAGCAACATAAGCCGCAAAGGCAAGCCATTGAAGTACGATGAGGTTGAAAGACTTCTGGGGAAGGGCGGAATCCATGAGCAGCACCCGGAAACCACAGACGCGCCGCTGAACAGCAATTCGGACATTGGCGTGACACGAGATGACCAAGAAGTCGAGTCAGTGTCTACGGGTGCTGATACATTGATATCTGGTGAGGAGGAGTATGAGGATTCCCGTCAATCATCCGATCCCAACGATAGCAGCAACGCCACAAACAGTCCCAGTGACGAGGACCAGATGCATCTCTATCGTGACCATGCAAGCAAGCAGCGTCGAGCTCAACGTCAGCTTGAGCGTGATCAAGACGAATACGCCGAAACATTCGACCGGTACGCCAGCCTGGTTGAGGAGCAACGGCTGTGGGAGATGTTGGGAGAAACTCCCACGTGCGGAGTCAAAGCGGAAGATGTGGAACTGCCAAAGAAGCCCCCTACGGAGAGGAAGGCAAAGGATGACTTGGTGGACTGGAGGGACAAGGTGGAATTCTGGAGTGAATGGGAGGTTCTCGAGACGCCGGTGCCGTGTGATCGCTTCCGTCAAACACCAGAAAGAAACTACATGTACGATACGGATCAGAGGCACGAACAAGACACAAAGGACAACAAAGAACGTTTTGCATTAGAGAAAGAAGATGCTTCAGAGGAGAGTGTAGGGCTAGCTGATGATGAAGGGGTCGGTGGAGGGGACAGTGAGACAGACAAAGGAAATGATGTTGGGAATGAACGCGCCTTTGCAGGCAATACTGCTGAGAGACTTGAAAGCAGTGGCGAAGATTCTGCAGACGAAATTAGCGACGCAGACATGGTAGATCCCAACCTGGAGCGCCTAAACGGGCCCAACGGAGGGGATAATGACCTTCCGTCCGGAAGCGAAGATGAGCAGGGTGATAAAATCGAGCTCGACAGTCGCACTAGGTCTATCGTCCACAACAACGCGAGTAAAGATGATGAGGTAGATGATGAGATGCCGAACGTAAGGTCAGAAAGCGAGGAGGCTCATTTGAGCCATTCCAGTTCGTCTGACTCAGACTTTGCTTAGGTTGATAAGAGTCAGCTATAAGAGCTGTACTTGCTGGTCTCCCTTTAGTGGATTTTTGATATTAAACGCATTATGCCTTATGCTTTGTATGCTGGGAGGTTGAGGTTGAGGTGACAGGGACTCATTCATTGGTCAATGCTTCTTTGGTATCTCGAACGGAACTCATACTTAACCTGGGCTAGTAATACAAGTGTAGGAAAGCCTGGAGACCTTCACATGCTTAAGCGACTATGGTATTCTCTTTTCATTGCCAAACAGAAGATCTGTTACGACGAAGGCTTGCAAAACGAAACCATGATCAACGCGCCGAATACGTCATCGCAATCCTTGCGACAGCAGACAGCCCTTGGCAGACTCCGATGTGCGCCTCGTTACCCGCCGGCTATGAGATTCGACCTCACCTCACAACTCATAACTTCTATACTCCACATTTTCCGCACTCGGCGGTCTCACACCACTTCCCATATCGGCTTGGACTTCTTGAAAGCCGAGCTTCTCCGATCCGCCCACACTCCCTGCAGCCTCATGCGCCATCTTCAGTCCCTCTTGCCCGCCCTGAAGATTCGCCATTCTGAGCCCTTCTTCCACCTCACGCACTCTCTTCTTGAATGCTAGCCGGTCAAGGAATAATTGCTGTCTGCCTCGCTCAAGGTCACGGCGCTCAGCTTGTAGCACTGCTTCCATTTCAGAGAATTGCTGTAACTTGAGCTCGAATTTTTGGAGCGTGGTATTCACAGCGGCGGCGACGAGACGAGTCATCTCACGCTCCTCGTGGGAAGCAAGAGCTGCAGCGCGTGCGGCAGACGTTGCAAGGGCGACGGTTGGCAATGAACTTGACTGCTGCGTATTTGTAGAGATGGTGAGTTGGTTATCTGATTCGGGTTGGGGACTTCGGGTGGGATCAACCTCCATGAGGTCCTCAGTCTTCATGCCTTGGCTTTCTTTGCCCTTGTCTTGGCTCTGCACAGAAGCCGGACCGCCAACTCCCTTCTCAAGCTGATTGCGCAAACCGCGTCGCAATTCCTCGACTGACTTGCCAGCAGCTGCAGCCGCGACACTAGGCTCGCTCATGCCGGCGAGGAAACTGACAACGGACATGACAGGATTGTCACTCTGGCTGAAGGGGATCTTGCCGCCGCTGACCACGCCGAGAGATCCTATGCTGTTCATATCAGGCTCATTTTCAAGGTACTTGTCTTCTATCTCAAGTTGCAGGAACTTCAGGACGCATTCCTCGCGTGTTCGAGTTCCCACGTGGTCAGCTACAGAATTCCAATTCTCGTCAAACAATTCTAAACCTTCCAAGAGCAATAGGAGCTCGGCATCTGTCCATTGAGCATCTCGATCAGGGACCGAAGTGTACGTTTCGTTTTCCAACTTGAGGAAGTCGCTCGCTTGATGCGAGCTGGGGAATCGGCCTTGGAGGAAGCAACTAGGGCATAGATCATACTTGGCTTTTGCAGCTGCTGGCCCCGCTGTGGAAGGTGCTGTCTTGCCATAGTGGAACCGGAAACGTGTGCAATCGACGCCGCACGAATAACAATTGACCTGCTTTCTTGGCTCTTTCGCAAGATCCTCCATGGCCTTCACAGCTGATTCCCCACTAGCAGCGCCGTTGGCCGCAAACTCATCTCCATTCGGCTGCTTTTCTTTGCTACCTGGAGATGTGAGATCTTTGCCATTCTGATCGTAGAAGCTACGTCGAATTTCAAGGTTCTTGGGTGGCTTTGATGCTGGAGAGTCACTGAGTGCTCGTTCAGTACCGGCAGATAGTTTGCCAGGCGTTCCGATTGATCCCGGGACCGGCTGGAAAGGTTGCAGACCCCGAGGCGTGTCGGCTGTTATGCGGAAATGGCCAGTGAAAGGGGGTCCAATGGCAGAAGGTCTCGAGTCAGGATCAATCTAATCAGTCACTAATCAGTTTGAACAAGACGTATTCGGAAGAGTATAGATTATACTTGGTAATTGATCAAGCCCCATTGTTCTAAGAATGCGTGTACCCTCATAATGGCGCAGACGTCTCCAGCTAGATTCCGTCTGCAAGCTGTAACAGTTAGGTACTCCGGTGGGTTGAGTCTATAGGTATTGATCATGAAGTCCCGGTAGTCTTTGTACACGGCTGGAGTCTTGCTACGGTTGCGATTGTTGAAGAACTCTGGCATAGCTTTCTTCTCCAATGCATGTATTGTGTGCATGTCAAACCATGTGCTATAGCTAGGTAGCACGATAGCATGTGTTTGCGCTATGAGATGGGAGCGTGCTGAAGATTCGAGTGATGCTTTCGTTTGTGTGGGTTGGCTATCCGCCGGCCCCGGCTCCGGTTGTGGTGAGCCCATGCCCTCAACAACATCCTTCTCTTGACTACCGCGCTCCTTTTTGGCTTCAGAGCCAGTGCCAGCCATCTCTTCATCGTCACGATCATCATCGTCTTCGTCCTGGGGTCGTGGAGCATCAGGTGCATCTAGCGGATTATCTGATATGGTTGGGGGTGTAGCGTTCGAGGTATCTTGGGGCGATTTTTCAACTGTCAATGAAGTCGAATTATCATGATTTCCTGTCATTGGAACGTCTGCGCCTACGAGCCAGAATCGTCAGCCCTTCGTCACTCTTGGATGAGGCTTCATGAAGGAGTGTATTACTCCTACCAATGCCTGCGTCGCTAGGTGGTATGTTATTGATTGTGACAGCCTGCGGCTCCGCGTCGCCTTGTAATTGATGTGTGTCAAGAATGCTGCTGACTGGAGCGGGCGAGTCGCCGAAGTCAAGAGAGTCGTCTTCCATGATCGTCCGTCAATCCTTGAGACTATCGAACCGTACTTCGCAGACCAGAAGCCGTCCAGACTTGGACGAAGCTCCTTCGCTTAGCTGAGGCGCGTTGAGTAGGGCTGAGGTCGGTCCAGCAGCCTGTTGAGACGGCACGATCCAGCAGTAGTGAGTGGAAAGATGCGCACGAAGTTGAGTGTACTCAATGGTCTCTCCAAGAAAATCGAGACACCCGATTTGTGGATAGATTCTCCGACGACACTTTGATAGAGTCTGGCGCAAACCTGAAGCGATCTAAGAGATTGAAGATGCCATGCTTAGTCACCTAAGGCTCCAGGATATGATGCGTGATTGGCCACGCCAATGATCTACCTCGGCACTTGCGTGCCCGGAGTTTGACGGCGAAGTCAATGCTGTTGACGGGTTGAAGAATTTCTCACAGTCTGAGACGCACGAAGGTCCCTAAGTTGTCTCTTGCAAGATGCTTTCGTCGGCCCGGCATTCAGTGCTGCAACGAGCTCGGACACACCTCCACCTCTCAAGACCTAACCATACTACTCATCTGTCTGCCCTTTCACGGTTATTGTCGAGCCTTGTAATCCTCGAGCACCGAGAAGGCAAATTACAGAATACATCTCTAAATTCGGTCACAGCAGCACATAAGCTGGGCGGATCGATAACAGGGTTCATTGCGGGCGGCGGGGTCAAGTCGCTGGCAGAAGAAGCAGCAGAGGTCAATGGCTTGGACAAGATCATAATGGTTGAGAACGCAGCCTACAACAAGGTATTCTCAAGATGGTATCATTCCTGCCTGGCTCTGAAGGCTCATTCTCTGGATCTCTTGATGCGCAGGGCTTGCCGGAGAACTTCGCCCCTCTCCTCGTTGAGAATATTAAGGAAGGGGCATTCACACATGTGTTTGCCGGTCATTCAGCATTCGGCAAAAATCTTATGCCACGGGTAGCGGCACTATTAGATTCGCAACAAATCTCAGATATTACAGCAATCGAGAGCGAAGACAGTATGTTGAGTCTCCGAGCACTACCCTGGTGTGATGGGCTACCCTGGTGTGATGGGCTTCTGGCTTAGATAGTTTCTAGCATTCGTCCGACCAATCTACGCAGGCAATGCGATCATGACCCTTCAATCCTCCGATCCTATCAAGATTATCACGATTCGTGGAACAGCCTTCCCAGCCGCGGAAACATCAGGTGGCTCCGCCGAGATTCTCGAAGGGGTAGATCCTAAAGTGGAGTCACCGACCGAATGGGTGTCAGAAGATTTGGCAAAATCAGATCGACCTGATTTGGCAACTGCTGGCAGAGTTGTATCTGGCGGCAGAGGTTTAAAGTCGAAGGAACAATTCGACAAGCTCATACCTCCCCTGGCCGACGCATTGGGTGCAGCGATTGGGGCCTCAAGAGCAGCGGTTGACAGTGGATTCGCGGATAATAGCCTGCAGGTTGGCCAGACCGGGAAGAACGTTGCACCACAGCTATATCTGTGCGCAGGGATATCGGGAGCCATCCAGCATCTGGCTGGTATGAAGGACAGCAAGGTCATTGCTGCTATAAATAAGGATGGAGATGCCCCGATCTTCCAGGTTGCGGACGTAGGATTAGTTGGAGATTTGTTTGAGAAGGTGCCAGAGATGACCGAGAAGTTATCTAAACAATAAAATGAAAGTATTATACAGTCATTATGATCGGTTCCTCCAGATGGAACGTCCGTCCACTGCTCTGCCTCTTCTGGAGTTCCCCCATTTTAGGTAGCAGTTATGCTTCCCATTCCCTCGTCCTCAAAAGCACTCAATCTGTACCTACCTTCGCATCCTTCTACGTACGACTGTACAGAGTTAACATCCGAGCTGGTCCCCCCTCATCGAATCCTATCGCATGTCATCAACGCCGCTATGTCGCATTGACGTTTTGCTCTGCTGTCTGCATTCGAGCGATGATCGAATTTGACAGTCCATTTCGCATAGCAGTGTTCTGGAAGAGAATTTGCGTCTCTGGGATGAAGCAGTTTAAGGTTGGGCGACCGATGAGATCGATTACATAATGGGGAATGCGGGGCATATGCTTTCTGATTCGTCAAGTATGGAGCACGTTTCTTTGTCAATTGGTGACAGCAACGGCCTCGTAGAAGTCACACGTCTTGGAGAGCTGGACCTATAATACAAGATTGCTTATCAGGCATCTCCGGAGACCGATAGTGATGGGGTTGCCCTTTCAAATCCGATGGACTGCACCTACCCGCTTCATTGGACTGCTTCAACGTCCTCTCTCGATCGCGCTTTAAGACCACGGCGATTCCTCGTCACGTCAGCTCCACTGGTCAGCTCCACTGAGCGATGACGATACAGAGTTCCGAACAGCGCTTACAACGTCAGTATGGGTCTCCCTGAGAGCCCTCCGAGCAGTGCAAAAATTGCCAGCGAGTCCGGCTTGAGCATGCGTAATACCATGCAGGGAAAGCCCTTGGAACGAACTCCAACACACGTCAAGGGACTTTGGAAGTTCCGTATGAGGCCTGACGATGATGATGAGCCACAGTAAGCTTTGCGAGACTGCTCTAGGCCTAGTATGCTCCCATACTCATTGCTGATCACATTCTCAGGGACTGGTGGTTCGCATCTACAGCCATTCCACTTCTCGCCGCAAGCGTCGGCCCGCTGGCTAACGTTCTCTCTATTGCTGCCCTGGTGACATCTTGGAGGAACGACATCCCGGATAATGGTGCTGGCGCCGACGAAGCTTCTGTTGGGTTTCCGGATCCGCGATGGTGCGGTGCAGTGCTAGAAGTGTTCAGTTGCTCATGCTGATTCTGTCTAGGTGTATTGCGCTTAACGCGGCCTCTTTGGCCTGTGGATTTGCTGGCAACATCTTTCTACTGTTTAATTTCACTCGAAGGATACGTTACATTGTTGCCTTACCAATGACAATCATACTTTGGTATTTCGCGACTGGCATAGTGAGCTGCCCATGTTTGATCTCGTATTCCGAAGACTAGAATGCCTTTCACTAATCACACCTAGCTCAGCTCATCGCGATTACGACAGCGATGAATGAACATGTTCCTCCAATCCGCCCGCAACAGACGTACTCCCAGGGATTCTGGCATGCTATCATCGCAGCTGCTCTCTACCTATTTAGTTCTATGATTCTCATGGTCAATATGTTAGGCTATTTTCTTGGCCATTACCCTCAGCATTTCGAACTCAACGAGGAGCAACGCAATCTGATTTTACAAACTATGATGTTTTTTATATGGCTCGCCGGCGGTGGCGGTATCTTCGCAAAAGTTTGCGTATGGAGTTATGTCGATGCTTTGTATTTCTGCGATGTTACCATTCTGACTGTGGGGTTTGGAGACTTTGCCGCGCCGAATAATGTGGGCAGGGGCTTAGTTTTCCCTTATTCCGTTGGCGGTATCATCATCCTTGGTTTGGTGGTCAGCAGTATCCGTCGATTTGCACTCGAGCTGGGCCATGACAAAGTAATTAAACATCATGTGGAGAGGCGGCGTGTGAGGACAATAGGTAGAAGCCTTACGGGTTCTTCGGAACTTCAGGAGCGGGAACGCCAGAATAAGAAGATGTTTCATGATGGTCGACGACCTATCATCTCTGCTCCAGTGGAACTTCAGAATCGATCAGTCACTTTCAACAATGATAACGACAAGAGCGATCGCCCTCGTTCCAAACAAAGCGACGGAACTAAGCAGGGCCCGCTACAGACTGGCCTCAAAATTTTCAGGCGCGTCGGATCAAGAAAGCCCAAAATGGTAGTTCTACACGAGGAGAAGGATCGTTTCACCGCCATGCGAGACATCCAGCAAAGTACGGCGAAATTCAAAAGATGGTATGCCTTGACACTATCAGTGATCGCCTTCGGCCTGGTGTGGTGCGTGGGCGCCGTCGTCTTTTGGCGAGCGGAGCAGAGAGAGCAAGGTCTTTCGTATTTCGAAGCGCTCTACTTCTGTTACGTCTCGCTGCTCACCATTGGCTATGGGGATCTAAGCCCGAAGAGTAATGCGGGGAAACCGTTCTTCATCGTGTGGAGCTTGATCGCCGTGCCCACCATGACGATTCTAGTCTCCGACATGGGTGAGACTGTCGTGGCGAACTTCAAGCAAGGCACCTTTACTCTTGCCGACTGGACAGTGTTGCCGAAGGCTGGACTCTGGCGGGCTTTCCTCGAGAGGCATCCATGGCTTCTCATGTGGCTGCAGAACAAAGCCGCAAAGCATGCAGAGGAGAAGCGCATTGCGAAAGGCTTCCAAACGGGCATCGACGAGGAGAATTTCCTAGCGCCTACCCTCGAGCAACTCGTGAAAGAACCAGAGCATCTGGATGAACATGAACTGGCTCGCAAGCTGGCTCTCGCAATTCGGAGGACTGCAAACCACTTGAAAGCCGATAGGCCACGCCGGTACAGCTATGAAGAATGGGTCGAATACACGCGCCTCATTCGCTTCTCTTCGGAATCCAAAGAAGAGGCTGACATCGAAGAGGAGGAAGAAGCCCTCATCCAGTGGGACTGGATCGGTGAGGACAGCCCGATGTTGGCGGAGCAGAGCGAGAGCGAGTGGTTGCTCGATCGACTTTGCGAAAGCCTGGATCGGTACATGAAGAAGCAGGTACCCGAGTATGTGAAGCATAGGAGAAAGAGCCAGGTGTTGGAAAGAATGAGTTCGAGCCGGAGAGGAAGTAGAGCTGATCATCCGCCAGGGGCGATTAGAAGGAAGAGTTACGTAGATGGGGTGGAGAAATCTGGAACAGACGGCAATTGAATTAATGACTATTCTTCCTGGCTTATGGTACTGGAGCATTGCGGACGGTAGAGAACGGTTGGGAACCATTGGTATATCTTCAGGGGTCTGTTCGGGTACTGAGTTTCGGGCTGGGAGGTATCGGATGGATTATTGGGAAGCACTTTGAACTTAGATTACAATGTACAACTAGATATTGTTGTGGGTCTTCGTCGATTACAGCAATCGTTGAATCTTTCTATGTATTCTACATCATCTCTACGTCAGGCAATTCGGCATGTCTCTTAGGGGAAATCATTCAACACCAAGACCCTGTCCTTCGCCACGACATCATGCTCGCTGCTCGCCTGTAAGATTTCGACCATCTTCAAGACGTCGTCCTTTGCTCGTACGTATATGGGAGCTGTCGTTGATTCACCGAGGTGCTCTCTGAGCAATCTGGCGATAAGAAGCTGTCAATGATGGTCAGAGACCGTGTCATATGCTAGAAATGCGCGGGGTCTTTTCACCGCTTCCGAAAACGCCCTATGCTGGAAATGATACCACACTGTCGCCTCGCTCTGGAACAATCTGTGCAGTAAGAAGGAGGAACCGATGGTCCCGTGAGCTGCGTCCAGCGTCCCGCTCGCGTCCAGGGGTACATCTTCGCTCTCGTCCGCATGTAGCAGTATGACGCAATGGAAGTAGTTGCTCGTAGGAACAATATCTGGCGCAGGAAGCGTTCGTTGTGATCCGCGAGCGCACAGACGGAGTCGTCGTCCCAGGTGCGAAAAATCGCCGGGAAAGAGCGGTAGAGGTTGCGGAATTTGGAGACGACGGTGGACTTATCGCGAGGCGTGCTGGAGATGGGGAGGTCAAGGGAGCGTGGGGAGCGGATCTTTTCCTGCACGAGATTCGCAAGCGTCCACATGGCGCGGATGTAGGCCGTGTCTCTGGGGTTGGCATTGGCGATGCTCGAGTCGTCGCCCTTTGACAAGGTCCTCGACCTTGACGTCGGTGTGAGTGGCTGTGGGTGGGAGTGTGAGGATGACGGTCAGAAAGGTATCCTGGAGCAGAACAGCTTGCCAGATTTTAAGACGTTGGTGCTTCTCAAATGGAGTGGCATGAGGAGCGATGATGGATGGGTCACGGTTGAGACCCATGGCGTAGGCCTGGCGGATGAGGACGCCGGAAAAGGCTCAGCCATCGCTGGCGTGGTTATCGTTCATGAGGAAGTATGTGATGAGACCGTGGCTTAGATTGAGCGCGTGGAAGGCCGGCTGAGGTACGATGACACCCTTAGGGCCTGGGAAGGTGCAGATACTGAGGAGTTTGATCAATAGAGGCGCCATGATGACAACAGAAAGGTCACACACCATAGGACCCCACCGTCTGGACCTTTCCCTCTCTCGAAGGTAATGTGACAGTTTGCGTACCCATTGCTAGCATCACGAAAATAAGGGCAACGAGTGCTCCGTCCACAGAACCTCGTTCCCGAGGTTCCAATGACCAGGAGTGCTCGTAATCGGCATAGAAGGTTTGACGATGCACCATCTAGGTTTGTATCTTGAGATTAAGGGGTTGTCCTCAGAGAATGGGCTTGAGACGTACCGGGTAAACAGGGTCCACAGCATCAAAGTACTTCTCAACGAGGCTGTAGGCAATTCATGTTAGGCTAGGCATGGACAAGACAGCAGTGTATGACAGAGCTAAGTCACAGAATAATGATGGAGCATCAACTGCGTACACTGCCCTCGTTGTTTATGGAGTAAAGACCTACGAAGAGGTAGAGTAATGGTTCTCAAGAATGAAAGTAGTACGGGTAGAGACAGCAGATGTCACAAATGTCTGCCTGTTGCTTGCTTGGTGATACACTCATGACCTCCGGCAGGCCGCCATTGCAGGTCCAGTAGTTCGAGAATGGATACTGGAGGCATGGTTAGAAGCCAAGACTACAGACCTTGCGCATTGAAAGCGTACCTCGGAGCCAATGCCGAATATGTTGAAAGGGTCGGACGAAAGAATGCAATATTGGACAGAAGGCAAGGCGAGCATGCCGCCGAGGAGCGGGAGCCTCTACATTCGATCGTCTTTAGGTCATCTTGACTCTCCAAGCTGTGAGCTCACTGCTGTACTTGCTCGATTGAGGAACTCGATATACCGGACCAGTCACTCTGCCCTGTGATTGGTTCCGCTTTGTCCTGCGTCTGATGATACGTCGCGCAGTCGTTACTTTGTGACTGCGACTTGTCTCCCTTGGAACTGTGACTCTCCAGTACGGGAAGTTGAGTGTCGTCGACATCTTGAATGCATACTTCAATACATCAGCCAGATGGGTATACTGGCATTCGGTCCTCCTCCTGACACAGGCCAAACACCTGCAGAAAATATCAGCCCCGGGAGCAAGCTGGAACAGTCAAAGCTGACTTTGGTCTTCCACGATCACACTACGCACGATCAGCTGACTGTTATCCTAGTACTTTCATTTATACTTCAATTATCCTCTTGCCTTGGGTCTTCTTTACAGAACACTGCTCGCAATTGGCTTGTTCCGTCTCTGCTTCTTATGTGGCCCGTCTAAGCAGGTATCAGCGCCATTTGTTAGCCCAGACGTATTATCAGGGAACTTGGAGGGGGCTTCCTCGAAGCTCTGTCATGCTCCGAGTGTCGGTGCATCATTGTTAGTATTACTATCGTCTAATACTGATGAAAACTCACTTTCAGAATGGAAACGACACCGGAAAATTGGGGCTCCGTGGTGATGTCGTCCAGCTACCTCTGTACGATGTTACACCCTGTCATTCAGTTGGATCGACCTTTTGGGAGGTATCATGTATCAAGGTCACAGTATGTAAATCAACAATGCAAGCGGAGGAACAAAACGAAGAATGGTTGCAGAAGTTCGTTCGACTAGCAACCAAGAAGAAGGCCATCAACAAAATATAGAAGCACGAGTTGCATTGCGGAGCATCGCTAACAGGATCGAGATGAGTATAATGGGCGATGCCCTAAGACGAGCGCAGGAAGATAGTACTCTTGCCGGAACTGCACTGATATCTTCACAAAAATGACGAACGAGGGCGCTACCTATGATGGGCACTCTCCTTATTCTGGGAAAAGAAATCGAAAGATCGGAGAATGAACAGCTTAAGGTCTATCTTCATTCTACATTGTTTGCTGTCTTGACATTCCACTTTATGTCACACATGAGCAAAACGATACAGACGAGACCTTGAACTTGAATGCCTCCCGAGGAACCTCAGTGCTTAGCCATAGCCTTCTGCTTGTCCTCTGCGACCTTCTTGACAGCAGGCCGGGCCATAAGGCGCTCGATCCACGCATGGTAATTTGGGTATTCCTTCTCCGTGTCGACCTTGTCGTCTTGCAAGATGAACGATTGCATCCACGTCCAACTCAGGAACGAGAGGTCGGCATAAGTGCACTTGTCGCCCACAAGGTAGGACTTGCCCTCCAACGCGCTGTTCAAGACACCCATCACGCGCTTCATCTCCTTCACATATCGCTCTCTGGCAGACGGTAGCTTCTCGTGATGGAAATGCGTGAACCATGCGGCCTGACCGTAGTATGGGCCTTGCCCCGACACCTGGAAGTGGAGCCATTGCTTGAGATAGTAGCGCTCTGGGCTCGAGGTATACGTCAGACTCGCCGATGTGTCATATCGGTCTGAGGTTTGTCATCATCAGCCGAGTTATTGAAATCGTGGCTGATCGATCTCGCCTACCAATAAGATACTCGATGATTGCACCAGACTCCCAAAGAACAATCCCGGAATTTGGGTCTTCTATCGCGGGCACCCTATATCCCAGTAAATGTTGGTGACACGATGGGAGGTCAGGGCGCGGGGTGTACTCTACCGGCCATTGGGGTTAAGCTTTTCGAAAGGGGCCTTCTTCATGTCCGCCATCTCGACAAATTTGGATTCATACTTGAGGCCAAGCTCCTCAAGAATGATTGCCACTTTCCAAGGATTGGGACCAGTGGCATGTGAGTAGAGAGTGATCGGCTGCGACATGATGTTTCGAGTGATGGTTAAAATGGCGTGGGGAGCAATTCTTGGTAGATTGAAAATCGATAAATAACTCTTGGGGATGCAGCAAGATAAAGTGAAAAAACGAGTGCCCTGACATCATATACTTGTAGTTCAGCTAGTCCGAGCACAGTAAGTTAGCTAGACTCTGACTACTGCTAGTCATGGAAGTAAGCTGGATACATGTAAGATCTGCCTAAACGTCCCCGTTCGTTAGCCAGGTGGAGCATCGGATTTGAAATTGCAGCAACGTACTTCATCCTCGTAGGCCCATCAGAAAGAGCTTACTCATCTAGCACTAAGGTAAGTTCGAGCACGTTCAAAGCAATGTTCTCGCGAATGGCTCTTTGCCTACGTGCGTCTCAACACATCTCATTATTATTCCGTATGATACACGAAGTACTTGCCGGTACAACATTGCTGACAGCCGCCAACATAGGCCTTTTGATGAGCAATGGAAGTATTGGTGTCGGTGTTGCGCGGCTCGCCTAAATCAGACTTGCTGTGAAGTTGTTCGTGGCAAGGCCGTCATTGCCGTACAGTGTCTTCTGCAGTGTCGATCTTACACAAAAACGGCTTTGAATTATTGACTTAGTTGTCTATCTTACACGAACATACGACGAGTGATGTGTTCGATGATAATGTTCTTTCCCTTCCGTGTGCCGCACACCTGTCGCCAGATTCCCGTTAAAACTGTGAATCAAATGAAATTTAGCGTTCTCCCTCACCATTGTCTGGTAAGCCCGCCGTTCATTAGCCGCGTAAAGTGCGGGGCGCTGGTGGATTCTTCCGACGTGAGCTTGTATAGAGGGCTCAGCGGCAGTTTCTGACGCCGTTGAGGCTCCAGCTTCCAATGGAGAGTCAAAGCGATGGCCCACCAAAGTTGTGCTCTCGTCGCGACGTTTGGGTGACACTCCTCTCGACGAACCATTCCTAAATGATGTGGATTGAATGGCTTCAATCATCCCTTGTCGCATGAGCGGCCGTTCTCATGCTCATGAAATGAGCAAGGGTCTCCTTCCGTCGGGTCGGCAAACAGCTTCCCCCCAGCACCTTCTCGAATCGCATTGACGACATCAATTGCAAAGTCCGGACTGCCCTCGAAACATATTCTGTACGACCCAGCATCTTTATCCGAGTCCGGGTCCATGATCTGTCTCGCGGCAATTTTGCTCACTAGCCTGCGGAATGGCGACGCAGGCGGCGTACTATCGTATATCGGCTTCATCTCCTCCGGTCCTGGGACGAGGCCGGCTTCGTTGCAGCCTTTCCGAAATTGGTCGATTGCAAAGTTCTTCAGCTGCGGCAGGTTGATCTTGTTGCAAAGGACATAGAGCTTCTGGCAAGAGTCGGCGTAATCCCACTTCCGATCCATCGGCATGGAAGAAACATCATCAATCTTGCCCTGGTATAGCCATTTGACAAGGAGCTCGAATGCGCTTGGATCGTCGTCCAGTAATTCCAGCTTGCCACCCTTCTTGTTGTGTTCCACACCGAATTGGTCCTGGAAGAAGGTTGAGTGATGACAGAGGAGATTGCGGTGGAGCGACCAGTGCCGCTTGGAGGCGCCGACGTAGATGTCTACCATGGGTCCAGACAGTAGCCTTGAGCGCATAGGCTTTAGCAGGGAGTTAACATGGGTGAAAGTGGCGTTGGCAGAAATGACAACTTACTCTGCAAAAGTCTTCGCTGTCGCGTCGCCAATATTGGTATTTGCCATGCGAAAAGGACCGTTTGGCTTGTAGGCAAAGTCGCAATAACGGATGTGTAAGTGATCGAGTGAGTAGTGGCCCATGCGGATATCATTGGCGCAAGTCAAGCCAAGATCGACAGATTTTGTACAATGCGACGAAGGACTAGTCGCCGTTTGAAGTATCCTCTCATGGAAGGTTGAATGGTCTCCAGCAAAAGCAATGATAAGACGTCGACTTGCCCTGGGAGGCGGCTCTGTACCAGGGCAGCATTGATGGGAGATGTAATAAATGTTGGTGGAGCTTTTGCTTTGCGCGTCATGCTGCACAAAGGTCGCTTGGTATCCAATCAAAAGCGTGCAGTCCTCATGCACGTCGCGTCGCCCAAACTAAAGTACCTTACTCCATACCTTACTCAACTCAGTTCTCTACCGTACCGCGACACATACTCGTGGATGGATCGGGCGTCTCCGTTGTCAATTCCCTCCTCCTTCGACCCGGCAGTTTACCTGCATTCAGACGTGAATGATAATGAAGATCCGATAATACTACCTTCGTGCAGTAATTCTGACGACCTTGAGGCCGCTCATCTGCAGCATGAGGAGTCGAATGCATTGAAGAATCAGCAGGGCGTGGTGATTCGGCATCGAGCGTGGAAGACTGCAGACGTGTTCAGGAGTGAAGAAGATCACCTGTATGGTGTGTAATGTCATTCAAGACTGAGTCAACCCTATCCTCGTTCGACGAAAAAGAAGAACGCAGTTGAGATACTAACTGACGATTCGTGATGATACAGAAACCCCTCTAAGGAAGCATAGAGCTATCCCAGAATCCGTAGCAGACTTTGCCGTTCCACGTTCGTCTCCTCCGCCTGCTGTCATCATGGCCCCAAGATCATCACCCCTTGCATATCCCCTGAGTTCGTCGCCTCCGGCTGTGATGGAAAAGAAGAGAAAGAGAGCTCCTGTATCATCAATCAAGCGCAAGCGCGAAAAGATTGGGCCTTTCATCATCGACGAGGACGAGGACGAGGACGAGGACGAGGACGATGACGATGACGCTACCAGCCTTAAGGCCATGAGGCTTGCTCACTTTGGGTGTGACGTTGCAAGTGCTGGAAACACCGATGTACAGAGCAATCGATTGACTGTTCCAGAACCTCATATTCAAACGCCTATGAATGATTGCGATAAGGAGCCGGACGAATCCGCTTCCCTTAGAATCCTTGATTCGACGATTGCGCAACAGCTAGCTTCCGAGCTTTTCTCTACCGGGCTTCGTTCGATGAGTGCAACGGACAAGAAACCTACAAGTTGTATTCGTACATGTTCAGGCAAAGCATATTCTGTTCACCGAAGATCCGCCAATGTTCCAATATCATTTGAGCAGCTCATCGCGGCTCGGTCTACTAGTGGCCCTGGCCGAGCAAAAAAGAGCTACTATGGCATTGACATCCATCAGCTGCTTGAGGAAGCAGTCAGGGATTCCAGACGTGCTTTGGATGAAAGACAGAACCGAGGAGTTGAAGCACCTCTGTTGTCGGTGGAGAAGCCTGCTGTTGCAAGGAAGATGAACAACTCTAGGACAATGATGTGGACGGAGAAATACCGCGCGAAGAAATTCACAGACTTAGTAGGCGATGAGCGCACCCATCGTTCAGTACTTCGATGGCTTAAGGGATGGGACCCTATAGTGTTTCCAGGGTCGAACAGGCCAAAGCCGAAGAGCAAAGTCCAAGAGGGAATAACAGAAGAGCGGCTACACCGAAAGATCTTGTTACTGACAGGTCCTCCTGGCTTGGGGAAGACCACGTTAGCACATGTCTGCGCGAGACAGGCTGGCTACGAAATATTGGAGCTCAATGCTAGTGACGAAAGAAGTCGCGACGTTGTTAAGGGACGTATAAGAGACAGTGTTGGTACAGAGAATGTAAAAGGCGTCAACATCAAGACCGCGGGAGGGAATGTGAGGAAAGCTGGTCGACCAGTCTGTGTCGTGGTTGATGAGGTCGATGGTGTTGTCGGTGGTAGCAGTGCAAATGGCGAAGGGGGCTTCATGAAAGCATTGATTGACCTAGTGGCCCTTGATCAGAAGAACACAAGCGCCTTTGGAGCAGGTCACGCCGGACCCATGACTTCGAAGAGGAAGAAGAAGGGAGATACCTTCCGCTTGCTGCGCCCTCTAATACTCATATGCAATGACATTTACCACCCCGCTTTAAGACCTTTACGATCTTCTATTGTGGCGGAAATCATCCACATCCGACAGCCGCCGCTTGATAAGGTTGTTGCTCGTTTGAAAAATGTCTTCGAGCTGGAGGGCATCTCGTGCGATGGGGATGGTATTAGACGGCTATGCGAGGCGACCTGGGGCGTGAGTAACAGAAGGGAAGCTCGCACGAAGACTAGCGGCAACGGAGAAGGAGATATAAGAGGCGTCATGGTGATTGGAGAATGGGTTGCTGGCAAGCTAAGAGCTTCAGCGCCCATACCTAAGCTCACAAGGAAGTGGGTCGAGCAGCATCTGCTTGAGAGCTTATCGCACGGCGGAGGGGGAGCGCGAGGCGTAGGGCGCGGTGGAGCGAAGGAGATAGTGAAAAGAGTGTTCCAGGAAGGTGCAGGTTTCCCAAAGACGACCAGCGTCGGCGTAGCAGAAAACTTCTCGGTGGCATGTAAGGTTGGTGTCACTGAAATGGGTAAGAAGGAAGCGATGGATCGCCTCAGAGAACTGGTCGATACCAGTGGCGAATGTGATCGGATAGTAACAGACTGCTTTGCTACCTATCCGATGCAATCTTTCCAAGACGATACTCTCCTCTCAAAGCCGAACGCCGCATATGACTGGCTTCACTTTCACGACATATTATCCTCTAAAGTCTTTACCGGTCAAGATTGGGAATTGAATCCGTACCTCAGTCAGTCTGTGCTAGCGCTCCATCATCTTTTCGCTTCATCTGCGCGGCAGCCTTGGAACTCTGAACACCAGAAGCCCGGCGAGGATGAAGAAGACGAGCCCTTGCCGTTCAGCGGCCCAAGAGCGGACTTTACTGCTTTCGAGGCTGAAAAACACAACAAAGCCATGTTACTTGAGCTGCAATCATCATTGAGTGTTCCTCTTCTTCGATCATTTCGTTCCCCGGAGGACATAGCTACTGATTTGCTTCCCCGACTCATAACAATGCTCACGCCTGACATCAAACCAGTCATCGTGGGAGGCAGTGGGGATCAACGCGGTGTTGCTAGTGTGAGAAAAGAAAGCGAGCGCGAATTAGTGCGAAGAGCTGTCAGAGTGATGAGTGATGTAGGCGTGATCTTCGAAAGGGCAAGAGTCGAAACGGAAACAAGTTGCTTCGGTGGCTTTGTTTATCGGATGGAGCCGTAAGTGGATTACATTAGCGACTTTCCAGATGTAGAGGACTGATCACTTCTACCCTTAGGCCGCTTGATGCTTTGGCGACCTTTGAGACTGCTACTTTAACCCCGGGAAGTGCGCCAGCTCCAGTTCGGTATGCCATTCGCCAGGTCTTAGATCAAGAGTACCAGAAACACCTAATGCAGCAATCGGCGGATGCACGGCAAGCAAGGTACAAGGCGGGAAATCCACTTGGTCAAGTTTCGAGCTTCGAGCATACAGACAAGGAGAATGAAGCAATGGGACAAGGACATAAGAAGCCTAAGGTCGCCGGAGCAAAGCGAGACTTCTTCGGGCGAATCGTCAATGACTCACGACCGCCCGTCAGTGACGGCATGGCGGCTGAGGAGGAGGCAACGAAGAAAAAGCTGATTCCGGGTCCTGACCAAGAAGTGAACAAGGTCTGGGTAAGCTTTCATGAAGGCTTCTCGAACGCTGTCAGAAAGCCGATTACTCTTGAGGAGTTGATGAGAGGTTTCTAGACCGTAACCAACCATTATGAAGTGCTTTGTTATAAGTTCACGGTACAGCATGTGAAGTCCTATGGTTACGTGCAGGCATTCCGGCTTTGGTGAACACTGCTAAAGTACAGATCTACGAGCCTTTGCTTCTTTGATCGCCCTTCGGATGCACGATGCCGCAAGCCAGACCGCTCTGTAGAACCGTGGTTCACAAGACGAGTGAAGCAATGTGCAAGCCTTCCACCTGTCAGTGAATGACAAGGAAAGCAGTCTTTCATCCTTCTCTGTGTAACGGACGCTATCCCTCTACCATGTTACCGGGCCCATCTCACAAGAAACCTTTCCACAAGCCAACCTTCTTGTTCCAATCTCTCGTCGAATATCGTGGCATCGCCATAGTACACACCAACCTAGCGAAGCGGTCAACGAGCACGCAGAAAGTACAAGGTAGTGGCGGCGAAAGGTAGGTCTCTAGATGGATTGGTAGCGACGAGCACAGAGCTCCGGATTGTGCCTCCTCCCCCCCTTGGCCACGATGCGCTGGCTGACGAGCTCCCACGTTTCCTTTTGGATCTCGGCGTAAGCTTCAACAAGACACTGATCCTCGTTGTCATCGAAGCCGGTGATTGGCGCCATAGGCTCGGTCTTCTTGCTCGGATGTGGACCGACAGTCTTCGGATCCCACACCTCGCCTTTGGCGGCAGCGATGCGGGGAGCGTTCCGCGTGTAACGAGAATACACTGCGTTGTCAGTGAGCCCCGGGACTTTCCCGGCCGCTACGCGCTGCTTGTTCACCTGTTCGGCGATCTCTCCCCACTTCAGACCTTTCTCGCTCAGACGTTTGATCTCATGGTTTTCTGGGTCGTGTTCTGCCAGCACCTTCATGGTACCGCTAGGGTTCTGCCCCATTGCGACGGAGAAACTACGCTTGAGCTTTGCGGCTTGACCGGCAGCGACGGGTGTGTTGGTGGCAAGAGGAGGCCCAGAAGAGTTGGTAGCTTCCGGGGTGCCCGAGGTCATGAAAGAATTGTCTGTGCGACCGAGTGGGCTTGGAGTGTCGTTGAGGTTAGAGATTTGGACGCGATTAGACTCAGAGGTAGGACGACGCGGAGTCTCTCCAGTCGAGTCGACACCTCCACGGCGGGAAGAGCTACCAGCTTCATCGGACACCGAGATGTCGTGACGATCGTCGGTATCATCAGTACACGTCCAATCCTGAGACATGTCAGCTTCATACAATTACTTAAATCGTACAGAGCAGATGTCACGAACGTTTGTGGATTCGCCGACACTGTGACGCTGGGACGAAGGACCAATGCCATTGCGTTGGCCAAGAAGAGCTTCGAGAGCCGGCGAAGGCTCAGCGAAGGAGAACGACAAAGTCGTGTCAGTCTTGACGCGGTTCATTGTTGCGAAATGCGCTATCACCCCAAGTCTTAGAAACTATTCACGAGTGTGACGCAGTGGACGCGAGATGAAGATGAAGGAGTAAGGGAGCAATGACGCGGATTTGTGGTGAGTGGACTTTATGCAATGACAACGTTTCACTGCTAAGCCGTGACAAGTTGCGATGAGACGAGAACAGGTGGCAACACTCTTGGGGCGAGAAGCGGCAAACCTTCGAGACGAATTCGAAACGTCGAGGTTTGACTTACAGCGAGGATATATGCTAGGTGTGTGCTTGAGCAATGAATGGCAAGTGTGCTTGAGTGGTAGTGGAGGCAGTCTAACGTTAAGCAAGGCGTGGAGGTGCGAAGGTAGTGAGGTGTCGTGAGTGGTGAATTGTTTAAGTATCATCACGAGAGCGAGATAAAGGTGCGTGAATGAGCCTCGCCGATTCGAAAAGGAGACCGCGCCGAGTGAATGCGTGCTAAACTATGGTCAACGTTCTAAGGGTCAACAATCGCTGCCATAAATTAATCGACTAATACGATAGCGATAGATTGGCTGCAAAGGCTCTCTATGCTACGTAAGAAATGATCTCAAATGCTAGCTTAATATCTGCAGATGTACCTGACGGACTTACATGTATTGCTGCTGCTCTTTTGTTCTGAGAGCAAAAGGGGGCAATTTGAGACTGAAGGAAGCTTCAAAGAGGCAGCAAACTACCACGAAACGACAGAGCGCCCAACACCTGACGAAGACATCAAGAGAGACATTTTTGACATGAGATCCAAGGCCAAAGGCTTGCAATCGGAGATGAGCAGAGCGCCCCCTGAGCATGATCTTGATATCAATCCACAACCAAGGGTGGAATGCTGACACGCGGAATAGGACTTCATAGTCTGACAGCGAACACTCGTCCACTTCGAGAAAGCCACATCAGAGACTTCTGTAGAAGACATGACATCGTTTATACTCGTACATCCACCGGCCGGATATTGAAATCATATTCTCCCTGTACCCATGCCCTGATATGTGTGCCTTGGACTTTCGGCAACCTAGGATCAAACATGTCAATAAATGCTGGATACCGTGTGGTCCGCAGCCTTGTGTCATAGTTTTGTATCATCTCTTTATATCATCATCTTGGGAAGCGGAGACGCATTTCCTACCTTGACGTCGGAATTGACGACGCCGATTTGAATCCATGCTGCTTATGTAATCGCACTACAGCACAGCATGCAGAACTTAGGCCCAGATTTCTATAACAGAACTAGTTCATCACAGCGTTATCATCATTATATTGTATATGCTTTTGTCCGAAAGACTATGTTCTACCAACGGACAACGCTAAGGCATCAGAGAACAGCTGCTGACAATATCACTACAGAACGTCACAACCTCTTGCACCACTTTTGGCCTTGATAGACTGAAATAGGTTGTGCTCACTGTGAGATCGTCTCAAATGCCATGGAGATCAGCGAGTGCAAAAGCCACTTTTGATATCCATCTTTGCAAGTCTGGCACATAGCCAATAATACTCCCCACCAATTCAAGCGTTCGAAAACGTCCTCTCCAGAATAGCAGGGTTTTAGTACGAGATCGACCTCCGCTCATCTCAGCGTAAAGTACGTGGCTCGTGCTTTGTTTTGTGTTGACTTCTTATGCTGGTCATCATGGGTCTTCAGTGGTAGTAGTTTTCAGTGTTTTTACACATTAAAATAACAATATTAATATTAATATTTAACAGATTATAAGCTTAAAATTATGTATGACTTTAACACAGAAAATTTAACAAGTGTTAAAGTTAACACTTATATATGCTCTTAATACAGGTCATGTGATATCACTAGTGCATATTCTAAACTATCAAGTAGAATACTTAACTTCATAGCATTAGATTAACAACTAATTAACACCTGTTTAACTATTCACACTCTACCTTTCAATATATAGATTAGGTACTTTAGTCTCTCATGTCTCATAGCGCTGGCATATTTAGGTAAGAGCCTACTGATACTCCCCTGTCTTCTGGGCTGACTTCATACTATTACTCCATGCCCTTTGACAACAGCGCAAAACTGGAATATGCGCTCAACTGAGATTGAAAAGACCGTTATCTGTTACATTCTTTTCCTAGCACAAGCCCAACATCTGAGTAATCGCTTACTTTGCAAGCCTTGAATAACTCGCTCGAAGAATGGATACCACATAGTGTACATTGATCTCTGAATACCACAGCACCGAATGTCAGACGAAACGTTGCAATCCAGGGGTCTTCAGGGCAAGCCAGAGCCGCACGGTGCATGCTCTCCAGCAATCCATATCTTCCTCTATGCCTCTCGTTGTACTTTTCGTCGATACCGTTCGCGGCGCTGGTACCTACGTCAGCATGTAGGTTCCTGAATATCTGGCCGTTGTGCAACCCTCTTTTCATACTCCGCCGCAGCTCGCTCCGCTATCATTCGGTCATCCGCTGCTGTTCTCTTCGTGCACCGAAATGAGCGAGTGAACATATCCGGCTTCATCTCAACAGCAATGTCCCGAATCCCGGTCTGTTCTATGCGAAATTTCCGACTTGCTTCAGACTCGAATCTATCGACCTGTGCCTGAACCGGCCATGACTGTGGAGACTTTAAAGTTTGCTCTGCGCTATCAGGAGATCTCTGTAGCTGCTTGCTCTGCCATGATGGTTTGAAACCGTCCCTCTCAATCTTTGCGATCTGTACCCTCTTCACAAGAGTGTTGGGCTTGAGCTGGGGACATTGCGCCAACTCGACTATCTCTTTTGCACCCCACCCCTTGTCGTGGAGTCGTAAGAGTACTACTCCCCGCAGGTGGTTAGGATAGGTCGTGATGATTTCGTCGTCTTCAAGACCTGGAGGAAGTGGAGCGTTCATTGTTGGGAAGCCGGGTGTTGTTCCTCTCCGCAGCGGTTGAGGAGGTCGACGGGAACCAGCTGCTCGAGCCTTCTTTCTAGCAGCTGTGGCGTCTACTTGATCGACCTCCCGCTTTCGCTTCTGCTTTCGTGCTGATGCAATCTCCATATCTGCCTCCTGGAGAGTCCGTAATTTCCAAGGTATGTTTGATCTTGTAATGCTATGGCTGGCAATTGGCGACTGCAATTGAAAGGTGTAACGAGAAACTTCATTTGATCCCTCCTGACTTGTGCTGGCCATGGAAAGGTCCACAGGGGACGTTTCTCTCAAAGCGTCTTTCTCATGGAGAGAGGCCGAAGCCTTGGAGCCTAACACACTACAGTCAGCCTGCACGTACACATGCATTCAGACTTCCAAAAGTTACTTGTAGCTTGGCCTGCAAGTGGGTTCCTAATGGAGGGGATTTCGAGATCAGGTTGGATTCTGCCTGAAAAGTCTTCGAGGAGAGAACCCAAACCACTGATTCCTTGTTCACCTTTGTTGTCAATTCCGTGGACTCTGCCGGTTACTCACCTACTCTCAATCTCCACACCAGGATCTCCGTCAACTTGAGCAACGTTCATCGGGCGGCCAAGCTTTTGCCGCGCCTTTCCACTACGTTCCGCCATTGACTCTGCCGTATCGACACTCGATTCGGGAACTTTTCTGCTGAACACTGCATATGTGTTAGCGTATGCTGTCCATGAAAGGTAACCTTAATCAGGCACTGCCCCATGGCATACCTCTACCTTGGACAAATCCGGGCTGATCCAAGTTTGAGATCGCCCTTGATATTGAGTACATCTTGCAGCATCGAGTAAACCTTAGGGGAGCTTTAGCCAACTGGCTTGGCTGAGTACGAAGCAATCTTCAGCGACAATTGCTGATGCTGATAGTTTCAACTGCACTAGGTGTTAGGTCGTCCACTAACACCATTGCAAAATATATAGTTTGGATTCTGTGGTGAATACGTTCCAGCCCCATTGTCACGCCGATAATCACCGATGCTCAATAGGCACCTCTTGTGTGACAATGGGGCTTGATCGGCATTACACCCGAGCTTGTTTGAGCAAGGTGTCGTCGGGTGTTCTGATGTTTAAGTAGCTAAGTATGAAATCCTGCCCCACATTCACTGTCATTTGCATCACGTAGACGCTGAGGTGGCAGGCTCGAGAGGAATGAAGACAGATACACCTTGGAAGTACCTCCAGAAACTCTTCAGAGTGGCCCTCCAAGACTCCGTTTTATTGGCGTAACAAACTATCCTTCAGTTGGTCACCGAAAACAAATCTCTTCCAGTTGATACCAAGTTGCTTGATCCCTTCGTTCAACGACCAACCTTTGATGTTACATATGGATTTCGCCACCTCTTCTAGCAAATCATCCATGCGCTGCCCGGCACAGTGAAGGTCACTCTCGATTAGGAGTCGGTCGTTTGGTACCGCCTTAATTACCTGTACCACCTTGCCGGAGGCTGGAGTGGAGAAGTTGATGACCGTAGAGAAAGAGAGGTATATATCGGCAGGAATTGATGGGTGAAAGTATTGTCGGAGAGGGTCTGATGGACCAGAATAGGAATGGAGACATATGCGTGGAGGGAACAGCTTCGATGTCGGCTTGGTTCTTTCCGGCCTCCCACTCTCTTCCTGCTTTAGGTGTGCCGCCGTGCCTCCATATAGTTTCCGTAGTCTTTTACTGACTACCTCTTCCTCATAACTCTTCCATGTCTCTTGGATGGTCCCGAAAACAATGCCATGAGCCTGTACTCCATGAACAGATACAGGTCTCTGCATCTCGCCAGCTAGATTGAGCTGGGCTATAAGTATCCTACGTTGGTGTTCAATTTTAACACGATGGGGAGATAATCTTCGGCCTTCTCGGCCTCCAGGGGTGAGTGAGACATCGCGTTCATCTTGCTGACCGGACACCCAGTCATTCGGGATGCGGAAGGAGCGATCGATACCTATTTCTCCTACTAGAGCAAGCGGGTACCTCTGGAGATAGTCCTTTGTGTGATCTAAATAGGCTAATAATGACCGAGGTTCTGGTAACGCAAGCATAAAGTCATGATCTTCTGGTTTTGGCGTCAAGACTGCTTGATAGTGTAATATCTGGTCTGGCGCTTTGCTTGTTTGCCCCGAACCCTGTTCTCTATCGTCGTAGATCTGATGTGAGAACCATGGATGCCAGCCAAAGCATGGGACCATTCGACCATGTACATTGTTGTTCTCCCAAACGCCATTGACATCGGTTGAACGCAGGCCATACTTTTCAGCAGCTTCCGCAACGAGCTCTTGATCCTGGCTTCTAGTCGCCATGACGGTCAATATCTTTGCTTTCATGCTCGGTATAGAGTCGATTGACGACATGGTATCAGTGGGATGGCAGTGCGCATCGAATATCCCAAGATGCCACGGAAACTGCTCCTCGGTGGACACTCCTTGTTCTTGAGCCATGTTGTTTTTTACCCTGCTACGGATAAGGGCACGATCAAAGCAAAAGAACTGTGACCGGGTGAATGTTTGGCCGAGTACCGTTACAAGCGTCATATTCACCGGCAAATTTACTGCGGTCTACCCCACACCCTAAATTAATGTCATCAACATTAATTTTAACTGAATTATCTCTTTAACTAAGCTACAACCTTCTCTTCTTCTTTTTTAATAATTTAACTGACATTAAGTTAGTAGAAAATGCTTTTTTTTAACCTTATTATCATTTCTCATTTATTTATTTAAGACACTGAAACTGTAAGGTTAAGCTAACATAACAGAGTAAACAGTAACAGTTACAATAATAATAATAATAATATATAATGATTAGTTTGCATTTTACAAACATATAGCTGTATAATAATCTCAGTTAATAGATTAATTACTAAAGGTTATAAATGTGTAATATACATCTTCTATATATATATATATAAAAATGTATTAAAAATTGTGCAGTTCTGCATCAAATCATTTTAAATTCTGTTTTAAGGTTATATGATCTCAGCACACATAAAACTTAACTAGATATTATTTCAGCAATTTAAGCAATACAAGAATGTTCATTCTGACTTTATTATGTTTAACAGATTATGAGCTCAGCACTATACATCTAGAATGTTTTAATTGTCTTTATTCTGATAGTCTTTACCTTACTGTTCTCAATTTATAGCCTTCTTCTGTCTGTTAACTGCAATTGCATCACATTTAGTTGATGACATAACTTTCTTAAACAGCAACATTCATTTTATAGCTAAACTCATCAATATGAGCAATTATGCTTTCTGAGCTGTCAATATCAAGTATGTTCTTATGAATAAAGATATTTAAAAGATAGTTAATGACACTTTTACTGAATCATCTTCTTTTTTCAGTTTCAAACCTTCATTTAAGACCCTCTTTAAGTCATTAATTACTTTCTCTTATTTATTCTGAAGTAAAAACAACAGCAAGACATGTATTATTATTGCACTCAGCTGCATGAATGATTTTAAGAAATTCATTAAGAACCTTAATGTCTGTTTTATATGATTAAAGTTGAAGAAGTTATATAAAGTTTAAAGGTTTGATGTCTGTTATTTAACATTTACTACTCTTCTTTCTCATCACTATAACAACTGCAAGTCAGTGAAGAATTATGTTAAACAGGTTAAGATGTTATTGTTACATTTAAAAGAGATGAATTTTATCTTTTCTGATTAAATGATACTCACAGTCTTTTTAAACAGTCTAGAATTCTTATTTAATGCATTTACTACAGCTAAATAACAGACTATTTAAGTTCACATTTCTTTGTTTGATGCTTTAATGACTGAACTCATTAATGAGTCTTAAATTGACAGTAATAAGTTCTCTGTCATCATGATCTTTTACAGTAATAACATCTTCACATTCTTTAAATAATGTTCTTATTGTAAAAGAACAGATCACAAAGAATTCATGTGTTAAAATAAATATCTGTATAAGAAGAAGAAATTTAAAATGACTAAAAAGAAGAAGAATAAAAAGTCTGATGAATTTGATTAATTGATTGATTAATTAATTCTTACTCTAATCAGCTAGTGTTTAACTATGTAGTTTCTCTATGTGTCTGCAGACAGAAAAATCTGAATGGTTTCAGATGAAAAACCTGTTTTCTTTTTCTTATCTTTTATATGTCATATGAGACAGTGATATCAATTTTTGCCTCTGTAAAAAGCCTATGTGTACAGAAGAAATGTTGTCATCTGATAGTATGGAATTTGTTCTGACTCTATCATTCACTGAGTTATACACTTCATCCCTCATGCTGTGTTCATCAGTTAAAGAAAGTTAAGATGTTCTCTTTCTGTATAGAAAAGATGTCATCTTCTATGTTCTGCTGAGCAATAAATGAGTACATGTCTTGAGGTTTTAGCTTGTTGTTTGCATTTACATTGTTCAGTGTCATATGAAAAAATTCTGACTCAGTTCAGAAATTCTGTCAGTCTTATTCGCTCTGTATGAAGCTAAATTAACATAAAGCTTTCTGTCTTCTTAAGCTCAGTGTGTAGCTTAAGAATTTTGTAACCTGATGAACACTTCATGTGATCTCAACTGACTTGTACAGAGGGATTCTGAGTTAATTGTCATCTTTTCTTTTATGCTCATTGAGTTAATACTTTGTCTCTGACCTTAAAGAGATTGCTTTAACTTTCTGATGAGAATATTAAGATCAGTTGAGTTTGTCAGTCTTGAGCTCACTTTGTACATAGCTGCTCTGATGTTTTTATCATCTTCTGAAAGTGATCTTGCTTGCTTTTGAGCCTGATCTGAATGATTTTTTGTGCATTGTTGATGATCTCTTTCATCTTTGACCTCTGTTTGCAGTTCTTGTATGCTGTACAATGTTCATTCAGATAAAGATCAATGAATGACATGTGTGTCTTCATCTTCAGAAAAGATATGAAAGTGACTTGATATGTTTCTGCTATTGTACAGAGGCATTTGTTCTGTATCACCTTCAGTTTTCTTGCTATTTTCTTTCTCTTGATTTTGACTGAGCTTGTAATGAGTGTCATATCATGACCCTGTATGTCATGACTGACTGTATCACTGAGAAGTAAATCTGTCTTGACTTAAGAAAATTTGCCTCTCAGATTGAAGCTGTTAATT
>JAABUP010001836.1_pt1 | contig 43428 bp, 32 predicted proteins | sample 5559201 | NCBI WGS metagenome assembly JAABUP01 (sample SAMN10711887, study PRJNA513373) | rock metagenome | isolation source: Antarctica rocks | place: Antarctica
ACACATATGCAAATACAATGATAAACATCTTTAAGATTTAACTTGATGAAGATCTTAGCACTGCTTAGTCAGTTTAAGGTTTCACTGATCAACAGCAATGAGTGATGATTCTTCACAGTGATATTGTTTAACTTACAGTAGTTAACACACAGTCACAAACTACTGTCTTTCTTTGAGGTGAATAACACTGACGCCTCTGTTAAACTAACAGAATGCTGAATTCAATTCTTCACTAAGACATTATTTAAATAGCTCTGTAGAACTTAAAGTTCCTTGTCTAACAAATTGTATAAAGAGCTGTGTGAAGGGTTCTTCTCATTATTGTCAATGACATAATCATGCTTCTCATGTGCAGAAAGACATTCTGCTTCAGACTTCAAGAAAACATCAGCATAGTCAGCATATGTCTGAGATATAGATGATGCTGTAGCAAAGTCTTGCAGACATACTGTCAGCAATTTGAGTACAGATCAGAGAAAAGTGCAGGTTACTGACCCCTCAGCTGTCTCTTCAAATTTGTTCAGGTTTTTGAGACTCAATGTCTGTGAATTGATGCTGAAGTGTCAGCTGCACAACTCACAGTCAATATAAACTTATTTCTTTTTTAAAGCTGATAGGCTCATTATCAGGTCAGGTTCATTCTTTTTTAAGACATAAAAGACATGTTCACAGTTGTGTTTCTGGTTTCAGCTGTCTCTTAATCAGTACTTCATCAAATATGCCTTATAGCAATAGATGAAGTGATCACTCAGAAGAAGAAAGTGCAGTATCTCTGCATTTAATTTGATTATCTCATTTGCAACAGTGAAATGCTGACTAATCACATTGAATTCAGCACTGATATTCAGAAGAAAGATGCTCAGTGCTTAACTGACCTTCACAACAACAGTTTCTTCAGCTATAATGCTGAGCATAGTCTTTACTTTCACTCTTTGTTGCATTAACATTAAGATCTTGATGTAATGTTCTCTTTTTTTAATGAAGTCATTGAGAATATGTGAATCTTATTTGAGTTGTTCATTGACTTTGTGCAATCACTTAAGTAATGGTCTTTTTCTTGACAGCAATAACAGATTATATTCAGTCTTGCTCTTAAGTGAAAGAAAGATGAACTTGATGTCACACTGATGTTATCTCATTGTCTCAATGATGTCTGCTCAGATAGTCTTTAATTAATAGAAGAAAATGCTCAGTCTGAAGTATTTCTTAAATGAGAATCATCAAAAGTCTTCTTTAACTTTGTAGTGTTAAATGTGTGAAAATTGCTCTTCAGCTGCACAGTTAAAGTTATTAAGCTGTTCTGCTTGTCTGAAAGATCTTAATAATTTAATAAAATCTTTCTAATTTCTAATTGCAGCTTTGTGAAGAAATGCATTATCAGCTGTTTCTTATTGTACAACATCAACTGCACTTTCAGAGTGCTGAGATAGGCTGCAAAAGTGTGCACACTTTGACTCAGCTTTTGTACAGCCTTAATGTATGTCTGCACATTATGCAACTAATGATTCACTGAGTCTTCAACAAAATTGAGAAGATAGTTGATAAAATACTTTTATGAGATATTCTCAAAAGAGACAGTTTTCTGATGTTGATATCATGCATTTCATGATTCTCTCATCAAAAACTGCATGATGTATAGAATCTTTGCTTTGTCCTTAAGAAAGTTTTTAAGCATCAGGCAAAATGCTGTCTCTGTGCTGCATACAAAGTTGAGATGCTTCTGTACTGTCTTCTCAGTATAGATGTTTAAATGCTCTGAGCAAATGTTTCTCTTCAACATCATTGTTTTGAGGTAGTTCTCTGCAGACTGCTTGATGAAGACTATGAATTGAGTGTGCTTTAATATAAAAGAGATATAATCAGCCTTTAAGTCAGAAGAATCATCAACAAGCAATTTGTCAGCATCTTAACTTTACAGCACTTAAATCTCTCTCTGAACAGATGTAAGACAACATTTCTTTAAAAGCAGATTTCTTTTCTTTTCTGTCTGTTTTAACTCATTGTCTAGATCTTGTATTGTAAATGTGAAATCATTGATCTCACATTGCATTGTTTGTGATGAATCAGCTGAAGATGGATTTTCTTTAAGAGAATCATCAAATTCTGCACAACTTTAAGTTTAATGAGATAAACTTGATGTGTAATTGTCACTTTGATGATGTCAACTTTTCATCTGCATATTGTTACACAATGAACTGTCAATTGAAAGAGGTTAAAGAGATTAGAATTGTAAGGTTTCACATCTATTCATCTCAGATAGATATCAGAACAGATTTATAACAGTGTGAGGTATAACAATGCACAGATTATTTGATGATAGAGTAAGATCATATATCTTAATTAATGTCAAGACTAATCTCTGAAGAGTCTTCATCTTTAAAGAAGCTCTTCTTATATGAGTTCTCACTTAGCATGCTTAGTAACATGAACTACATCTGTATTCACTCTGACAAGGCTCATCAATAGCTATATTCATATAAACATCTGACTGAATGTGTTTCAATGTTCTTCTATAGCTTAATAACAGCTGAAAGCTGTACTGTTAATTGCTCAAATCTTCACTGAGAAGACAAAGTTGTGTCAACTGAGCTATCTTATAGCTAACCTTCTCACTATAGTGAATGTGAATACACTTCACTATAGTCTTTGAGCTTATTGTCTTTGTGATGTTGAGATGCTTAAAAACAGTCTCATTTAATTAAACATGACTGCTGACTGTTCTTCTCTTTTCAAGCTCAGTCTCAATGCAGTTATGTTTTATCTCAATAATTATCAAAATCAGCATCTCATTCAAGTTCTTTCAGACTTAACATCTTCAGCTGCAGCTCTTGTTCTTACAGTAGTATATAGCTTTAACAGGCTTCTTCTTCACTATCTGAAAGCTGAATTTATTCTTAATAGCTCAGTCATCAAGGGCCTTTTGAATCTCAAGTCAGAAGATATACTTGATGCTGTCAATTGACACCTTCAGCTGTGTAACAACTGACATAATGATGCAATAGCAAAAGTGACAGCAAGAGTAAGAATGACAGTAAGAGTGAGAACAACAGCAACAACAAAAGTGAGAGTGAGAGTGAGAGTCACAGCAAAAGCAACAGCAAGGTGTCAATGTTTAGAAAACAGGGTCAGCAGTAGTCATAATATACATATAGAACATAGTATTCTTTATTAAACTTCACAGAGTATAATATTCTTTTATTAAAGTTTGCAGGGTATTCTGTTCTTTTACCCTTAAGTTAAATGTTTTAAATAGTCAATTTTAATACTTTATTCTATCACTTTACTTAAATAATCTACTTTTAATGTTATGTAATAATCTTGTAAGCAAATCTCATTATGCAATAAGTAACACAACTATAATCTAATGACTAATCTGTGTTTTACTAACTAACATGCTTTTTAATCTTTTATTAATTAATGTAGAATTGTTAAGAAAAACTTTGACTTAACTTAGTCTGCAGATTAAGTTAAATTAAAATTATTTAATCTGACTTTAACTTTAGTGTAAGCTGAACTAAAGTTAAGAAAGTGTGACTTAATTTAATTTAATAATCACTTTAATCTTAAATATATTTCTACAGTTAATTAAGTTATTTACAGTCTTACTAAATCTCTTTCTGTTATTAAATTTCACTATTTTCTTATTTAATTGAATTAACTTATTAAGTAGTTAATTAAGAGAATATATCAGAGTGTATAAAGTGAATTTACTATAAAATTAAATCTTTTAAATTTAAGAAAGAGTGTTAAAATTTATACAGTTCTGTATTAAATTATTTTAATTTCTAATTCTGTGTTATGTAATCTTATCACACATAAAACTTAGCTAGATATTATTTTAATAACTTAAGCAATGTAAGATGTTCATTTCTATTATGTTTAACAACATTTTAACTAAGACTTTTTTAAATATAAGAACATTGTAATTTATGTACTTTAATAGATCTTAGATTTTGTGTGTGTTATTAGCAAAGATAAATTACCAGTACCTGTCTATTTAGTGATAGAGTCAGGGGTCAAAAATTACCATATTACAAAGGCTAGTGGTAAAGGTCGATCCCGGATTCGAACCGGGGTTGCCAGAATGTAATAATTCAGAATCTGGTGTGCTAGGCCTCTACACTAATCAACCTAATAATCATACTTATCGACCCATATTATAATATATAAAGATTTCGTGTGTATTTTTCTGTTCGTTGCGCCATTGCTAATTTCTCATAACTTTCTTTGCTTTCACACCCAGCGCTGAAAAAGCTAATTCAAATTCTATATATGTGGGGTAGGGCTCCATAATGAGTAGGGATCCCTTAGGCGGACGCATTGTAGGCTCCGCTGACTTTGATGTATCATACAGAAATAGTTGTGATGTCAAGAGATCTCAGGCTGTATACTTTAGGCTGGATCGTTCATGATACTTACGTTGCCATGCCATCATCTAAGATACCTAGCACTGGAATAGAGGCACACGATATTTGGTCATGCAAGATAATGAGAACCGCCCTCGTCTCATTCTAAGGTCTTCGCGGGGAATTTCTATTAGCACGGCAACGCAACAGATAAATGTTCGTATAAGTGAGACCGACCCATTGCCATTGTGATTAAGTTCACAGACTGTCCCGGTGTACTTCTGTTTGACTTTCGGGTCCTCGTATTAAAGCTTGTCTTCCAAATTCCTCAATTAACAGCCGTATGCATATTGCCGGAGCCAGTTGGCCCCAGCTGAGCAACTCTGAGCAACGCCTAGTATCGATATCTCGTAGAGTAATCTGCAATATCGATCAGCTTTCAGTAAACTCTGGCGTTAACGCTGGAAACCCTACCCTTCGGACTGACCACCAAACCTCTCCCCTTCTTTGCACCACGATAGATAGTCTCAATGATATCAATCAGCTCCTGCTTATCCTCCAGTACCCAGTTGAGCTTATTGTTGTTTCCCGTCCCGAAATCGCACATCATGTGCTTGTTGCGGAAGAAGAACATGAGCGTCACTGGATCGTACAGTTCATACATTTGCTTGAAGTCCGGGACTTGGTCAAGATCGCAAACGTAGATTACTGCGAAATTCTTGACACGATCGGCAATACCTATGCTGGAAGTCAGTGTCCCACCACGGATAGACTTAAGGGGTTCTGACGATAGAGAACTTCATCTTGGCGCATGCAGTCTGGATCCCAGTCACGGCCGAATCGGATTACCACAAGACGCTCTTCTTCTGACATGATAGCTTGGTCCACATGCCAGCCGGTGACGAGATGAGGAAGTACGACAGATCCCATCTTACAACGAGGATGCCAACTCAGCTGTAATGAAAGGGCTTGTGGTCCGAAACGGTGTCAAAGCGAATATGTAGCTCTGGTGTCGAAGGTTCTCAAGGCAAGCTCCGGCCCCCACCAGACTTTTCTTCATTAATCGTCTCGACCATATGTACAACGACAGCAGGTTTACTTCCATGTTCGAGATATGGCTCCTTCAGCTACGAATTCAGATATGAACTGTACCGCCATGGGAGACATGATCGTACCTGGCTTGCGCAAAATCCTTACCTGCGAATCAATCTCTCTTGCCCAGCGCTTTCGAGCTCTCTTCTCGCTCAAACATGTAGCATGCCTCCAGCCCCCCACCGGAGAAACAATTCCAGCCATCAAAGCCATCTCCGCAGCATTCACCTCGCCATCGACACTGCTCAAGCACGAACTTGCCTACTGCCTTGGCCAGACGAGAAACTTAGCTTCGGTTCCATTCTTACGGCATGTCTTGGAGGACAAGGACGAGGACCCAATGTGTAGGCATGAAGCCGCCGAAGCACTAGGAGCGTTGGGGGATATGAACAGCTTGGACATTTTACGGTCAATGAGGGACGATGAGAAAGAAGTCGAAGTCGTTAGGGAGACATGCGATATTGCTGTGGAAAGGATAGAATGGGAGAACTCGGAGCAGAGAGAGCGTGAGAATGTACAGCAGAGGTGGGCTTTGGCATTGCTAGAACGCATATGATGCCTTCAATTTACTGATCCAATGGGTACAGCGATTTTGCTTCAATAGACCCAGCACCGCCATTGTCACAGACGTCAAAAAAGCCTTCAATATCAGAACTCCAGAACACGCTGCTAGATGCGGGCCTCCCTCTTTTCCAGCGGTACCGCGCCATGTTTGCTCTTCGCGACCTCTCATCACCACCTGATCTTCCCACAGCTGTACCTGCAGTTGAAGCCCTCGCGCTTGGCCTAAGTGACCCCTCTGCGCTCTTTCGACACGAGATTGCTTTTGTCTTCGGACAACTATCGCATCCTGCTTCGATTCCCAGTCTTGTCGCCTCGTTAAGTAATCTAAAAGAAGAGAGCATGGTACGGCACGAAGCCGCTGAGGCACTTGGGAGCTTGGGCGATGAGAACGGTGTCGAAGATATACTGCGGAAGTTTCTTGACGATCCGGAGCAGGTCGTGCGAGACAGCGTTATTGTTGCGTTGGACATGGCACAATTTGAAAAGAACGGTGAGATGGAATACGCGATATTGCCGAAGATGCCGGGGGTTTCGCCATCAGTTGCCGGCAACGCGTGAGATTGTCCTGTGGTTAGACTGGCGAATTTCAGGATTCCATTAATGATTCCAGGTCCAATGGCGTTGTCTTGGTTCTTTGCGCTGCACCACAGCATACTGATTTTAGTCCGGAAGATTGAAAGAATCTTATGTGAAAACATTTGGATTAGTTGTTAGTGCTGAACCTGAAGTCGAGTAAGAATTAGGTTAATCAGTGTATTCATTACTGGAGGCAAGTGACTGCCTACTTGTATCCGCATACACAACTATAGAACACCGTGCTGCCTTCATCGGCACTTCTGAGCTGCAATGTATAGTATCTCATCTCCTCCCTTCCACACTCGGGACATGTCTGCCTTATTGTAGCATCGGTTTGAACGTCGGCTGCGGTAAGTGTTTGCACTGCCGAACGTTTCGATCGCAAAGCAGAAGGGAATGCGGTGGCCTTGGACTTAGTGGTGACAGTCTTCGATGATGTATCTGTGAGGATGAAGTGAGTCCAAGGGGCCCATCATGTCTTACCCATGCAGAACCATGCCAAACCTTTGTTCACCGCTTCGCAGACATCACAGGCAAGAATGGCCTTGTCATCTCCCGACGAACCATCAAGCAGGTTCCCACAGTCTGTACAAAATACCAGCGATCCAATGGCAGCCATGTTGGACCAAGCGTCCCAGGATTGTTCTGGTTTGGAATATCGAGAGGCAATTAATGTCATTGCACTACTTGAGTAAGTACATGTAGTCAACTCTAAGGTAATCCAGGGGTCTGTGTCCTTACCCTAACTTAGTCTGGAAGATCTTCGCGATGCTGCACGTAATCAAGGCTTAGCGTGGACTGGGGCTGCGGGCCACCAGGAACAAATGAATATCGCGACAAGTCAATTATCCGCTTTTATTATGGCTGAGCTCGACCAGTGGAAGGTGGGTGATAAAGCCTAGATAGTATCGTTTTTGAGCGCCATGCCAGCATCCAACCATGGCTCTGGTGGAGCGCCCTCCTCTACGTTCCTCACCCCGACCTCCGACAATCGAGGTATTCCGCAGTGGAAGATGCAGCAGCAGCAGCGTCCCGTCATGCCCTCTAGACACAGGAATGGTGTCGGGCACCGCCAAGTACGCCCATTGACGGTAAATGAGGCATTGCAGTACTCTTCATTATCTTCAATTGTCCCTCACAACCCCGGTAAGACCATCACTCCGTCCGAGGCCTTCACCTAGCCCTATCACTTATTATCTGTCACAGACATCGTACCTCTACCATCTATTGGTCACCCTGGCTCTATGTCTGTCACCTCGGCTCTCAACGACCGCAATATATCCAGACAGTCCTTAGAGCTCCTTAACGGTGAGGTCCGAAGCAGCAATGGCTCGTCAGTACTGCTGGATCAGGCCGTCAGAAAACTACAAAATTACCTAGCTCCTGGGGAGCTGACTGAATTGTAAGACCATCTCACACCTGAACGCAACCAGGCAGATCTCTAAATGTGTAGCAAATTCAAAACCTTTGCCGGAACTAGCAATCGTGGCCGACAAGCTCCAGCGGCTCCAGGTTCTGCCACCCATCCTAAATCTACTTCTCGACTAAGTCCCTTCGCCGAAATGATCTTTAACTCGACAGACATTGCCTACCGATGTGAGTCTACAAACGTCGCTGAATGCGTTGTCTTTACTGACTGAACGTCGCCGTAGATCCAACGCCTGACACGCCAGGTTCAAGATCTGTCCGAAGCCCACACTCACCGAAGTACACACCCAAAGAACTATCTTTGACTCCGATCAGACCTCAGCACAAAGCTCAAAACCATCGAGCTCACGCTAGTAATGGAGCTATCCATGTACGAGGCAGTGGTATGCCTATACCAGAGCGGAAGCTTTCTACAGCTGTGGTCGCCATACCTCTCCCACCACCTACCTTCCACCATTCCGAGTACATAACATTCCCCGACGTCGGACCTGCAAAGCGCAAGGAGGAGATGGGCAACATGTCCCGCAAAAGGAGGCATGAAGAGCTTGAAAGAGACGATGGACAGCCTTCACGAAATTATGACCAGAAACAGAAGTCCGACGACTCTCTGAGGAACTTACAAGATTTGATTAGAGATATCTTCGAAGCCGAAGACCAGCTGCAGCCAGATACTTCTGGGGCGACGTCGTCAGATGCTTCGAAGTACTTCGTACTCACCGATGCTGCTGGACATGATGATGTCCCCACACTCGCGCCTTGGGTCCACAGCAAGCTTGAGCCATCCCTTCAAAAGGTCATTTCATTAGGGAGGTTCGCAGAAACCCCTGTGGAACATTTGAGTCGACTGCAGAAACTCTGTGAAGGCGCGTTAAGCTTGTCAGAAGCGACGGAACTCACAATCGAGGCTAGCTGGAGTGAGGATGATGTCGAGTGCTGGTGTAAAAGTGTGGGAGTCGCTGAGACGGGATTAAGGTCGGCGAGGACGTTACTTAGAATCATGATCGGAGGACGCGAGGAGAAGCAACTCTACTCAGAAGAAGTCTTGCAAAGCATACTCAACGTTTTGAAATACGTTGTGGACTCCTGCATAGTCCCGGTCGTGGAGGCTCGAAGCACAGGCTCAAGCTCGAAGATATTTGTCACTGCTTCGTCGCAGCAAAAGCCGCTCTCGAAACTCCTGCATCAAGCAGGCAGAGTTATGAGGTCACTTGCCGAGTTACTAGTCAAAGTCGAGGTAGCTGAGAGTGCTATCACTACAGTCGAGTTCCTCGTGGCAAGGCTTGTGTTTGTCGAAAACGCCCACAGTGAGAAGGACTCGGCCGTGGGGATACAGAAGTTCGAGGCGCTACGACGGAACGCTACAGATGTGCTAGCAAGGATCTTCGCAAGATATGAGGACCAGCGCGAATGCATCATTGGGGAGATTCTTACGTCGCTGGAGAAGCTACCGCAGACCCGGCAAAATGCACGGCAATTCAAGCTCATCGATGGCAAGAACATCCAACTCGTCTCAGCTCTCATCATGCAATTAGTTCAAACTAGTGGAGCCCCATTGAATGAGCGCAACAGCGGTACGGGAAGAGCTGTATCCCGGACAAGGGACGCAGCTTCCGATGTCGAAGCTGACGAGTCAGGCAATGACGAAGACAACGACGAGGGCCCATCGAAATTGGCAACTCATTCTGTCGACGACACAGATGCGGCTTTCGAGCAACACCCAGGTGCTGCTGTGCAACAACTTGTCGCTGTGGCACAGCCTCTCTTTGATAGTGCTTCGAGGATTGCGGACTATATCATCAAATTCTTCGTTCAACGAGCGCTTAAGTCTACCAAGACGGGGGACCAGCCTTACAGAAATCTTCTGGATATCTTCACTGAGGATCTCCTCAATGTGCTCGGCTCAACGGACTGGCCTGCTGCCGAGCTGCTGCTGCGATGTCTGCTCCTCAGGACCATCGGCATTGCAGATTCCGCCAGTAGTACAGCGCCTGCAAAGAATATGGCGCTCGAATTACTAGGTATGATGGGCTCTGCGATATCTGATGTTGCAGCATATGTCCGACAGCTCGCTAAGGCCATGGACCACAGCGACTCGGAATTGAGTGGCGCCCTTGTCCAGCTGTCAGAGGATTACTTTGATGGTAGACTCCAAGGTGAAGACTTATTCATGTGGGAGGGACCATATCGCGCCACTTTACAATACTTGCAGGCGCGCGATCTCGACGACTCACAACTCAGAAGCGCACGCGGCTATTACTTAACGCAATGGGCAATAGGCTTTTCTACTGAGTTCCGTTCAAGTAACGCGGGTAATGAAGGCGAACACGAACCATCCAATACAGGCTCTGGACGAGTCGCCTTCCTATTGAGAAACATGATGTCAGATTACAGATGGCTCGAGGCAGATTAGTGAGCTAGCACTACTACTTGGTGTCTCTTGCGTTGGGCTGATGTATCTTCTTAGTGGCTTCGAGCCTGTTTCCATAAGTCAAGCTCGCTTGGGATATGGGTTGACCGTGCTGAATGTGGGCTTTTGCAAAGCTTTCGAGCGCATTTTGAAGATCCTTCTAGAGTCCATGAGCAGCGAACAGGCAACACTCCGGAATCGAAGTCTCAAAAGCGTCGTTCATATGCTCGAGAAGGATCCCACAATCCTCGATCGTGGCGCCTATGTCATACGTCTCATCATCAAATGCGCTTCAGATCCTTCTTCGATGGTCCGGGACTCGGCTTTGGCGCTGATCGGTAAATGCATCCTGATAAAGCCGGCGCTCGAGGACGATATGTGCAGATCTATACTTGCTTGCACTGGTGATCCCGCAATTGGTGTACGAAAACGATCCATGAGGTTACTGAAGGACATATACCTTCGCAACTCTAGGAAGGACGTCAAGGCCGTCATTGCTGATAGCTTACTCCAGCGAGCAAAAGATAGTGACGAAAGCGTTTCGGATCTGGCGCGGCAGATGTTTGAAGAAATTTGGCTTTATCCGTTCTACAAGTTTGGCGCAGCGGGCGGAGACTCAGTCACGGACAAGCTTGCACTCAAAGAGCAAGTCACGCTCGTCATTAGAACAGTAAAGCGAGGCGAAAGTGTGGTGTCAGTGTTGGACTCGCTGTTGCAGAGTGTTTTATCGAATGACTCAAAGAATGCTCCCGCAAACTTCAGAGTTTGCAGAGCGATGGTGGCCGCCATGTTCGATGGCATCATTCATCAAGAAGAACTACCTCAAGGTCCCGAACAGCAACTTATTCTGCAGACATTGACTGTTTTTGCCAAAGCCAACGCCAAGCTCTTTACCGCTGAGCAACTCCAACATCTTCAACCATACGTGGAGAATCTTTCAAGCGCCGATGATCTTCTTCTCTTCAGAGCTGTTGTTGTGATCTTCCGCTATGTACTTCCGCATCTCTGTGTTCCTCAAAGTGGCTTCCTCGGAGAAATTCAAACTGCACTGCTTAAGAGCCTTCCCAGACTTGCAGAAGCTGAGCTTAACGAGGTGGTCCCATGTCTTTGGACTATCAGCAGCGTTCTAAAAAATAGCGGAAAGCTGGTCAGGACTGCAACTTCCATATTCGCGCGCATTCCCCGGGTGCAAGACCCAACGCCCGCAGATAAAGACCAGCGAACCGCTTTAACGCGGGTGAAGAATTATATGAGGATAGCAGGGTACATTGGTAAATACTGGGATCTTGAGAATGAACAAAAGGCCTTCCAAGAAAACTTCCATGGATGGATGGGCAATTCTGTGTCAGGTTTGATGGTCGATCTCATTACACCCTATACCGACCCAGAGCAGCCGGACTGGATGCGGGCCATGGCCCTTGAAAGCCTTGGATTGATATGCCAAACATGGCCACAGCATTTCGTCAAAGCACAAATCAACGACGCGTTCAAAAAGGTCTTCGAAGAAGGGAACGCCGAGTTCCAAAACGTTGTGCTCTTGAGCTTTCGAGATTTTTTCGCCCGCCAAGAACGACGCTCGGAACGGAAAATTGATCCACCAGATACCAATAGGCCAGATCCCGAGCCAGGAAGATTAATAGGACCAATGACTAGCAGCGACATTGATGGTGCTTCTGCACTGATTGCGCAACAATTCTTGGGCCAGGTTCTCCGCATTGCTTTGGCCAGTCAAGACGCTTATGCCTTGACCGCCACGGAGGTCCTTGCTACAATCAATCGTCAAGGTCTCGTGCATCCCAAAGAGTGCGGCCCGGCTCTGGTGGCACTTGAGACGTCAACTAATAGAATGATTGCAGACATTGCATTCAAGGAGCATCGCAATCTGCATCAACAGCATGAGAGCATGTTTGAGAAGGAATACATGAAGGCTGTCCAAGAAGCTTTCGTTTATCAGAGGCATATCGTTAGGGACCCACGTGGCGCTACCTTGAAACCCTACGCTGCGAAACTTCGTCCCCTTTTTGAGATCATCAAGATGAGCAAGGGCAAGTACCAAAAGAAATTTCTTAGTAATCTCTGCGGGAAGATTGACTTTGACCCTGCCAAGCTGGATGTCTCCGCCGAACCACCAACACATTTACAGTGTGCCAAGTTCGTAGTCGAGAATCTAGCATTCTTCGAGTATGGGCGCGTCGATGAGCTATTATATGCCGTATCTTGCATGGAAAATGTCGTCACAGGAACTGGAGCGGGCGTTGCACACGCCATTGAGACCGAGCTCTGCAAGGTAAAGACAGAGCCTACCAGTGATGGGATGGCCCAATTACCGGAACAGGCACGGGCAACCAACCAGCCGGTTAATCTCGAACGACTGAGGCAGCTTGCGACTGCCTCGATGATTTTGTCAATCTTGTGGGCAGCGAGGAGCTTTCTTCGACGTCTCTTTAGTCTCAATCCGAACCAGCAACGCCGCGACGATAAGGCTAAAGCATCTGCTAAAGATCTCAACAGAGCACCTACCAGAGTCCATGGGGTTACGGGTGATAGGCTTTGGGCACAGATTTCAGAGATTATGACGGGGCTCTCCAGCCGTGAAGCTATGATGCATCAGTGCAAGGAGTTTCTCGAGCTCCTTGCTCACGACGATGAGGTCAAAGTTCCTAACGATGATGCGGGTGAAGATTCGGGAAGGTTCGATACGCCCAGTGTTGAAGACGAAGGAGATGCGCAAGTGTTCCCAAGTCGAGAGCCTAAGGCTGCGAAAAGGAAGAACTCAACATCTGTAAGTGAAACACCTAAAAGACCGAGGAAGAGAGGGAGGCCAAGTCTTGGTGGGGGGAGGAAGAGTGGAGCCAGTCTGAACGACGACGGGGCCTTCCAGTGAGATAACGTTGTGCCTTGCTTAAATTTGCGTTGAGCTTCATTATCAATTGCTGCTCCATCGCGGTTTTTGGACTTAACTCTCGAGATCTTCTGCAATTAGCGCGGCGCAAATTGGGGCTCAATAGGAGTCTGGCATTGAAGCTGGTTGCGTTGCTTGCAAAGTATCGAAAAGGTGGAAAGGCGTCTATGGAGTATACTCTTTGACTTTGCAACCGACGGCTTGCTCAGCTTGCCAGCTCGTTCTTCTGGCCGTAGTTCAGTATCTCTGATAGCTCTCTAGCACTATCTATATGATATGTGATTCAACGGTAGTATGTCAGTACCTTGCAATTAGTTGATGATCCATCGTGACTATGTGCTGATATTGACGGCTGGGTCTGGAATCTCAGATATTCTATCTAGATTTGTCTCGCGAGTTACCCAACGTCGCAGAGACATGGACATAGTTTACAAATTACTTTACAAATAAGCCGTTCAAGTGGAGGTCCCACGAGCTGGTCATTGACGACACGTTGATGTTTGTCCAGTACCGAACTTCCCGTCTCACTCGTATCTTTCGCCTCCATTTTGATGCGGGTACCTGAGAGACTGCCTATGTACTCCACTCTCCTGATCCTTTCTCTGCTTACCCAATTTGAGCCTTTGCGTTCTAGTAGCTCGTATGGGCAATTGTGTATCAGATAGGGACGGATCACCATGATGCAACAGCCATGGTTCGCGCGACTCCTCGTTACTTCAGCTCCACCGCGACTTAGAGTGTTATCAGCATGTCAATCACTATCGCGAAGCCAATGGACCTCGAATCTCGCCAGGAACAGACCCATACGAGCCTACCATTCACCAAGAAGGAGGTATCTGGCCAATGAGTCAATCGACCGTTTCATTACAGCACAACGGCGTCCATATCCAAGCTACCTCACACGGTCAATATCTACCAAACCTCTCCCTCAACAACGCGGCCATCTATTCCGTTTCTTTTACCAAGTCTTTGCCTACACCGGCGCCTTCATCGTCGTCAGCGGGGGTATTGTCCTGGCCTTCTTTCTCTACGATGCGTCGACCTATCGCGAAGACCTCTCTTACTCTGATATTCCCGTTTCCGAGAAAGCACTAAATCCACGGCGAGGTGGACCGAAGAATCTCCCCATTGCAGAAGTGTTGGTTGATGATGATGATTCTCCGGAGATGGGCCGGCAGAGGGACAAGCCGAAGTTGGTGATTCTTGGATGTGGTTGGGGAAGTGTGGCGCTACTGAAGATTCTTAATCCTGGGGATTATCATGTCACAATTGTCTCACCAGTCAATTACTTTCTCTTTACGCCTATGCTGCCGTCGGCCACGGTAGGCACGCTTGAGCTGAGATCATTGGTCGAGCCGATCAGGCGTATCGTAAAGAGGGTACGCGGACACTACTTGAAGGCAGAAGCAGAAGAGGTGGATTTCTCGGAAAAGCTGTTAGAGGTGTCGCAGAAAGACTCGAGTGGAGTGAGGAGGCATTTCTATTTACCTTACGACAAGCTGGTTATTGGTGTTGGTGTGTAGGGTCGATACCACTGCGCCTTCATACTTTGGCTGACACCCTCCTTAGGCTCAACTTCTAATCCTCATGGCGTCAAAGGTCTTGAGAATTGTAATTTCCTTAAGTCGACAGATGATGCTCGCGACATTAGACAGAAAATTTTGCAAAATTTGGAGCATGCTTGTCTACCAACAACAACAGACGAGGAGCGGCGACGGCTGCTGTCCTTCGTTGTCAGCGGTGGAGGACCAACGGGGGTAGAGTTTGCGGCTGAACTGTTTGACATGCTTAACGAAGACCTCGGACGATCGTTCCCCAAGATCCTTAGGAACGAGATCTCAGTGCATCTTATCCAGAGCAGAGGTCATATTCTCAACACTTATGATGAAGCCCTCTCGAGATTCGCAGAGGCGCGATTCGCCAATGACCAAGTCGAGGTCTTGACGAACTCAAGGGTAAAAGAGGTCCGACCAGACAAGATCCTATTCACACAAAAAGACGAGCATGGAGAGACTGTGACAAAAGAATTGTCGATGGGCTTCTGTTTGTGGTCGACTGGCGTTTGTACGTTCATCACTCCCAGGGTTTGGATGACCCAGTCATGCTAAGTAAGTCTAGCTCAGAGTGAATTCAGCAAACGCATTTCCGACAAACTCGAAGTCCAGACTAATAAACACGCGCTCGAGACCGACCCCCACCTTCGTCTCAACGGCACTCCCCTTGGGGATGTGTACGCCATTGGTGATTGTTCTACTGTCCAGAACAACGTCGCTGATCATCTGGTCCACTTTCTTCGCAATCTTGCTTGGGAAAAGGGCAAAGACCCCGAGACAATGCATGTCACCTTCAAGGAATGGCGAGACATAGCCCAACGCGTGAAGAAACGCTTTCCACAAGCCAGCGACCATCTCAAACGTCTAGACAAGCTGTTTGAGCAATACGACAAAGACAATAGTGGTACACTCGACTTTGGCGAACTGCACGAGCTCCTCATTCAAATCGACTCTAAGTTGACCTCTCTCCCCGCCACCGCGCAGCGCGCCAATCAACAAGGCCAATATCTTGGTCGTAAATTCAATAAGATGGCTCTAGCGGCGCCAGGCCTTCGCGCCAACGAGGTCCATTACGGCGACCTTGATGAGGCTGTTTACAAGGCCTTTGAATATAAGCACCTCGGAAGCTTGGCGTACATCGGAAATGCGGCTGTGTTCGATATCAACGGTTTGAGTTTCTCGGGTGGACTGTTAGCCGTATACCTTTGGCGGAGCGTGTACTTTGCACAGAGCGTCAGTCTGAGAACAAGGATTCTGTTGGCAATGGACTGGAGTAAGAGGGCCCTTTTCGGTAGGGGTGAGTCTTAAAAACTTCCTGGAGTATGGATGAAGATCATATGCTAATGACCAATATAGATTTGGCTTTTTTTTGAATCTCTAAACAAACAGTCTAGATGCTTGAATTCAGAACAGCTCAAATCAATCCAGGTGACAGCAATAAATACCACAGTCCCTGATCGTAGACATTCGATTGTGTTTCAAAGTATGGAAGTTGCCTTCTTCTGTGTTTATTAAGCTGTAAGGAAAAGGTCCCGAGCATTTTTGATAGCAGCGTTCGCAAAGTTGAAAGATAACATACGATGGGCCCGGTGCCTATGGTCACCACCTAGCGCCTTTTCAGCCCTAAATCATGTCTAACTCGCCGCGGTTGTCTTCTTGACATAGCTCGGCTTCTGCAGATATGCCGGTGTTCACTGGATGATTAGGTGTAGTTGCAGCGTTGTGAACCTCTTCGAATAGATTAGTCTCAAGCCATCGAAGCAGTGATGAGAATACCACATGGCTTTTCACATGCTCGCAGTGTCGCCGGCTACTCCCGTCGCAACAAGTTATGAAAATTGAAATAATTTGTTGGTTGTTACACGAGAAAGTACTTCGACCATGCAACATGAATTGACCATTCGAACGAGATAAATGTTATGGGCAAACGTCCGACAGAGACCAGGCCTTCTCATAGCGGTGACGGAGCAAAGCGACGAAAATTAGATGGATCGACCGGAGGATTGACAGCGCCGCAACAAGTCCACTCTGCACGGCACTTACAGCAGCTTCTGAGCTTTCAGCAAGACTCGGGATTTGAATTGAAGCACGGTGCTGTCCCTGATAGCAATCCATCGTCATAAGTGTGGTATTGACTTATGACAGGTATCCAGTCATTGAAAGCCTTTCTAGACTCAATCGCATACAGCGAAGAAAGCTCGGAACGAAACAATCGCTTGACTGTCTTACAAACTTTCTTCGAAGCTCAGAAGCCTCGCGATCACGCCGAACAGCATGATGTTTACCTTCCAGACCTTTTTCAGACCTGGAGCTATGCTGCGCAGTCCAATAACGAGTCTCTGCTTTCCGCTGTTCCTGCGGTGCTAGCCCTACTTCTCAAAACTATATCAAGCCTGATCGAGTTCCAGGACTATGGCACGAGGTTGTGTAGGACCTTATTGCGGAATGACCAACTCAAGCTCTTTGCTAGAGGATTAACGTCGAACAAGACCAAGGAGCATATCATCTCGCCATGCGTGCGACTCTTGACCGAAATCGTGTCTTATGATGGTGGAGTGGTTGCACGGAATCTATATGTACAACGAGATTTCACCTTCAAACGCTTGGACGTACTCCTGAATCTTCGAAGAATCTCGTCAGAAGGTTCCATCGAAGACCGACGAAAGCCCTCTATCAGATATAATGCCGTGCGCTATTTACTTGCAAATCTAACGTTTCAGGATCGTGCTGCCAAAAGCGACATCTTGAGCCAAGGAAGGACGATTAGAGCGTTGTTCAAGGAGATCAAGGAAGACTCACCTGAGATCATTAAGGATATCCTGGATGTTGTTACGAAGCATGTTGTCCTGGATAAAGCTCTGCCAAAGAACATCAAGAGTCGATTGCTGACTGATGTGAATCTGGGACGCATTGCAACACTTTACAACTACGAACAAGATCTTGAAGAATTGCACGATCAGCAGAAGTCCGTTGACAAAGCTGCGCATGAGTTCCTGCTGCTTGTCTGCACGAGTACAGATCTGGGTGTATTCCTTCCTCAGTCAGGCTGGTACCCGCCAGGGACAGACACCGAAAGTTTGGAATTCGCGGATACTGAAGAACTGGATCTGATCAATCTTGGACTAGATTCTTTGGGCACGTTCGACAGATACCACGAAAGAGTACCCGTGCGGAACTCTACACTTGCCTCTTTCCTTCAAGGTCTGCGTCCCTATGCCAACACCATGCAAAGTGAGCTTGCGTTGGCGACATTCAAAGCGGCTCCCGAACTTGTCGCCGACTACTTTTTTAAGAAGCGATCTTTTACTCTCGACCCCAAGCTCACCTCAACCTGGTTGGGCTACTCAGCGTTTGTCTTCTCAACTGTGCAGCTCCCCGTACCAGCATTCTATGGCCGCCGAGATGGTTACGCAGCAATGCCTCCTCCGAACTCAATCGTCGTTGAAAGTATTTTGCCGCAGCCACTAACGCAAAAGGTCCTAACAAGATGCCTGAATCAGAACGAAGAGCTCATAACCTTCTTCGCAGTGAGGCTACTAACAGTAGCTTTTGAGAAGCTTCAGCAGGTTATCCATATGTTCCAGTCCTCTGACCGGCATATCAACATATGGGAACAAGCGTCTAGACGACTCATTACTGAGTTTTGTCACCGGGCCCCCAAGATGAAGGACGTGATCGCCGTATTTCGGGACTCCTTTGAGGGTGACGTCCATCAGAGGGAGGCGGTTGCGAAGCTGATGGTAATGTACTACAAACTTGTGCCACAGATAGCTTTGGAGGAGAAGTTCGACATATCTCTCGCCCTCGTCAAATCCCTGAGCCGCATCAACAAGGGTGATGAAGCGTCCGAGGACAGCAGGATCCGTCTGTGCGAGCTGGAACACCTGCTCCAGATTGCACGCCAATCGCCCGACATGCGATGGTGGTACAAGCCTGGTAGAACTCCTCAACAAGCATCACGGATAGATTGCTGACAATGAGTAGAATCCTTAAGTCTTTCACCTTTCACCACTGTACTCAGGTTGCTTGTTGAAAAGCCACCAGGTACGCCTTTGAAGCAGATCAAGGCGTTGCTATGCTCTATCATCCAACAAACCGCCATCATCCAACAACAGACGCACTCGTCTTCGCTTGAAGTGTTGGTTGCGAGCTTACAAGGCTCGAAAACATGGACCTCGTCACCTTCTGTATACCAGTTCCTAGACAACTGCATCATTCGCTTCGTCCAGAAGGCTGTCAAGTATTACGAGGACCTAGTATTCATTTCGGAATTTGGCTCAAAATCTGATGCTCCATCCCAGGGTAGGCCCACAAGCCTACTATTCGCAACTCTGGTGGAGCAATGGCCGTTTATTGTGAAGTCTGTAAAAGAACGAGAGAAGTTGAAGATTTCTCAATGGATAGCTCGGTATCTAGGCTATTCCAAACAGATTGGTGAAGACGAGGCATTACTTGCTGCTGTCCGTGACAAGCTAGTGCATGATGTCGGCGACCATGATTGCCGTGCGGCATTACAGAACGCATTCAAAGAGCAGAGAAAGGATGGGTTCCCTCTAGAACAGCAAATTCAGGATCAAGATTTGCGCCCAAATAGCGAACCTCTGCAGACGAGCGCGTCAACTCTAGACATCGAGGAGATGTTGCAAGGGCCTCCGAAAGAGGATAAAGATCATCCGGGCCTAAATCGATGGACGCAGAAGGACATTCAAGAAGCCGTCGAAGACGGGGACGTAGGTGAGCTGGCTATGTGTTTCTGCTCCGGGCATGAGGAGATACGAAAGGAAGCCCTAGTCAACCTTCATAAGTTTATAGCCAAGCTGAAGGTAGCCAATATCCGTACATCTTGAGAGAAAGAGCTAATCTTGTCAAGACATCTTCTTATGTCGAGTGGGAACAGATCTATGTCCTACTAGGAGAATTCGTCGAAACTACGAGAGACATGATCCCTGATAGGCCTGTACCCTGCTTTGTGGGGGTTTTTACATCACGCGCACTGCTCGTTCTTGCAAATCCCGTGCACTTCTTGTATGGTAAGATGAACAAGTTTTTGAACAAAGGCCCGCCGTGGAGAATCGCAAAGGTACCTTCGTATTGGATAGACAAGGTGCTTCTACATCAGCCGGAGGATGATGACGCGCATCAAGAAGAGGTGGAATGGTTGCTTGATACGATGATTGACGGTCTCCGAACTAAAGAAGTATGTATCACGGCTTGATCGAGCACGTAGATGCAGCTAAACCTGACTCTCTACCATAAGGACATGGAGATATACCGGCGTTGTAGCGCCTTCGAGCGCTTCCTCTCGCTTTACTCGTCACCGTCCCTGCCGGCGCCCCTCCGGAAGATGATCATACGCATCATTTTCCGGGCTACTCATGTTGACGGAAGTACGACACTCGTCACTCGGTCTGGCATTCTGAGCTGGATACAGGTTCAGATCATGCTGAAAGACCCTAATGATGTTATACTAAAGCTGCTGGCAGAGCGGTGCCTTGAGACTTGCGATCTCGGGCGCATCGACGACTGGGGCGGAGAGACTATAGCGAGTAATGTACAGAGCATCAAGACATCATTGAAATGATGGCAAAGCCTATGGTCCCAGATTGTAACAGCTAGATTCAAGTTTTGATTGTGATACAATGAATGAAGGTTGTCCCTAAAGTAACTTTCGATTCATGTTCCAAGTAGAAGGCTACTTCCATAAGTCTCACTATTGGTTGCTACACCTCATGAGAGCGACATACGGCAGTCTATCTCCATACGCACACACATACAACCACTTCTCAGGTCCACCACTTCATACACTTGGAGTCTGGTTCGTTAGGACACGAAGTTTGACATACTTGGTTCCCGTAATCCCATCAGGCTCGTGTTATGCGATGCGAACTGTGCTATTCTCTCAAGAAACCAGAAGCCAGAACATGAGACCATCCTAACGATCTTTAATCCTCACCCTCGTTCTACTTGCGATCATCCAGCATATCGTAATATCCGCACATATATTTGTCTCTCAGCTGTGCGCCAACTCTGCAACCTCCACACTTTAGAACACCGCATGAGACCTCCCTTCAACAATGGCACGACGATATCAGCCAGATGAGCTTTTGCGGCTACGCGCCTCGCCGCTGGTCTGCAAGCCGTCTGATCTCCCTCTGGCAGAAGATTGGATGGGGTACAGCTTAAACTCTTATCTCCTGCCCCCAACCTAGGCTGATGGTGCTGCAGACCACCACCTGAACAGAATAAGACAGGAAGAACTAGTGGCGCAGCTGCTCAGAAGCCGGCCATAAACCGAGCAAAAACCGACGATCCTTCTAAACATAACGACATATCTGTTAGAAGGTCATCCTTATTCGAGGCGAGGCATGTGTCACGAGTATCAAGTACAGGTATTCACGTTGTTCGACCTCAATGTGTCATAGTCATTCAACTGAACCTTGTCACAGCTCCAGAAGATATTGTATTAGGCCCCCCCAAGACATCATTCGCCTCTGCTTCTGCCTCTCGGACCTCCTCTCAGCCACTAGACCCTCCCGACAGACCTACCCTCAACAGTAATGGCGATGAACCTTCGAGGAGTGAGCGATACAACTTCCGAGAGAAGTTCTTCAGGGACAGAGAGAAAAGTGATAGGGATGGAGACCGACAGCGAGAGCAAAGACCTGGGATATTTCAGAATCGACGAGGAGTAAAAGAGGAAGGTGATAGTTGGACAAGTGTAAGACCAAGGAAGAGTTTTGGACAGGAGGAAGACGACCGTGGCACTCGACGCAATGGTGATGAGGATAGTCATACGGATCGCGATCTGGGAAGGGACGCCCGAGATCGCGCTCAGAAAGAGCTTGATATGCCTCAAGGGGATAACGAACGTGCAGCCGAAGGAGATTACGTGCAGCTTCGTCGCAGTCTTGGCAGAAGTCGCAATGAACCGACTTGGTTTAAGGACGATGATGCACTGAGTGCCAAAGAGATTAAAACCACCAGAGATAATAGGAGGGGCCGGGACTGGCGAGATAAAGATCGAGGTGGCCTTCACGTTGGAGACCGGGATTGGACCAGAGGTGGGAAGGTGGAGCAAGACCCGGAATGGATGAGTTCGCCGGAGAGGGAAGAGAAGAAGCAGTCTCACACCCAGGAAGATTTTGAACGTTGGAAAGAGCGCATGAAAGCGAGTACTGCACCAACGGAAGACAAACCCAACCACAAAGCAGAGCAGCAGATCGGCCGTCAAGGCTCGACCTCCGAGTCATTAAAAGTCGAGCCGGCACTGAAGGTCAACACACCCTTGGTGATGGACGCCGGATTGGACAAATTCTTTGGCCTTTGGGACGACTCCAAGGCGAATAACGAGGTCAGCTTTGGAGAGACCGCTGGTGACGGTGTAAGAAAAGAAACCTGGAAGAATAATGTACCAAAGCCGTCAAGGTTTGTAGGATTCTTTAATCCACAGCCTGAGCCATCAAACCGCCAGTCTGAGGCGTCGGCTCCTCCTTCCCTCCCTCCCGGTCTATCCCAGGACTCCTCCAATGAGGACAAGGAAGGCTTTCAGCGAATCCTACAAATGTTAGGAGGCGCAAACCCGAGTTCTGGTACGACTACATCGCAGATCAATGCCTCACAACAGCCAAAACCACCCGATGCCAAAGATCAGCAATCAAGATTATCTATGTCGGATCATCCACCGAGCAGTGGACGGGGTAGCGAACAGCAGGCAACTACACAAAATGACAACTTAGCGGAATCTCGTAAGTTCACTGGGTTGGAGAGCCTTCTGGGCGCGCAATCGCCACGTGAGGGCCCGCCTCAGAACCGCGACAGCGAGTTTCTGCTCAAGCTCATGCAACAGTCGAGGGCCAGTACAGTGTCTGGTCAAGCCCAACAGCGCCCTCAACGGACGCTTCCCGGAAATGCTCCTGGCTTGTTACCATTCCCAGAGCTAATGAGTAGGCCTCAAGACTTCTCGAAGCAGAAGAGGCCGAGTGGTCCGTTGTCCGGTTTGTTTGACGACGCCTTAATCGCCGACATGCAGCGAGGGGAGCAGGACAGTATAAGAGAGCTACCAAAGAGAAAGGTTCCTGGCGGTCACCCACAGATTTTCTTTGATGACGCTTCTACAGCCGCAATACCAAGACGACAACCTCAGAATAACACACAAAAAGGCGCGCCACCAGCTTTTGGATTACCACGACCTCCTGGCTTGGACCAGATGCCGTCAGGCTGGCCCGGCCAACACCCCGCATCTCAGCAGCAGGCTCACATTGGCCCTCCACCAGGCTTTCAAAATCCATCTCATGGGCCAAATCCTTTTCCCCCTGGCTTGATCCCTAACCTGACCAATACGTCTATTCCAAATGATCGAGGGCCATATGGCAGAGCAGGTGGCCCTGGGCAAACCACCCAGGGTATGCCTCCGCCAGGCTTCATGGGAATACATGGGCCCCCTCCGGGTTTCCCACCTTTACCATACAACCGAGATGGTATGATGGGAATGCCCACACCCTATCACATTGGTGGACCACAAAGATCTCAATTCGAGCTCTATGGTGACGCCGGTAACCTCGGGCCCAAAGGTCGAGGTGCACCACAAGGTCAGTATAAACGATAGAGATAGCTCTAAGGGATCCATACTTGGTTATGGACTATGAAGGCACCGAGCCAGGAGCTCTCGCTAGTGAAGTAGAGAGACAAGTCTCTCGAGCATGGCCGCCTCAACTGCACTGCAATAGAACAAAACCTACCTTGGGCTAGGACGTGGCCATTGCTACTGACAGCGACTTTTGCAGCTATCCCCTGGTCAGTAGTGTAGCTAATGCAATCCATCAACTCTTCCAACCGCTGCATTGACCGTCGGCCCTGTGCCCATACGTGAGATTCAATGTACTCGTACAAACCGGTTGACTCCCGATCAGATTGAACTGACGTAGGGAAGGAGATCAGCATTCAACAGGGAGAAACCTTGCTGCCCAGCGGTGGTAATCTGCCTAAAGATATATAGTGGGTCGTGGTGGACATCAGATTGTGACTATCGATATGGTGGCGAGAGAGGACTCAGAAGCCACTCACTGCTGTCACATATCTGGTTTTATACATAACGTGCATGTTCGACAGACTGACAAGGTCTGTATGTTCATCTAATTGTGTGAAATATCCGCTGCTCGGCACCTGCCGGTTAGGGCTGTGACGTGAGCCTAGCCGAAACATCGACATCAACCGAATGTCTCACGATCTCTACTCAAGTTCATACATGTATTGATGCCATCAGGATTGCAAAGACGTGGCTCTTAAGGCCGATATTTCGAAGCGAAACCGCTCTGGTGTGAAGGGTCCTCAACAGCTTGGACAAGTCGAGCTGGATGTTCCTTCGTTACCATATCTCTCTCCCGCCTCACCAAAGTCTTTCTTACTTCAGTGTGAGAACGCTCTAGGTGAGCCATTGCACCTCATTGGTGCTGGTAATATAGCCCAGTCTTACTGTTGATGTAGCTCTAGCCGTCGCCATGGAACCCTCCACGACGCGCGACGAGAAGCCTTTCCGGTTCTGCGCTTTACCACCCGAAATCAAGGACAAGATATATAGGCTCCTGCTCGTTAAGGAAAGCGATCTTACTACGCCACCGGTTGAACCAGACCTCTTCTGCATCTGCGATGACGAGGTGTGTGTCTGCCCGAATCCGTTGGGCGATGGAGAGCCTGGTCTCCAGCCAGCCATCCTCCGTGCCAATCGTCAGATTTGCGAGGAAGCCGCCCCGATACTTTACGGCGAGAATTGCTTCGAGTTTAACGTGGGGATGGGCTGGATTACCGACTTTGAAGGGGCTACTTCCGACAACCCTGAACGTAATGGCTTCCGCAGCCACCGACACTTTACAAAAGTCAAGAAGCTCAACGCCAGAGTCTGCGTTACCATGATTGACAGTCTCGATGAGAAAGATGATATCGAACGTATCAGAGGCGCCGTCGGTAACTTTTGCAAGGTTCTGGCGGATCGAGAGCCTCTGGACGTCCTCAAGATTTCATTCATGTATGACCGTCCTTCTATGGCAGGTCAGGAAGTGTACGATAGTCTTCGAGCCTTTCAGCATGCTTCGGAACATCGGCCACGTTGAAATTACGCCGGAAATCTATGGGATTCTGCCCATAATATGAAGGCCAGGATGGAGAACGATCCTTCACTAATACCACCTTACAGAGAGGAAGGATCTGATGGAGATTGGAAGGATTATGATGATGATGAGCAGGCGGAGGACTTCCAGTTTAGTCTCAATGGTGCTACAATGGCAGAGGTCGAGTTGGTGCTCAACTGGCTTTGTGAGCCCTGAACACGCAACTACCCATCTGCATCTTGCATGACTCCTCTGTTCAATACTAGAGAGTGGAGCTTTCACAAGACTGCGCATCCAACAATTTTCAGTCCTCACCTCGCAGCTCTTCAATTTTTTTCGCCGGGCATTCGTCGCTATCTGCTCTTTTAGGTGCTTAATGTGTCTTGCGGGCGGAGGGACTTTATGCTATCTGTAGCAGAATTTGTTTCGGTATCCCAGCTATTCAAGGGGATTTGCGAAGATCACAGTTGACGATTTGATTGTCGACTGTGCTGCTCTCTCCTCCAATGAATTCTCGTTGTGGACTCGGTGCTTATTAAAGAATTGCAAATAACCCGTCGACGTCAAAACTCCCATCACGAGCTAAAAACCAACCCAAGTAAGATGATGCCTTTATTGACGGAAGTGTTCCTTGCAGTGATCAACAGTACTTACACTGTCCTCGGCCTCAAGTCCACATAGCCCACCCTACTGTTGAAAATAGGGGTTGTTAATCTTACTGTTCCGCAATTACCTTCCTAAAGTAGTTAGATCACCATTGTCACACAATGATGAAAACTCTTCATCATCACATGTAAGTTCTTCTTCTTCTTCTTCTTTAATAGTCACAATATATACAATTCTACTTTATTAAAACTGTTCTTATAAGTAGTGTTAAAGTCAGGGCTAGAGCATGTCTACAAAGCGGTCTTGACACAAGTGACTAAGTGTTACTAAGTGAGCGTATATGTATATGAGGCACTGACCCTTTGCTCACTTAATTTCTTAAAGATTAAAATTGTAAACTTTCAGATCTAATCAGAACAAGAAGAATACTGAGATAGATATATAACAATGTAAAACACAACACTGTGCAGATTATTTAATAATATGATAACAGTAAGAATTTCTATTGATTATAAAACTAATCTTTAAGAAATTAAGTGAGCAAAGCATCAGTGTCTTATATATATATGTGCTCACTTAGTAACACTTAGTCACTTGTGTTAAGACTGCTTTATAAACATGTTCTAGTTCTGACTTTAACAAGTAAACTGTTTAACAGATTATAAGTCTAATCAGCATCTTTCTTTCTGTACTGCTGTGACTGCTCAGTTATTAAATTATTAAGATATTTAAATTATTTATACTTAAATGTTGTTAAGAAGACTGTTAAGAATGCAGTGCAGCTGTTATGTTTAGAGTTTAAAATTGATCAAATTAATTGAATCTTCACATTTATGATAAAAATCATCATGTTATGATGATAATCTTTGAGATTTCTGACTCAGTTAAAATATTAACACATTAAACAAATTCAGTTCTGATTAAGTTAAAACTTAAAAATTAAGCAGTTCTTACATAGATCTGACTTCTTATAAAGCATTAAGACTGTAGTCTCACTATATATCTTGTTAGTGTAAAATAAAGATGTTAAAATTAACATTATTTCATTCAGTTCTTGTTTTTTGTTATCAGTCATTTTTCATTAACAGCTACAAAATGACAATCATCTGTAATTAAGCTCTGAAAATTGAACTGAATGAAGTTTAAATATAACATAATTGATCTTATAGATGTTTTTTAAAGAGTAATGTTCACACAGCATTCAGTATATTGTTGTTTTACATCAATCACATATAAATGTCTTATCTTATAAATGATAACTATAATCTTTGAGTAAATTAAGCAGAGATGAATCTGACTTAAAAAGACATTTAATAACTTATTAAAGAGAAATTTAAGTTTACAGAACTTATGAATGAGCATCAGCAAGTTGAGAAAGCAGCTCAAAGCTAGCTCAAAGTGCTTAAAGCACTCAGAATCAGCAATCTTATATGTCAGCTCATGGTTGCTCAGAGTGTCTCTCAATACCTCTCACAGAAAAAGGTACTCAAAGCACTTTTATGATTAATGCTGTAGTTAGCACTCTGCTCACAATATACACCTAATATTACTCTGAGATAAATATCAACAATGTCACTTCTGTTACCTTAATTGATTACAGACAACATGTTACTATGTTTTATGTTGCTGTTATTGTCACACTACATTATATTAATTATCAATGCACACACATCAATTTTTACACTCTGAGTTCATTAAATGTATTTTTCACATTGTATGCTTGAGATTCATTAAACATGCTGTTCACTTTAAGTTATTTTAACATTGTTTTCATCATTGTGTAAAGTAGTTCACTGATCATGAACACTTTATAAAGTTATAACTGAGCAAAGAGTTTATTCTCAATATCTAGAGCTATTTACTATTTTCTTCTTTCACTATTTCATTCTTCTTATATGTTACTGTCACTGTTTTTTGACCCTTATAAATGTTCACAAAGTTTCTGTAATTATTCTCATCATCAACAATGTGATTCTTATACCACAACTGTGCATTGTCCTCTTTCTTTAAGTCAGTTTCTTTCACAAACTTCTTTTATTTTCATTCTCAATTGACATTGAGTCTTCTTGACTTTCTGGTTTTGAGTTTCTTTATCATCAGTATATAGTTGTGCTTCACTGGCCTTTCAGTTGACTGTCATGCTTTAAAATATCAAATAGATCACTGTCTGAGTCTGTCTCATTGTCATTAACTACTTTATTAGTTTTTTTCAGGTCTGCATTGTTTAAACCTGTTTCATTTAACTTCTGTTGTCAGCTCTTATCAAAACATAGAAATGATATCTTAAAATCATCTCTTTATCATTTTTGTTGTTAGTTTGTGACAAATCAAGATAAAATGAGGTGAACATGAAGAAGGCTGACACTCAATTCAATTAAATTGACTTCAGAGTTTTTGAGATACTCTGATTGTTTATCTCATGCATTGACAGATTCTTCAAGCTGTCAGTATATGGGTTATTAATGACTTTGATATTCATTGTTACTTCAATCTTGTTATTATCAACTTGTTAATAGATGCAATGCAGCAAAATCTCAAGAATAGTATTTTGTCACTCTCTGAACTGACTGTATCATGTATTCTTAACATGTGTTCATGTGACTTGTAGTTATACTGAATTAGTATAATCTCTCTTTCAGATAAGCAAACAGCACAGCACTTATTTATCACTTTGAGATCTTCAAACTTCTCAAGTATGTACATCTCTGATTTATACTCTTGAATGCAATGTGCAATCATGATTACAGCAGAAAGCACTGAATTAACAGACAGAGATTTAAACAGGTTCTTAATGTGTGTTTGAAATGTCATGTCATTGTTAAACTTGACAAAGACTGTACTTAACAATGCACTTAAAATTATTTGTGTGCAGAATCTGATCTTGAGTGACTTTAAAATGTCAGTCAGTGAATATCTGATTAAAACTCACTTACCTGATCACAAGCAAAGTTGTTCTTCTTTAAAAGTTTCTTCACATATCTCATTGTACTTTCTTTTGTCATCTGCAGCTGTCAGTCATAACTACTCTTCAACAGTGTTTGCACTTAAGTCATTGAATGTCTGCAGAATGCTTTAAAGATGTCATATAACTATGAACATTAGCTGAATATTACACACTCATAGGTTCATTGTTTACTTTACAGACTTTCAATGTCATTGAAACATCATTCACTTCTGAGTGCTTGCAGTCTAATGTATCTCTCAACTGCTTTGTCATCTTTCTTCATACTTCACTCATTCTGTCACTAAGTCATTGTTTGTTCATGTCTGACCATGAAGTGCTCTCAGGCTCTGTGTGACTGCTTATAATTTACATCTTGCAATATGATCAACTGTTATGACCATACCCAGTTAAAACTAATGAAATGGGTCAAACGTAAGAACTGCGTAGTCTCTGACATGAGACGACAGTTTGAGTGTCAACTCGACCGTGAGAATGTTGAGTTGACCCCTGACAGGTTGAGTCAACTCTTTGAGGGTTGACCCTCATTCTATATAGAAAGAATTGTTTCCCTTATGAAAATGATCGTGTTCAACTCAATACAAGTTATCAACTACTGGTTTACCCTACATTGCGCACTGAGATCTTTATATCAACAAGCACAAATCTCTAGCTTTAATATTCAAGACATCTCAGATCAGGACGTAACACTTTGAACACCCTTACAATATAAGAATGACAATCAGTGCGCAGAAGTCAGCTTTGACAAGTCAAGTCAACCTTCAAGGCCTTCAGCAAACAATCAATGTACTCAAGGTACCAACACTCAATGTGTTCACAGATGAGAGAGGGAAGCTGCAAGCCTTCTTGATCAAGCTTGAGTTATATATTGAATTCAACCAGGCGAAGTTCAGATTCAAGATGAACAAAGGCCTGTTTACTGTATTGTACCTCAAGAATGCAGCATTCAATTGAGTTGACCCCAAACTGCATGAGTTCTTTGACAAGACACCAAAGAAACAGATGAACAATAAGAAATCCATATTCAACAACTATAAGAAGTTCAAGAATGAGCTTTGAAGAGCCTTCAAGATAGTTGACGAGAAATGAGCAGCAGAAAGACGACTTCACATTCTAAAGATGAATAAGTTGACAGCCAAGTATGCGGCAGAGTTTCAGCGAATTGCAGCCCTAATGAATTGGGATGATGACGCTTTAGTATCGCAATACTATTGAGGACTCAATGAGACTATCAAAGATGAAATAGCCAGAATGAATCAACCTGAAGAGCTTCAGAATATGATCAATATCTTCATCAACATTGACAGTCATCAATGAGAACAACAGATGAAGCATACAGAGCACTACACATCAAAGATGTAAGAAAAACATTATACTCTCAGAAGAGGTGACTCTATGAACCTCAACGCAATTGAGAAGCATCATGAGCAGCAACCACAAGTAAAGCAAGGATGGTGCATGAGCAAGCTCTATAAGTCTCAACTTTGATGAGCAGAGACTCATGAATGTTATAACTGTAAAAAGCTCAAACACCTTGCAAGAACCTGCAAGAAACCTCAACAAAAGAGAAAAGAAGTTGCAGCAACAAATACATGCGTAGTGCACGACGCCCTGAGCTGAACAGTCTGCTACAACAACATGTGCTGAACACATATGAGCAGCAAAGACAGAGCTGAATGATACTCACAGAAACTCAAGAAGAGACAAAACAGTTACAACACAACAGGTCAATCAAAGAGATTAGCTATTTTAAAAAAAGCCAAGATCAAAGAAATCAATACTCATGAAACCCAGATAGAAGAAGACTACAGTGATAGCACCTGAATAGTTCTGAATTTAAACGCAAACTCAAAAGATGTTGATGATTGAGAAGTTGACATGAGACTCAAAACAAGATATGAGCACCCTGAGAATCAGTGCTGAGAGATGCATCAACAACTGCTAGAAAGACAGCAGAAAGAGCTTAAGAAGAAAGTTGATGACCTTAAGAAGCAACAAGAAGAAATGAAAGAAGTAGAAGCATGCTTAAAACTTAACAAGTTGATGAAAGATGTATGAACAGCAACTGACTCAGTATCAAAACAACTTGTGTGAAAAACTAAGAGCCACAAAATCAAGATCTGTTTACTCACAGGGTACTTGACATCAGATGATGATTGTTGAACCTTTTCAGAGAACTACATGCCACCTGAGTTTCTGAATAGAGTGAAAGCACTTCAGAATCAGATTCAATGAGAATATGATCAGTACAAACTGCGCCTACACTCAGAACAGTATATTGAGAAAGGCAGTGAGAAATACATACAACTGATTGTACAAGAGATAGAGCCTGAATGATTTCAGAACCTCTGAAGAAGAGCAAGCAACGCAGTACAGTCAAAAAACTGCAAGCTTCCTCAAAGAGACTAGAGAACAAGAAGCTTTTAATGTCTCAGAAGAACAGCAAAGACCATAAGATATGGGTTGACATTCAAGTTGAACAGAATAGACTTCTTCAAGCAATGGTAGACTCAGAAGCAACCAACAACTATATTTTGTGACAAGCGATAGAAATGCTAGAACTAACGCTGCAGTGAGCGCTGAAGCCTATGCAGATATATATGGTCAACGGAGAATCTGAGTGAATAGCAGACCAGGTTCATATTGAAGTCATAATACTAGAAGATTCACAGAAGTTGACATTTGATGTCCTCAATTTGATCAAGTATGACGCCATACTAGGAATGCCCTGATTACGCAAAAAGAACTCAAGAATTGATTGAATCAGCAAAGAACTATACACCACAATAGATGTGTATGAGATTTCTGAACAACCAGAAATGAGCTTATCAGAGCATAAGCCATGAGATCACAAAATACCGCTATTGAATGACAAGCAGTCAAAGTGAATGCCGCTATACTCAATGAGCGAAGACCAACTCAAGAAAGTCAGAACTTACCTTGATGAGAATCTCAAAAGAGAATTCATCAGATCATCAAAGTCACTGACAGAATACTCAATTCTGTTTGTATCAAAGAAGAATGAAACAAAGCAACTATGTGTCAACTACAGACAACTCAACAAGATAACTAGACAAGACAGTTATTCCTTACCGTTGATCAAAGAGTTGCAAGACCGATTAGACAGAGCCAAGTGGTTCACAAGTCTGAACTTGAAAGAAGCCTATTACTGAGTACAAATGAAGAAAGAAGAGAAATGAAAAACGGCGTTCTGAACAAGATACAAACACTATAAATACACTGTTATGCCGTTTGAGCTCAAGAACACCCCCGCCACCTTTCAAAGGTTAATCAATGACACATTGAGAGAGTACCTCGATGATTTTGCAATTACATACCTTGATGACATTCTGATATACTCAGATAACCTTGAGATGCACCGCAGCCATGTGCACAAGATACTGAGAAAGCTCAGTGAGAGGGTTTTGTATGTGAAGAAGTCAAAAAGCAAGTTTGAAGCAAAGGAAATTGAATTCCTTGACTATATTATTCAATCTGAGCAAATTGAAAAGGACTCAAAAAAGACGGATGCAGTCAGAAACTGACCTTTGTCAAAATGAGTCAAGGAAGTACAAGCCTTTCTGAGGTTAATGAACTATTATCAAAAGTTTGTACCTAATTATGCAAAAATTGCAGAACCCCTCACACAACTAATGTGTAAGAACAAGAGATGACATTGAGATAAGAAACAGAAGAATGCGTTTCACGCACTAAAGGAAAGCCTTAGTGGTACAGCACACCTGAGAATACTCAATTCAACATGCGAAAAGATACTGAAAACTGACGCATCAAATTTTGCAGTAGGTGCATGCTTGTACCAGATTGAGGATGGGCAACAGAGACTCATAGTCTATCAGTCTAGAAAACTATCAGAATTGAAGAAAAGGTATGAGGTTCATGACAAAGAACTTCTTGCAATAGTGAAAGCACTGTAAGATTGAAGACCTTACCTTGCAGGTACTGAAAAGCCTATTCAGATCTACACAAATCACAAGAATCTGAGAAACTTTGCAACAACAGGTTCGCTGAGCCAAACAGTTAGTTGATTATGAATTCCAAATCCATTACAAAAAGGGTAATGAGAACAGTGAAGCAGACACTTTGAGTAGACGGCCTGACCATGAAGGAGTGAAAAAGATTCACACCAAAATTCTGAGTGAAGACAACAAGGAAATCCTCACAAAAGACTTAACAGCAACATACAAGGTGAAGCAAGCTTTCTTGACAGACAAAGAACTAATACAAGTATGTCATGACAGTAGGGCTGATGAACACCTTGAAGTCAAAAGAACTGAGGACCTCGTACAAAGAAGACACAATATCAGTGACCTTAGGGATTGAATCACTGAATACATTGTCAAATGCAATTCATGCCGCAGAAACAAGATTTAGAAAGATAAAAGATATAATGAGGTAACACAGCTAGACACATCAAACGCGTCATGAGAGTCAGTTACTATGAACTTCATAATGAAGTTATCAATGTCAAAGAATCCGGTATGAGGAGTGAAATTCGACAGTATATTGACTATAGTTGATAGACTGACCAAGTACACCATGTTCATTTCATTCAAGAAAACCACAACGGCACCAGTATTGACATACACCATACTGCAAGAATTGATTAACAATTACAAGCTACCAAAGGAATTTATTACTGACAGAGACAAGCTGTTCACAAGCAAGTTTTGGGAAACACTCACAGCAGAACTCAGAATAAATCATAAAATGTCAACGGCATACCACCCACAAACAGATGAGCAGAGCAAACAAATGAATCAGATGGTTGAAACGTACTTGAGACACTACGTCAATAGAAATCAGGACAACTGAGTACAACTGTTGTCAACGGCACAGTTTGCGTACAACAACACACAAAACAAAACCACAGAAGAAACACCATTTCAAGCGAATTATGAATATAACCTGAAGGTATGGTGAGAACCGCGAGCACACAGATCACAAAGCCAGAAAGTGATACTAAACATTGCAGAGATCAAGAAGTTGCACAAAGATCTGACAAGCAGAATTCAACAGCAAACAGAAAGAACAACAGAGGTAAAACCTTTTGTGGTTGAAGAGAGAGTTTATCTAAGAACAAACAACATTCATATAAAATGAAGAAGCAAGAAATTGAACAACAAGAGCATAGAACCATTTGAGGTCAAGAGGGACATCAAGGGGTTAAGCTATGAGCTAGACTTACTCAAACAAATGCGGATACACTCAGTATTTCATGCATTCATGCTTCAGTGTTGCAACCAATTCATACCACTTCAAACCACAGAAACATTTGTCAAACCTGACAAAGAATATGAAGTCAAGAACATTCTAGAAAAACGGATAATTAGCAGAAAAGCCCACTATCTCATCAAGTGAAAGGGGTACAACACCTCTGAAAACACATGAGAACTCACAGAAAACCTCAACAGTTGCGCAAGAACACTTCAGCGTTTTGAGGAGAGGAGGTGACAAGATTAGACTGTCAAAAGTCATTTGACATGTTATCAAAGAACTAAAACAAGGTCTCAGGCTGAGGAGTTTCCTCAACACCATCATTATTATTGTTTATTTTCTTTAACAGACAAAGAGTTTTCTGTTTAGCACAATCTTGAGTCTAACACAATGTTTTGCATAATCAAGAAAGCTTTGCAAAGAGGCAAGCTTGTTCTTCTTCAGTTTGAAGAATCTCTGACTTCAGCTTATTGTGGACACGGTTTAGTGATTCCCACATCACACCCACACATGAATGATCTTGATGAGTACACTCAGCACATTTGAAATGCAACTCTATCATCACACAGAGAGTAGAGTGATTGAAACAATAAACACAGAGAATGTTCAAGGAACTATCAGATATAGTAATCTCTTTCACAGCGCGAAGACAATTGTTGTACTCATGAGTGAGAAAAGGTTTCTGAGGCATGGCTGACGTTGAGAGATTTCATTTATACCCTTGCTTAAGTAGAATCCTGAGAACAGGAATCATGAGGAGAGAAGATAGTGTTATGACCATACTCAGTTAAGACTAATGGGATGGGTCGAACGTAAGAACTGCGTAGTCTCTGACATGAGACGATGATTTGAGTGTTGACTCGACCGTGAGAATGTCAAGTTGACCCCTAGCAGGTTGAGTCGACTCTTTGAGGGTCAACCCTTGTTCTATATAGAAAGGATCGTTTCTCTTATGAAAACAATCGTGTTCAACTCAATACAAGTTACCAACTACTGGTTTACCCTACACCGCGCACTGAGACCTTTATATCAACAAGCACAAACCTCTAGCCCTAATATTTGAGGCATCTCAGATCAGGACGTAACATCAACACATTAAAACAACTGACTTATGTTCTGATGTGAATTTTGATGACTTTCTCTGTCATGTCTTATCTTATAGATAAAAGATAAATGTCAGTGAGTTCTCATCACTGTCAGTTTCTGAATCATTATAATGTTAAGATTGAGAGCTGACTCATTTCTGACTGACTGAGAAGCTCAAGCTAATAAATATCTGAGGGTTAGACTCAGATCACAGCTGCTTTATGTTAAATTCTATCTTTAATTTCATCTTCAGATTTATTAGTCTTATCAGATGTATCATGTTTGATGGCTCTTATCTTAAACTTAACACAAATGTCATTAATAAATCTTCTGAGAATATCATCACTCATGGTTTTATTCTACATATATCTGTTATTATGATTATTAGACAGATGTCATCTAAGATGCTTGTATGCTCTTGCTAAGGCTACACTGTCTGTTTGAGTGCACTTTACCTGCAAGAAAGAAATATTATTGTGTGTTTTGAAAAGTGAGAGTACAAGACAACCTACACTCTTTATATTAGTATTGCTGCAAGATTGAGACATCTCATCTGCTGAATCTGTATTGTCATCAATTTTAACAACTTTGTTTATGAGAATGTTGAGAGTTTACAGAGAATTGTTGTTGTTTTGATGTGTTAAAAGGCTAGATTCACAAATTTTTGTGAAACTAGCAAGAAAATACAATTCTGATGCTTGCAGAGGTTTGTTCATTGAATGTGTTCAATGAACCTCAAACAAACAACAAAATTGTGAGACTCTGAAGCAACTTAATGTGTTCATCAACATGAGCTTCAGAGTTTGCTGACTAGATTGATTATGCAGACTATTTCAGTTAAAGATACTATTGTTATTGAATAGTTAAAGAGCTCAATTTTGTGCAGTATAATTGTGAAGAATCATCTGAAGGTATTTTGACCTCAGTAAGAGTTTGAGAACTAGAATGATCCTGATGTGTTTGATCTAGCAGTCATTTCTCACAGCACTGAATACACAAAGCTCAATGCTGTGTCTGATGATTAAGTTGACAAGAAGTTTGTCAGTGAAGTTAAAAAGTGTAGAGTGTGTGAACATGAAGCTGCAGCAGGTTGAGTGAATGATTTACTGAACTCATTGAAGAGCTCAATGTCATCATGTCATTATATCAGAAAGTTCAGCTTCACACTTCATCTCTTTAGTTTAGTTAAGCTCATCTTGCATGCACTAAACTCTTCAAACAGCAAGGTTTTTTAAAGAATGTAAATTAATAAATTCACTTCATGATAAAGCTAACAAACTTACAATCACTGACTCATGTTTTTCTTTTCTTAATAGCAAAGAAGAAGTGTATAGACCCTTCTGTATGCATCTCAAAAAGTGCTGTTCTTCATTTAAGTTTGTTAATAATATGCATGTTAATCACTTCAACACATTCATATACAATTATATCTTGTTTGTCATTGTAGCTCAGTTTTCTCACAATCAGTGATATGAACTTGCTGAAATTCAAGTCATTCATCTTAATTATGTCATTCAGTTTGTTTAATACTAGCAGATCTTGTAATCTGCAGAACATGCTGTGATTCATATCTCAGTGAATCTGTATCATTGTGTTCTAAACTGACTTCAGTGATTCAGACTTCTCATCATTGATTGAAGAGAGAAGACTTGTGTAGATGACTGTGATACATTAAGAGATGATGCTGAATTCTCTCTTTCAACCTTTATAGATGTTCTCTTATTCTTCTTTCATCTTCTCTTGTTGTAGTTGCACTGTTATATCAAAAACATAAGACATCTATCTTTTTATGATTTAAGAACATTGCAGAATACCTTGTTAAATTCATGATAAATGATTGTAAACCCTCATCAAAGTAGAGCTTTGACTCTTACAGTATTCAGTCTCTTTTTTGAAGATTAAGCACAGTCATTTGTGTCTGTAGCTTTGTTAATAGAAGTGTGTACATGCACTCATCAATTCTCAGTTCACATCATACAATATCTTCAGATCATGTAATGACATCAACTTCTTTGTATATGACATTGCAGATTATTGAGAAGAACATTGTTGTTGTTTTGTGCTTTTGTGATCAGTAAGTGTCATGAAATCATGATGATGTTATCTGATATTAGTTTTTAGATCAGTATGTTTTTCAAAACTTCTTCAATTCTGTCTCACATAACTGACATCTCACAACTAAGTTACTGTAGTGACAGCAATACATTCTGTTTTAGCTTTATTATACAATAACACTGATGTAATTCTATGTTATGATTATGATCATTGCACATGTTAAGAAAAATCTGAAGACATTGATCTCATAAACACATCTGAAGTGAAGAAGTGTTCAATGAATAACTGATATGTTCAATGAACATTGATGTGAATGTTCATTGAACATGTTCTGTAAATATGATTTTATTGTTCTATCTTTCACAACTGTAATACAATGCAACCTTAGTACCTTTATCTAGAAAGTCTTCTTCATATATTGAATTGTAAGAGTCTTAATCAATAAAGTTATTGAGATAGTAAATGATGTTCTTGTTTATACACTTTTTTTCTAGAGATGCTGACACTATGTGAATGCTTTGTATTACTGTAGACATAGTATAAAATCTTCAATCCTCTATAAATTGAGAGTTCTTGAACACATGTTCTGATCAATCACTCAGCTCAATTATGTTATGTACTGCATGTGAACAACCTTTGTTCAGCAGTTTAAAGAGATTGACAAGAATGTTGATATACTAAATAGATTTGCCTCAGCTATCTTTCTGTAGAGAATCTGTCACAGACATAATAAGCTGCAGTTGATCAGGTAGTCAATTATTCAGCATGTTTAATGAATCTGTAATATCATTTAATCACTTTTGAATCAGAACACAGTCATGTCTTCAGGTTTTCACCGTGTTCTGTCAATTTGAGATGCAATATATTCTCTTGCTGATGAGATTCTCAAGGTCATGAATATTCTTCTCATTCTGCTTTCAGCACTTAAGTGAGTCATGAACACATACATGATACAATTTAACATCAGATGAATCTTTCACTCTTTAATTCAAGTCATTGTCAGTGATACTGATTTCATTCACTGCATTTTAACAGCTGTGCACAAACACAATCAATGCATTAAGAAGTTTCAATATATTAAGTGTGATGTTTAATGCAGAAACTGAACATCACTGCTTAACATCAAGATCTATGTGTTGAATTTGTTTTTTCTCTCTCTGAATTAACAGTTTATTGATTCTCTTGAGTGAGAATGCCTGACTTGATTGAGTAATTAATGCTATCATTGAATTCTTTATAGTCATGCTGTTTCACATTTCTTTTCACAGAATCAAATTCTTCATTGTAAGTAAGTTTAAATGATGAGTGTTGTGAAGCAGCAGCTGTTATTAAAAGCTTTTCTGTTTGTTTGTTTAGTTAAAAAAGATCTTCATTAAGAACTTATGAGTGACCTCATCATGTTCAGTATTAATGTTGTCTGCACTGTCATATTGACAAATGTGTTGTGCATAGTGGGTCATGACATGTAGTTTAAGAATATTAAAGTGATCTGTATTGATATCTGAGTCAATGAAACACAAATGACAGAATATGTTCTTTAACTTGTTGATTTGAAACAGTGCATGTTTCAGATATTGAAGTGTATTCTCATTGTGAGAGCTGTACTGTGTCAAGATCATGAAATTCATAACTGTCTGAGTAAAATGTACTGCAGCAGGTGCTTAATGAGCAAGAAGTGACACAATCACTGATACAATTTGACATACAATCACTCTTCAGTTCACTTCAGTTCACTGCTTAACACTGCTGTATCTCTGAAAGATTTTCAGTTCTGTAAATACTGAGATAGAGCAAAAACACTGATTGAGTTATATTGATCTGAGTGTATTTAAGATTGTATGTCTGATCTTCTTCTTCTTTTTACTGATCAAAACACTCTTCTCAATGAGCTGTTCTAATCAGTGAACCATATATGTGATCATTTTCTTGAGTAACTGATGCAGTACATTAATCATCATTGTTTTATGAATGTTAATCAGATAATGAGATCAAGCAAAGTTGTTAACAGAGTGCACTTACACATCATCAGTTTTTGATATATTCTCTTTTTCTTGTTTACTGATCTGAGCTATAATGAACTAATGCATCTGAAGTGATCATACTTCTTTAAAATTCTCTTATGTGTGAGATGACATCTGACAGATAGTACAATGCTGATTCATCTTAACACTCATAATTAACATTTGTTCCTCATAGTTTATCATGAAGTCAACAATCACAGAATGACATTGTCAGTCATGACTGTCAGTATATACTATATAAAGTCTCTCTTTTACAGTGAATTCAATTGCTGCATGTTGTCAGTAGTGATGAACAGATGAGTATAATAATAGAGTGAACTTACATTTGAGTATTATTGACAAGATCATATGTCAGACCCTTGCTTTGATGTTATTATCATCATTCTTCATCACTGAAAGAAAGTTGAGAAGAACTAGATCAGAATGTGATTGAGTTTGTCTTGTATGTCAGTTCAGGTTTTCTATTGTTAAGTATACTAATTAAGCAGATAGATCACTCTGATGTTGAGTTAGAACAGTCTTGTCAGTAAATATTAACAATAATATAAGTGTTACACTGTTGAGAACCTTCTTCTGTGTTTATCATCATCAATTCTCAATATGCATCTCACTGTAAATTTGCTTGTTCTCACTGTTATAGTGCTGAATCAAGACATATACAAGATCATTGTGAAAAGATTTGTAACTCAGTAAAAAGTGAAGAGTATCTATAACATTGCAATATTATATGATGTATTTACAATCTGTCATCTTATCATAAGCAGATTTAACTGTAAAGATCTGTGACATTCACTTCTGCTTCTCTTACACTTCATCAATGTCATACAGAATCTGATGCAATCAATTAAGTCATTCATCTGCATTCTTGAAGCTCAAGAGACTCTGTATACTATTCAGTTGCAGATTTTTAAAGAACATATTCACACTTTTCTTTGTAGCTTGTGTGCAGTGAAGCCATAACATGAAGATGTAGTCAGTCTTATTGTGAAAAGAGTAGTAATCTGTATTCTTAAGTTCATTATTTCTTTCTGAGACAATCTAATCAGTTGAGCAATAGAGTGCCTCATCAGTATTCTGAACTGCATCAGCACTACAATCTGTTGTCTTTTAATAAGACTTCACTTGAATGAATGATGAGGTTAACAGAAGACTGCACTGACTTTGTAGATTTGTTGTCTGTTCAGACATATGCTCATCATCAGAGATATAACTTATTGACTTAATGTGAAGATTTGCAGAGTCTTTATCATCAGAGATGTAGAGCATCTCTATCTTATCTGTAAATGTTTTCATACTCATCTCTCAGGTATTATGTTGTTTTTTTGCTTGAATCAAAGATTTGAGATCAATTCTGAATGTCTTGTTTAATTCTGTGTATTCTGACAGTGATTGAGACTCTGAAGACACACTGTTTCTTGAAATCCTTTAAGATTGATTATATCATCAAACACAACACTTAACTATGTGATGCTTCAGTTCACTGCTATTACTCACTCATCTGTTACAGTAGTCACAAACTTGATACATTTTCAGTATAGGCATTGACCTCATGCATCAGCAGTAACAGAATGAACTAACATGATCTGTTCAATGAATTTGAGAGGTCATTTAATGAACTTCACAAGTTTATTAAGGTATGAATGCACAGAACTACTCATTAATAGTGTAATGTAAAAAACATTCACATCAACAAAACACAACATTGATGATGTTGTCTGATCTCAACAAAGCACTGTATATTTTGTTGCAATCAGCTCAGCATCACTGTCTTTGTGAGATAAGAAGAATGAGAAGAAAAAAGAAAAGAAAAAGAAGAAGAACTTGTTGTCATCATTAATGATGAAGAAGAAGAAGAAAGAAGAAAAGAGCTCTTTACTGTCACTGTTGCTGACAGCATTGCTCTCACTGTCACTAAGCTACAGATTGTCTCTCACTGTGTGACAGAGAGAAGATCATACACATTCAAATCTGTTAATTGTAACTGATAGAATATTTTCTCTTACACATTCTACTATAGTCTGATGCAACAATGTATCATTATCTAATTTATAAAAACCTGACTGACATGTTCATGAATGCAGATTCTGCATCTGTCAGATGCTCATGTAAAAACATGCAAATTACTCTCTCAGTTTTTAATCTCATTATATGACATATTCTCAGACAGAAAGAGTGTCTTTGTGATCTGAAGATGTGTATGAGATTAAAACAGTTTTCTCACATATCATAATGTTATAATAAGTTTAATGATTGCTTAATGTGAAGAACATGCTGCTGTTAATACTGTGTTATTTAAAGACTTAGGTGTCTTGCTTTACTCAGACAAGAAATGATTGACAATATGTACAGTCTTAAAATATTCTTTTCAATGTTATTAAACACTGTTGTGTGAGCAGAGCATTCATTCTCATAATCAGACAAATCACCTGTTTTAAAACAAAGACTAATGTGCATGAACAATTTAACAGACACTGAACTCATACAATCATTTTTCTAGAAAGAAGAAATGTTAACTGCTATGATCATAGATCTTATTGCAAGAAGGTATGAACCTTCTACATCAATGACATGTTCAGTTAAAAGACAATCATCAATATGTATTAAGTTTCATCAAACATGTTCTATTCAGTCAATATAACTTTGATTCATTGAACATATCACTGTATGCAAGATGAAGATTATCACATTCTGTTCTATTGTTGTGTTTGTTCATCTGACACATCAATTTCAACATATCAGGCAACAGTGTTTACATTTCAATCACTGAAAATGTTTACATTTCAGTCTCTGCTTCTCATCTTTATGTGCTTCTCAAATTTGAGTCACCTCTACATCTACAGCAACATCTTATGTACACCTTTTACATATCTATCTTCTCACTTAAACTCTGCTGAAACTCAACATCATCAATTCTTCACTTCAATACTTGTAGTCATGTTAGAAAAATGAGATACAAAACTGAAGCATTAAGATGATCAAGTCAATGAGAATGAATCAGTTTTCAAAAATATGATCTCACTTCTAGTCTTCATAAGCTTAAAGAAATTCAACATTGAGCAAATGTACATTATCATTAAGTGCTGAGTCAAGAAGAATGTGCTTAACATTGTAAGTATTAAGTTAAACACTGAAAAGACAGTTGTTAAATCTCTGATCAAAATTCTTTACAATGAGTATAATGATCTGTTCATGAATAAACTGTTTAGCTTCATCAAAGTCATGATAATGTTTATGATTCAACAAAAACTGTTAAATGTATGTTGCAGCACTGATGAGAGTAAAGCAACTCAGAAAGACTCTGTTCTCATTATTGTAATCTTAACATCAAAGAAAGTAAAGTTCAGAGAATTCTTCACATCATTAACATTTAAAGCAGTATCAGTGACAGTCAATATTGAAGACTTCAATATACAGATGCATCTAATTGAAGATTCAGCTATCAGATAGTTTGATCAATCTTTTCAGCTAAGTGCTGTCACAATTGAGAATGTCACATCAAAAGCTCTTAAATTATGAGAATAAAGCACTTGATCAGGTGTCTTTTAAACTGTGAGTGAATATTCTATATCAGAATATTGACTATATCAAATTTTACAGAATCACATATACATTCAGTGACAGTCAACTGAACATCACTCAAGATAGATAGTTTCACACTGCACTAATTGATGTCTGAAACTTGAGCCTATCATATATCATGTTTGATGTTACTTCTTCATTATCAGCTTATAAGTACAGACATTTATTCAACTCAACACAGCAAGCTAAGCTTCTATCTAGCTTCTTGTTTTGCATCTCTGACTTAAACACAACAAGGATTGATAACAGAAGACTCTGATGTTATTGCAGCTGAGATTCATCATCAATCAAATCTGAAAAATGATCAATGCATACTCAAGAAGGCCGTCATACAATGTAGAATTCAGCTATTGAGAATACTAAATCATATACTATTGACATTACAGAAGAAGAAGATGATCAATCATCAAAGTGATCACAGTTTAACCTCATAGATTTATCAAAACAACCTGCTGTCATTGCAGATTCATCATATCTTTATATCTCTACAAATGCTGAAAATTCTGATCACTTATCACTATCAGAAGACTCTACAACAGATAAGAAAATAATCATTGAGTCAGATGTTACAGAGAATTTAAACACTGTTAAGAATACAGAGAAAGAGTCAGAGACAACAGTGAAGCAGTAGGTTAAGCATTATGTTATAGTTTTCAAGCTCTGACTAACAAAACTATACAGACTGATGATAAAGGTCAAATTTACAGTAACTGAGCATCTTTATAAGTCAGATTAATGAACTCAATGTTGTAAACTCTTTTTACATGATCAGCTCAAGACAATCTCAGATGAAAGAATCTGAATTTTGAGTCTGCAGACTTTTCTGTTTCTCTATCAGACTTTTGAGGTGTTTATAATGTTTAAAATGAAGATGTTTCAGGGTGAAGACTATGATGCTGATAACATAAAGCTC
>JAABUP010001837.1_pt1 | contig 43402 bp, 49 predicted proteins | sample 5559201 | NCBI WGS metagenome assembly JAABUP01 (sample SAMN10711887, study PRJNA513373) | rock metagenome | isolation source: Antarctica rocks | place: Antarctica
GAAGCAACATGCGCCTCAAATCCTCCGCTACCAATTGCCCTGGCATCGAGTATAAACGAAATCATGCCTCATCCATCCTTCATCTCGTTGTCTGTCATTTTTCTATGTCTGGTGGATGCCTTGCCTCTAAATTATCCTCCGAGTTTCGCAATTGTGGAGATTGAGCAGACTCTCAACCGCTTCAGCCGCTCCGTGGATACCCACGACTACCCTCTGCTGAACTCTGTCTTCGCCGAGGATGCTATTGCCAACTTCGACGACGGTGCCGGCGACCTACAAGGACTACTCGCCATCAAGACGGCTCTGCAATCTGGATTCACGGGGACGATAAGCCAGCACTCTCTGTCTACTCAGCTCGTCCAGGTCACGAGCCTGCAAAAAGCGTCTGCGATTTCCTATCTCCAAGGCACATTCTTCGGACAAGGGAACCTGACGGGCCAGATCTACACTACGTATGGCCAGTACGCTCTCCCCTCCCAGACCGCTGTTTGAGATCACATCAGCAAGATGTTGATTGGGCCTGCAGATATCTTGATGAACTCAGCTTCACACCATCTGGCTGGAGGATCAACAACAAGACTCTTGTTCGAACGGTAAGCCCTTATCTACTAGACTACTTTGGAATATGGACCTATCATTATTAGGGCCGAATCGGTAATCCGCAGGTGTGAAGATGGGCGGGAACTGGGAAAGGCATACGTAGTATAGGAAGCGATGGGACTGTGTATTCGGGCATGCTATACTAGCCGTGTAGAAGCTCTCGCTCGCCTTTATACTACACTACGAATCCTTCGATAGGAAGCATATAAATAAACATAGGCCTTCCTGGGCTATTCTCTCGCTGTTTTCTTGTTCTGAAATCCTTCCTAAGCCTGCCAAATCACTATGCCAAACCTCCGATTTCTCTGCTTGCACGGAGCTGGTACTAGCGCCGAGGTGCGTCAAGCGCTGTTAGGTGCTTCCACCTGAAAACAGAAACTGACCAGATCTCAGATATTGCGTTCGCAACTTCGTAAACTGACCCCTTTGCGCAGTCTCCAACATGAACTAGTATCCTAACAAGACAACATCCAGGTCCGCTCTCCAAGGAACTCGAGCGAGACAACAGCGCCTCCTTCCACTACGTCGGGGGCGAGCTCGACTCGGCCCCGGGCCCAGGCATCGAAGGCATCTACGAAAGCCCGTACTACTGCTACCACAAATGGCCTCGATCCTTCAGCGCCGAGGACGACCGATCTGTGGCCGAAGCGTACGAAATGCTCTACGAAGTCATTGAGCAGGAGGGGCCCTTTGACGGCATTCTCGGCTTCTCGCACGGCGCAACGCTCGCCTTCGGCTTCCTAGCGCAGCACGCAAAGAAGAACCCCTACGACCCGCCCGGCGCGCTTTTCCGCTGCGCCATCTTCATTTGCTCGCTGCCACCCTTTCGCAAGGACGATGCCGACAACGTCGTCTACGACCATGGCCTGCAGAGCGTCGTGAGGATCCCGACGGTCCATGTGGCCGGCAAGGCGGATTTCGTCTACGAGCATTCGATGAAGCTGCATGCGCTGTGTGATGCCGCGTCGGCGAAGCTGGTGGTGCATAGCAAGGGCCACGAGATCCCGGGCGATTCGAAGAATGTGGCGTTGATTGCGGCGGCGTGTAGGGAGTTGAATAATACCGCAATGTTCGGTTGAGCGTTTCATGGAGGACGAGTAAGGGCGGGAAGATAAAGAATACCTATCAAGAATCGTTGATTTTTGCGAGTACCTATCGGAGCAGTGGAATGGGAATGTCGTCGGTCCCTCGTCCAGTCCCACTTGGCCCCTAGCAGGGAAGGAAGTGAATTAGTAATACAGTCCCTGTAAGGTGCACTAAGGCAACCACCCGCCATCAGGGTCGGGGAGTCATACATACCACAGCCCATGGCCTTCAAGGCTTCAACGGAATTGCGCAGGGAACGAATCAGATGCATGGAACCATCAGTACTCATTACAAAGCACTCGAGCTTGAGGTAGCGCTGGCACTTCATGCGGAACACTTTTGCAGCAGGAAGCACCTGAGCTTGAGATAGTGCTGACACTTCATGTAGAACACTCTTGCAGCGGATGAAGTGTATCTGCTTACGCAAAAAAAACCAATCAGTGCTCAGTAGGAAGCACCCGAGCTCGAAGTAGTGCTGACTCTTCATGCAGAAATATCACTCTTGTCTAGCTTTTGCAAAAGCTGGCCACGCATGGTAAGTCGCAGGGAAGCTAAGATAATCAACTCGAGGTGGCATAATACTTGTACTTATTTTACAATGATGAATGAATACTGTAATATACACAAAATACAGTATCAAAGCATACATCACTGTGGGAGTTTGTAGGGTTTGCTTTGGGGAGTTGCTCCTTCAGAGTTTCTTTCCTATAAACTACTCTTCTCATTTCTCTTATGTACCGTGCACCCTCTTTCGCTCTGTGCTCGCGTCCTTTACCTACCATGTCTGAGGGTAAGTTGTTCGTCAAGGACTCGCGCACTTCGCGCGAATACGAGATACCCATTCAGCGCAATGCTATTCCAGCAAACGCGTTCAAACAGATCAAAGGTCCGGCCACCGATCCCACTCGCGTTGACAAAGGCAGCAGTGGCCTTAAAGTTTACGATCCGGGCCTTGCCAACACGGCGACTATCGAATCCAAGCTGACTTACATGTAGGTCTTCATGTCGAGTCTGCTTTGATGACTAGAATTGAACACTGAATTGAAAACTGACGTGATGTGCAAAGAGATGCCGAGAAAGGAACTCTTCTATTTCGAGGGTATAGCATCGGACAGCTATGGGACTGCGATTTCGAAGACGTTCTCCACTTGATGGTGTGGGAGACGTTGCCCTCGCCATCGCAGAAGGATTCTCTGCGCAAGGCTCTTGCGAACGCCATGCGGGGCATCCCTGATGAAGTAGTCAGAGTCATCCAGGCCTTTCCGTAAGTCCTGCCTCACTCTTTGCACTATGCGAGAGATATGCGTCCAACATGATGCGCATAGGCCCTCCGCTCCCCCAGTGCCCATGATTCTTGCTGGGCTAGCGGCTTACATGGCCAACAAACCTAATGACATTCCCGCCTTCACCGGAGGTAATATCTATCATGGTAACATGAAGAGAGTCGACGAAGCTGTGGTCCGTGTCCTGGCAGCATGGGCTGTTGTCGTAGGCCTGACTGCAAGCCATCGCCGTGGATCCAAGTTTGTGCCTGCATCTCTGGACCAAGACTATTACGAGAACCTCTTCACGATGATGGGCCACGTCGATGGGTCTACAGGACGCCCTGACCCGACCAAGGTCCAGTGTTTCCGTCGCTTTGGTGCTCTGAGCGTTGATCATGGCCTCAGCAACTCCACCTTTGCCATGCTTGTCACCTCTTCTTCCCTAGCCGACCCTATCTCCGCTCTCATAAGCGCTCTTACGGCCGCCTATGGGCCGCTACACTTTGGTGCCCCAGAGTCTGCGTATAAGACCATGACCGAGCTTGGAAGCCCCGAGAATGTCCCCTCGCTGATAGAGGAAGTCAAGCGAGGCGAGCGGAGACTGTTCGGCTATGGGCATCGTACCTACGACACAGCCGATCCAAGAATCCGCCCGATCCAAGTTCTCCTGGGGCAGCTAAGTGCGGCTTCCAACCCGCTACTAGCGGTAGCACAAGAGATCGATCGTGTGGCATCGAATGATGAGTATTTCAAAACGAGAGGACTGAATGCCAATGCGGATCTCTACGGCGTTTTCTTCTACGTTGCCATGTAAGATCCCCTTGGCTTGAGTTTCTTTGCATAGTCATGGTGTCCAGCAAATTGCTAATTCTCATTCCAACGCTTAGGGGCTGGTCCGCAGAACTTATCCCTATCATGATGCTGTCACAGCGTATGCCTGGGATCATGGCTCATTGGCGCGATGCTATGGGTAAGTGTCCATTCGGCCATGCGCGCTTCTCTGCCATCGCGCCCATTGTAATCAATAACGTCTACAGCACGAGATATCAAGGTTCTTCGTCCGTCTCACATCTACACGGGGTCTAAGGAGCAGGTATCAGGCATACCTTCTAAGCTATAAGAGCTGCAACTGTGGAAAGAGGATCACAAGATGAGGTGGCCATCAATCGAGTACGAAGATGTCATGTTAAAAGTCATTATCAACATGTCCATGCTGTGGGTGTTGAAAGTGCCTTCAAGTTGCTCTTCTAGACTCTAGCTACAGTCGAGTTGAATCGATACATCCACCGGACTGAGCATGATCACTCTCGGACCGCCGTGAAGTGCAAGCGTCGCGTCCCAGGCTCAGTCCACTTCTGCCCCATATTCACGCCTTGGACAATATCCTTCATGTCCAAGCTAGCATTAACCGTCCACTTACCCCCCGTCCTCTCTCCAACCTCCACCCACAACCGCCGAAAGCTCTCGACATTATGCCGATACGTAGTCGTCCCCTCGCTCAACCCGCGATACTCGCCCGCCTCTACAGCCCCAACCTGCCTCCCCATCATCATCGACCCCGGCCTCGCCTTCATAAATCTCACGAGCCTGCTGGTGATAACAACCTGCTCCGGCCACGTGAACAGATGCAGCAAACTGCTGGCATGCACGACGTCAATCTTGCCCTCCAGCTCGGGGAAGCCGGCAGCCTCGTCCAGCAGGCTGCCGCTTACGAACGTGGCGCCGGCCATCTTGGCCCGGTCGAGGAAAAGGTCGTAGCCGAGCTCGAGGAAGGCCGGCTCAAGGTCGAGCCCGTATAGGGCGGCGGGTGGGGCGCCGTCGAAGGCGAGCTTGCGCAGCTCTTGCCCGAAGCAGCAGCCGGCGTCGAGGAGGGTGTGGGACTGCGTGGTCAGGCGAGACAGGATGGTCGGGTAGAGGGGGTGCGTGCTGAGGTTCAGGTTCAGGAAGCGGAGTTGGCCGATGCAGGGGTAGGGCCAGAGGTGGAAGGCGCGGTCGCGCTGGGGAGGGTCGGTCTTGGGTAAGCTGCAGGTTGTGTAATGTGGGGCCGGGGGGTGGTGGGGTGGTGGGGGCCGGGGAAGAATTGAAGTAGAGGAGGTGGGTAGCGCAGAGTGACTGTGAGATGGGGGAACGTACGAGTTCCGAGATGTGAGGGATTACCCGCTCGTAGGGTATGCCCGAGTACTTCTCCAGCACCTCTTGCATGACCGGGGGGATTGAGGCGATCTCGGCCGTGTACCATTGGTAGACGTCTTCCCTGTCTCGCAGGTTCTCGGCGTTGGAGTGGACCATGATAGGACGAAGGAACTCAAGTGGCGGGATAAGACTGTGATGACAGATAGATGGGAGGGTAACTGAAGGGAGTGGACGGTCAGGCTCGCACCTTTGTTTTGTAGCTTTGACTGATACAGCGTACCCAGCCGAGCATGGTCAGACAGGATAATGGAGACAGGGCAAGTGACGGTGAGGTCATCCTTGCTTGTACAGCAGCCTTGGACACTCAGCTTGGAGGCTTGCAGGTTGGGCTTCACGGACTGCATGTGAGTACTGGTATGAGCGTTGGAGCGGACCTTGTAGCTGATCACTTACTTGGGATGCACTAATTACAGGGTATACCCACAGCGGGTCGTCTTGCTTGACATATGTGCAGTGGGCACGGACGAGTTTCGCATGTGATACATGACACGCTAGACGATCCGGTGGATATAATCTGTAGAGTTGACGCAGTTTAGGGTTACACTAGCAGGCTTAGGCATACCGCTGGGCTAACTTATCTTGTCTATCAAAATATGCAAGTGGATTACTAGTGCCTAGGTGTTTACAGTTATTTATTGATCTTTGCGGCATATATTATTTATTCGTAACTACAGTACTGTAACAGCAAGTAGTAATTTATAACATTAATACAGTAATTGTAAACTTAATCATCTTTTCAGCGTAGCTGAGGCACTCCCCCATTCTAGCATACTCCTTCTCACTCGCAGTCGTAAAATCCTTACTATCGAAGAGACGGCTTGCAAAAGAGGAGCAGCAGCACATATACTGGTTACTTTCTCGCCTCGGACACAGCACGATGGCGTCTGAGACGCTTCCCAGTTGGGACCAAGTTCTCGTCGATATCAAGGATTACGTCTTTAACTATGAGATCCGCAGTCCCAATGCGTGGCTCTCCTCTCGCACAGCCTTACTCGACTCCTTGGGTTGTGCTATCGAGTCCGTTTCCAAGAGCGCCGAGTGCAGAAGTATGCTGGGTCCAGTTGTGACAGGCACAGTAACCCCCGATGGGTTCAGGCTACCGGGCACATCGTACCAGCTTGATCCTCTGAAAGGTGCCTTTGATTTCGGGACTGCAATTCGATATATGGACCACAATGACACGATGGGTGGTGCAGACTGGGGCCATCCCTCAGGTAGGACATCTCCCACCATCCATCAGTTCCTAACTTCTTGCTGAAGCTCTAATGTTTTGTCCCATCAGACAACATTGGTGCGTTGCTGGCGGTGGCTGATTGGCTCTGTCGCTCAGTCGATAGCGGTCGAATCATTCACATAGGCCCGCCCTTGACAATGAAAACGCTTCTCACGGCCATGATCAAAGCCTATGAGATTCAAGGATGCTTTCTGATCCGGAATGCCTTCAACGCCTATGGACTTGATCACATTATACTTGTCAAACTTGCATCGACGGCAGTGGTATCCTGGCTGTTGGGACTATCAGAGCAGCAAACCATGGCGGCTATTTCTCATGTCTGGATGGACGGAGCGGCACTGCGCATCTATCGCTCAGGCTCGAACACAATCCCACGTAAGGGCTGGGCAGCGGGCGATGCATGCATGAGGGCTGTACAGTTTGCGCTATTGACTCGCGCCGGGCAGCCTGGTGCTTCAACGGTGCTAACAATGCCTCGCTGGGGTTTTTATGAGACCTTATGGCGAGGCCGCGAATTTGACCTGCCTCAGGCTTTTGGAACGTGGGCCATTGAGAATATCTTCTTCAAGGTCATGGCGGTAGAAGGCCATTCCATCTCGGCGATCGAGGCCGCCCTAGTCCAGCACGCAGAACTTCACGCGCAAGGTCTGGATCAAGAAAGGAACATTGCCAGGGTTGACGTGCGGACCAACGGCGCCGCCAATATGATCATCAACAAAGCTGGTCCTCTCCATAACGCAGCGGATCGTGACCACTGCATGCAGTATGCGCTTGCTGTTGTACTTCTCAAGGGTGGCATTCCAGCGCCAGAGGATTTCCAGAACACCAGCCCGTGGGCCGGAAGTCCAGCCGTCGAAGCCTTGAGAGAGCGCATCTACGTACGAGAGGATGAGCAGTTTACAAGGGACTACCTAGACCTTGAGAAAAAAAGTGTATCATCGGCCGTGTCAATACAGCTGGCAGACGGACGGGTTCTGGAGGAGGTGGTAGTCGAGTATCCTGTTGGTCACGTGAAACATCCTCGAACCTCGGAAGATGTCCGAAGGAAATTCACAAGGAACATGGCATTGATGTTCACAACGGCTGAAACCGAGAGGGTCATCAAGGTGGTAGAGGAAGAGGATAGTATGCGAATCGCAGACTTCGTTGACTTGCTTGTCCGGTCGCACGAAAGAATCCGTAAGCTGTGAAGTATGTAGTAGTGTTCAGTCACAGGCAGAAAGAGAAGTCGGCGTCGAAATATGGCTCGATTTCTGATTGGGCCTAGCGCAATGCACCCTACCCGAAAAAGAGACGGAACCTCTGAAAGCCAAACCCACGTAATGAAAATCGAGTCATAATGTCAGGGGCAAGACCTGATCCGAGACTGGAAGTGGATCTATGTCCGAGACCTGAGACGAAGAAGAAAACAATCTCTGTGATGGAAGTTGAGCTTTGGCAGCTGTTGTTACCGCGCACAGTAATCTTACGAGCAGTTCTTCTGAACCCTGATTTTTTAATACTAGATGGAGAGAGAACTCCTCAACCTCCACGCAGCTTATCTTCAATTAATTGCAAGAATAAGCACTAGACTGCCCTGCATACTTTATGTACTGTGGTTTCTAGTGTTTGATGGCGTTCATGCCACCCGGGTAACTCGACGCGCAGGGCTGTGTAAAAAACGAAGCTGAGTCACTATGTACATGTATGGTGATACTGCTAACTAGGAACTAGATTATAAAGCAAACATGGTACAATCTACAGTGGTACAGAGTACAACATCTTCCTGCATAGGTCTAGAGCGCGTTGCCTCCCCAGTCTAGGAGTAGTGCTGCTATCCGTACTCATCGAAACAACTATCTCAAGAATTATACTGAAAACTATCATGCATGCATGCATAAAGATACACTCGACGCATGTCAAAATTACTCCCATGACTGGTTCCTTGAGCAAGATATGTGTGTTTAGAACCGCTTGGCCTGTGGAGCTGGGGCATTGAGCCAGGAGAGCCGCAGGCATGATGGCCGGTCCCTTTCGCTGAAAGGTTGAATTGAGCCAAGAAGATGGAGATCTATCATTACGATGATCCCCTTGTCAAAGATACGTTGTTGAAGACATAAATCTTCACTATTACTCAAGTGTCGAATATTTACTACTAGCAGCCTAGTTTGTCCAGCTCAGTTAGTGATATCTTCAACACCCCGCAAAGGCTGGGTCAGACTTAGCATTTCAACAATAACAGCTTCTTGTCCAGACAGACTACTTGACCTGCAATTAATCTCTAGAATGGCTCCATATCTTGATGCACCCAATGGGCCATCCATTTCTCATGGAAACAAAGTTATGCCCATTGCCGTTGTGGGCATGGGATTCCGCGGCCCTGGAGATGCCACCAACATCGAGAGCTTCTGGAAGATGATCTCAGAAGCTCGCGAAGCCTGGAGTCCCATTCCAAAAGAGAAGTGGAATAACGACGCCTTCTATCATCCCGATGCCAACAGGAATGGAACAGTAGGGCTATCCACATACGGACGCGTCTCATCGACATAATTGACGGTGCATACAGTCGAACGTCAAGGGCGGCCACTTTTTCACTCACGACCTCTCTCGCTTTGATGCCCCATTTTTCAACATGACTGATGCGGAGGCTGAGGTAACGTAAGAATGAATACCCACGAAAAAATGTTATTAACAGCGTCAGGCTCTTGACCCACAGCAGCGACTGTTGCTTGAATGCTGTTATGAAGCTCTAGAAAATTGTTAGTATTCTTGAAAGAGCCACGACTGTAGCATTGAACTAACTGTAGCGGCAGCTGGGACACCATTGGAGAAGGCCTTGGGAAGCGACACTTCCGTGTTTGTGGGATCCTTTTGCGGAGACTACACTGACGTTCTGCTTCGAGAGCCTGAGGCGGTCCCTCTCTATCAAGCAACTAGTAGTGGACATTCGCGAGCAATCATTGCTAATCGTCTTTCCTATTTCTTTGATTTCAAAGGGCCCAGCGCCACCATCGACACGGCTTGCTCCTCCAGCCTGGTAGCACTTCATCTTGCCTGTCAGAGCTTGAGAACTGGAGAGTCTCGCCAGGCAATTGTTGCAGGTGCCAATGTCATCCTTAGTCACGAGATCACGATCTCCATGTCTATGATGAGGTATGAGCCCGCACCCACCTTCTCGAGCGCTGACTGACGAAATCTTTAGATTCCTTTCTCCCGATGGTCGGTGCTACACTTTTGACGATCGGGCCAATGGATATGCTCGAGGTGAAGGTGTGGGTTGCGTGCTTCTCAAGCCACTGGACAAAGCTTTGAAGGACGGTGACACTATACGGGGCCTAATCAGGAACACCGGTGTGAACCAAGATGGCAGGACGGCAGGGATCACATTACCTAGCCGGCAGGCGCAAGAAACGCTCATCGAGAGTGTCTATGAGAAGGCCGGTCTCAATCCTCTAGACACCACTTACGTGGAGTGTCACGGTAAACTATTTTGAACCATTATTTTATAAACAAGTTAATTATAGATTTACTACAGGAACTGGGACGCCAGCGGGTGATCCTTTGGAAACAGCTGCTATCTCCAACGTATTCGGACACAATCGGCCGTATGACCAGCCTTTGCGGATCGGGTCGGTCAAGACAAACGTCGGCCACTTGGAAGGTGCCAGTGGCGTCGCAGGAGTCATCAAAACTATTCTCATGCTCGAGAACGATACCATCCTACCGAACCGGAATTTCCAGAACGCTAACAAGCAAATTCCCTTGTACGAGTGGAAGTTGAAGGTATAACACAACTCTGATATGGATCCAAGGCAGTCTGGCTGACGAATACGTAGGTTCCTACCGCTCTCGAGTCATGGAACATTAAAGGCCCCCGTCGAGCATCTATCAACAGTTTCGGGTACGGAGGGACCAATTCTCACGCCGTCTTGGAGGATGCTCGTGGCTATCTTGAGTCGCATGGGATTGCAGGGACCCATTCGAAGACGTTTTCAAAGATCACCCCTGCGGCAAAGGCGGGAGTGAACGGCCATGACAAAGGCCAAGGCCTTACAGATGCGAGCAATGGCACGACAGATGAAAATTTTGATGGTCATGCAAGCGAAGCGTTTGCCACAAATTCTGCTGTTAACGGTCATGTCAACAGCCATATCAGCGGCCAACTTCATGAAAGCGCTGCCAACGACGATTCGCGCAGTCGACTCTTCTTAATGTCCGGATTCGACGAGAGTGCAGGCAAGAGCCAAGCGAAGAATCTGAGTCATTATCTGACAGATCGTTTACGCCATGCTGACGGCCAATTCATGGACGATCTTGCCTACACTCTCGGGGAAAGGCGGTCGAGGCTTGCCTGGAAAGCTGTTGTGACTGCAAACTCGGCGCAACAATTGATAGACAGATTAGACGATGCAGCTCTCAAATTCACGAAGTCAACAGCAAAGCCAGGCCTGGCTTTCGTGTTTACGGGCCAGGGTGCTCAGTGGCATGCAATGGGTTGGGAATTGATGAAAGCATATCCTGTTTTTCTCAATACCCTAATCAAAGCTGGGAAGTATCTGAAGGGCATTGGAGCCTCCTGGGACTTGATAGGTATTGCACTACCCCAAAGAAATTAAGAACCTGCTAACGGGTGCGCCTATCCTAGATGAGCTCTCTAGAGATGCAAACGAGTCGCAGGTGGGACTGGCGTTTCTAAGTCAGCCATTGTGTACTGCCATCCAGCTCGCGCTGGTGGAACTTCTGGCTTCTTGGGATATCAAACCCATAGCAGTGACCGGCCACTCGAGCGGTGAGATTGCTGCAGCACATACAGTGGGTGCATTGACCTTTGAGGATGCAATGGCCGTTGCGTACCACCGTGGCGTTGCCTCAAATAACATGAAGAATTCCGGGAAAGTACAAGGGGCAATGATGGCCGCGGGAATGTCGAAAGAGGCTGCGCTACCTTTGATCTCTGCATTAACCCAAGGCCAAGCGATTGTGGCATGTGTGAATAGCCCTTCGAGCATCACAGTCTCTGGCGATGCGTCTGCAATTGCAGAGCTTGAAGAAGTCATGAAGCAGAGGGGCATTTTTGCCCGCAAGCTTGCTGTGGAGGTAGCATACCACTCGCACCACATGGTACTTGTTGCCGACGAGTACTCAGCGGCCATATCCAACATCAGGCCAAGATCGACGGAAAGCCAAGTGGAGTTCTTCTCCTCTGTGACGGGCCATCACGCCGACCCCTCAGAGCTGGGTCCTTCATACTGGGTTGCCAACATGCTCGGGGAAGTTAGATTTGCGGACTCACTGCTTCATCTTTGCTTGGAGGCGACCGCGGGTAGGAGGGCTCGAAAGCGCAGACTAGGCTCGGCGGTCCATACTTTGATTGAAATTGGACCTCACTCTGCGCTCTCTGGTCCAATCAAGCAGATTCTTCAGGCCGATCCCCATTTGAGAGACGCTCCTGTCGCTTACCAGACGGCACTTGTCCGCAATTCTGACGCTGTGGAAACTACGCTTCTGCTAGCATCAAAGCTTCTGATGGCGGGATATCCAGTGAATCTCACCGAATGCAACAGGCCCACTCGTGCAGAGAGTCATAATGTATTACTTGATCTTCCATCATACGCATGGAATCACTCGAACTCCTACTGGGCAGAATCAAGAACCAGCAAGGCCTATCGTCACAGGGCCTACCCCAGAAGCGATCTTCTTGGCGTCCCAGATAGAGGCACAAACTCTTTGGAGCCACGCTGGCGAAATCTGATTCGGGCTTCTGAGATTCCTTGGATCAAAGATCACAAAGTCCAGACCGATGTCGTGTATCCTGCTGCGGGTTATCTTGTCATGGCTATTGAGGCCGCACACCAGCGAGCTATGGAAAGAGGCGTGAATATAAGCGGTTACCAGTTGCGTGAAGTCACGATTGGACAGGCACTTGTGATTCCAGAGCAGTCAGGAGAAGTTGAGACTGTGGTCAGTCTAAGACCATACCTTGAGAGTACAAGGTCGCCCTCGGATATATGGGACGAATTCTGCGTGTTCTCGGTCACAGAGGACGAACGCTGGACCGAGCACTGTCGTGGTCTGGTCAGTGTACAGAAACAAACTTCTCCAAACGAAGTGAACGGCGATGCTCTGATTCATTCCGAAACAGCTGACCACGTTCAAGCCATATCGAACATCGAGCGTCGGTGCAAGACTCAGATCGACATCAAGGAGTTCTACCAACAATTGCAGGTCTTAGGGCTGGAGTATGGTCCGACATTCGCAAATCTGAAGTTTGCTAGAGTCGCACCAAACATGTGTGTAGGCACGATCAGCATTCCCGATACCGCCGCAACAATGCCCATGGGCTTCCAATATCCACTGATAGTACATCCTGCAACTATTGACAGCATATTTCATGGTCTCTTCGCGGCTTTAGCTACAGACTCAGGACCTCTGAGGGACCCGCTGTTACCCGTCTTCGTGGAAGAACTTTTCGTGTCCTCGGGAATCAGCGCTGCCCCAGGTCATCAATTGACTGTCTATACATCCACGGAGAGGAAAGACATCCGCCAGTTCAAGGCTTCCATGATAGTCGTCGGTGAAGGTTCCAAAGATAGCAAGCCCGTCCTGACAATCAATGGGCTCACTTGTACTGCGCTGATAAGCGACACCCTAGTCCAGAGCACATCTGAGGCCAAACAGGTTGCTTACAATCTTAAGTGGGAGACTGACGTCGACTTACTTTCGTCTGATGACGTGGCTGAACTCTGTGCGGATGTTCAGCCACCATCAGGCGAGGAAAGCGCAATTCGAGCGCTAGAGCAAGCAGGGTTTTATCATATGGAGAAGGCACTGAAGACTATACCACCGAAGAAGGTTGCGAACATGCTTGAGTACCACAAGAGGCTATGGGCCTGTATGGAGTCTTTCGTTGCGGCTGTGCAAGAAGAGCGGCTCGGTGTTCCCACTGCTTCGTGGAAGACCGCCAGTGATGCGGAAAGAGCAAGGCATATCGAACAAGTCAGCGCCTCAGGCGCCGAAGGCAATCTGCTCTGCCACATTGGGCAAAGTTTGCCAATTATCCTGGGGAAAGAAGCTGATGCTCTCTCACTGATGGTTGAGGAGGGTCGCCTGGATGCGTATTACAAGGACAACGCGCGTTTCGATCGCAATTACCAGTCAGCGGCGAAGTACTTCAATGTACTGGGACACAAAAATCCACATCTGGCCATACTTGAAATTGGCGCCGGAACTGGAGGGGCAACGCTGCCACTCATGCAAGCACTCGGAGGCGCGGATGAAGACTTGCCGCGTTTTGCTAGATACGATTTCACAGACATCAGCAGTGGTTTCTTCGACGCTGCTAAAGAGAAACTAGGACATTGGAATGACCTAATCACCTATGGTAAGCTTGATATCGAGACCGATCCTGTGCAGCAAGGCTATGTGGCAGGCTCTTATGATGTTGTGGTTGCTGCGAATGTGCTTCATGCAACGAAGTCCATGCATCAGACTATGACCAATGTGCGTAAGCTGCTCAAATCCGGGGGCAAATTGGTATTAATTGAGCTCACGCGGGAGCGCATGACAACTTCCACAATCTTTGGAACTCTTCCTGGCTGGTGGGCCGGCGAAGAGGACGGTCGCCAGAAAGGACCAACATTGACTGAAGAAGAATGGGTTGGAGTGTTACAGAAGACTGGCTTTTCCGGGCTAGAAGCCACAGTTGGGGATTCGCCTACCGAGCCTGAGCATCAAGGCTCCATGATGATCTCTAGGGCCATTGAAAACAACAAGGTCGAAGACAAGTTGGATGTACTCTTGATCGATGATGGCGATTCGTCCGAGTTCTCGCTTCATCATCTTACCACAAAGCTTCTTGAATCTCATGCCACGGTCGGGGTTGAAACATTGACCGCAGCAAACCCTTCTGGCAAGCTCTGTATTGTCCTTTGCGAGATTATCAGGCCTTTTCTCAGCGAGCCTTCGCCTGATCAGTTTGAAGCCGTCAAGAGGATCTTCACGTCCGCTGCGGGCGTTTTGTGGGTGGTTCGGGGTGCCCAAATCTCATCAGATATTCCAGCATCCAATCTGGTAACCGGACTTTCAAGAACCGTGAGATCGGAATACGGCAGTTCTAGGGTCGTTGTGCTCGATCTAGACCCACAAGAACCTCTCTCGGGTGTTTCAACGGCAGATCATATTTTCACTCTGTTCGAAAGTCATTTTAGCAATAAACGTCATTCGCTGAACAGCATCGATGTTGAGTATGCGCAAAGGAGCGGCCACATCATGATTCCTCGGATGGTCGAGAACAGAGATGTCAACAAGAGCGTTGTCTCAACTATCACCCAACCGATCCCCGAGCCACAGCCATTTCATCAGCCTGGTCGTCCTCTTGTTATTGAGACTGGAACCCCTGGCCTCTTGGACACAATCCACTTCGTGGACGATGAAAGAATGAATGAAGTACTGCCTGATGACAGCGTTGAAATAGAGGTGAAAGCGACGGGGTTCAACTTCAAAGATGTCATGATGGCCATGGGCCAGGTTGAAGCAGAAACACTGGGACTAGAGTGCAGTGGCATAGTCACTGCTATTGGCAAGTCTGCCCGAGGTGTTGCCATTGGGGATCGAGTCTCGTGCTTTGCTTTTGGAGCATTCTCCAACTTCATTCGTTCGGACGCTGCTGCGGTTCAGAAGCTGCCGGATGATATGCCTTTCGAGACTGCTGCCTCGCTACCAGTCATCTATTGCACTGCTTACTATTCAGTGTATCAAGTTGCCAATGTTCGCAAGGGAGACACTGTATTGATCCATGCTGCGTCTGGAGGTCTGGGCCAAGCTACCATTGAGTTGTGCCAGATGATTGGGGCTGAGATATTTGCCACGGTCGGAACCGTCGAAAAGAAGAGTCTTCTCATGAAGCAGTTTGGCATACCTGAAGACCACATTTTCTCCAGTCGGGATAGCAGCTTCGCGAAAGGCATCATGAGGATGACGAACGGGAACGGTGTCGACGTTATCATGAACTCTGTTGCGGGTGAGATGCTACGGATCACTTTGGAGTGCATCGCACCCTTCGGACGGTTCATTGAGCTCGGTGCACGTGACTATACAATCAACACTCGCTTGGAGATGCACAAGTTTGCCAGGAATGTGACCTTCGCTGTCGTCAATCTCGTCAGTCTGGTCAGAGAAAGGCCCAGAACAGCCGCACAGGTCTGGTCCGATGTCATGGATCTGTTCCGCAGCAAACAGCTTAATGGTCCGTCGCCTATCACAGTATACGGAATATCGGAAATTGAGAAAGGTCTACGAACTATGCAGTCTGGAAGACATATGGGTAAGCTGGTAGCTGTTGCACAGCCCAATGAAGTTGTCAGGGTATGTTACAAGCCGCGTAACCGCAACGATGATGCTGATAATCTCAGGCTATTCCACGAGACTTAAAAATGAGCTTGCTCCGGGCCGATGCCTCCTACCTACTCGTTGGGGGCCTCGGCGGATTGGGTCGAGCAATGGCTTTGTGGATGATCCAGCACGGCGCGAAGAACCTTATATTGGCCTCTCGGAGCGGACTCGCAAAAGCAGAGGCCCGCGACGTTGTCGAGCTTCTCAGAGAGAAAGGGGCTACTGTCGCGGTGTATAGTTGTGATGTCAGCGATACCTCGCATCTTGCATTTGTTCTCGCTCAGATATCAACTATGCCACCAATCCGTGGTGTGGTCCAGGGCGCCATGGTTCTACAGGTACTTGTTCTTTCTGCCCCACTCGGTACGCGTGCTGACATTCTCAGGACTCCCTTCTTGAGAACATGACTCTCGCAGATTACGAGGCGGCCATCCGCCCGAAGGTCCAAGGAACGTGGAACCTCCACAACCAGCTTCCGAAAGACCTAGACTTCTTCCTCATGCTCTCCTCCACAAGCGGCATCATCGGCAACGCCAGCCAAGCCGCCTACGCAGCCGCGTCCACCTTTCTCGACGCCTTCGCAAACTACAGAAATACGCTCGGTCTCGCAGCCGTAACGCTCGACCTCGGCGTCATTCTCGACGTCGGCTACGTCGCCGAAAACAAAGACCTCGCCAAGAACCTAGAGCGCCAGGGCTTCGAAGGCACCAGCGAAGAGGAGCTCATGGCTCTGATCCAAACCGCGATTACCAACCCACACAGACCAGCGCCCCTCGGTCAAACCGTCACGGGCCTCGGGACGTGGAGTGAGGGCTCCCATGGCGCATTCGCAGCCCCGATGTTCTCGCACTTTCGCCGCATGGCGCTCAAATCCGGGCGCGGCGGGGGCCAGGACAGCGAATCCAAAGGCCGGATCCGAGACGCGCTCCGCGACGTCACGACAATTGATGAGGCAGCGAAGAAGGTTTGTGACGCAGTCATCGCAAAGGTCTCGTCCCTGTCGATGATCCCGGTGGAGGACATCAGCGAGTTGAGGCCGATGTCGGACTTTGGCATGGACTCTCTCGTAGCGGTCGAGATGCGCAATTGGTTGTTCCGGGAGATCGATGCGACGGTTCCGATCTTGGAATTGCTGGCTAACAACTCCCTGCTGTCGCTGGCGATGAAGATCGCGAAGAGATCTAGGCTCGTCGATCCCGCTGTTCTGGAGAAGGTAGGGGAAGAGTGAGCAGGTCAGGTTATGAATGGAGGAGCGATGGAGTACCTCGTAGATGATTTATGCTCTGAATGAAGGCCAGATGGTGAAGTAAGGGTTTTCTAGAGAACATTTGGAAGCGATTGTATACCGTTCATGTAGTATTCCAAGCTGAATTGCTCTATTCCTACGCAAGTGTGCTATATACTAAGATATAAATGAGTCATGTGAATTCTACCCTAAGCCTAATTTCTACACTCATTGGTTTCAGAGCCATGTAACATGTTTAATAAAGTAAAATACAAGTATTGAAACCAACAAGTATAATTACCTGTACATACCTGTGAATACCTGTTAATATTAATTAAATACCTCACTCAGCAGGTGCTAGCCGGGGCATTGAAGATGGCTTCACCCCAAACTCAACGATGTGCACTGGTGAAAGGATGTGGCTGTCAGCACAGCACTATCAAGTAAGATTAGGTATCAGTGTTCACAACCCGCTCACACCCAAACCATTTCAAAAGGAAAGAAAGGTCAATTACCAATCATTCAACTGTAATGAATCTCCAGGCTGCGTCTATGTCCTATTGGCATTGCAGAGTATCCATATATTCATTGTTCTGTGTGAGACAAATGAATATCTCCTCCACAAGACAAGGAGATGAGATGGGAAGAATGAGTGGTCGGCCAGCTGTGAGGCTGTCTGTCTGTCTGGCTCAGCTTCAACGTATTGTAGATCCTACCTATCTAAGGCACTCTTTCTTCCTTGTTCAACCTGAACGTATTTCAAAGCAACATGGTCATGACCTGCAGCAAAGCAACATGATCTGCAATCTCGAGTCCAAATAAGAAGAGAGACATTGCACTTCCTCAGCCTTTTGATTTACTTCTTTTGTACATGGTATATCACCCACTCATTTCGCAGGAAGAACATCACTGTTCCTTCACATTATCCTTGTCATCCTCGAACCCCCAACACAAGCTCGACTTCACATACAAACAGCCCACCACCACAATCACTGTCACTGTCACTGTCAGTCATGGCTACTCCAAGCAAGGTGAATGCCATTTTTCATGTTCTATACAGGTAGTTGACAGAGAAAGGCATGCTGCAATGTTCCGCCTGTTGAGGCCAACTACACGGCCAAAGGAAGCTACGTCAAGATTCAAGGAATGAACACATGTAGGCCTCTACTCCTCACTCCACCTGTACCTCACTCGCTCAAGCCTGGCTTGCAGACAAAACTGGTCCTTCGAATGCTTCCACCGCCATCCTTCTGATTGGTGACATCTTCGGCGATGGGCCCCAAGTCCTCCAGGTAAATTGTTTCACGCCTCTCTCGCTGCCCTATGCTGACCCCTCCTCCAACAGGGTGCCGACATCCTCGCCTATGGCAGCGAAGATTCGCACCAGTACCAAGTCTTCGTTCCGGACTTTCTGCACGGGCAGTACGCCGACCATGCCTGGTTTCCGCCCGACACGGCCGAGAAGGGCCAAGCCATGGGCGCATACTTCCAAGGCCCCGCAAATCCAAGAACGGCTATCGGAGAGATTCCTGGCGTGATAAAGGAGCTCACGCAGAAGAGCAATGGGACTATCACCCAATGGGCAGCTCTTGGGCTCTGCTGGGGCGGAAAGGTATGGAGCTTCAATATTGCTGTCCTCTCTCTGGTTCTCTCCGTCTAGTCGAGTCTGGAAGGCTGCTTAGACTTACGCCGATCTAGGTCGCGTCTCTGAGCTCTGGCTCAGGCACGCACTTCACGGCTGTTGTCTCCGTCCATCCAGCGATGGTCGATCCCCAGGACGCAGAGTCCATCTCAATTCCGTTCGCCTTGCTTGCATCCAAAGATGAGGACGCAGAGGCCGTCAAGGGATTCGGTGCAAATCTCAAGGGCGAGCGATACATCGAGACATTCGGTGATATGCCCCACGTAAGCAATACAATCCTAGCTGCCTTCTCCAACAAGGATGACTGACGCGCTTCACAGGGCTGGATGGCTGCGCGGTAATTGTGTCCATTCCTGCGTAGTGTATCGATTACATATTGCTAACCACTTCCCACAGCGGCGACCTCAGCGATGCGAAGGTCAAAGCGGGGTACAAGCGTGGCTATGAGACTGTCCTGGAGTTCTTGTAAGGCTCAGTAAAGAAGAATCGCGAGTGAACCCCATTGCTGACATCGTACAGCCACAAATACTTGTGAGCGGCCTGCCTCGTGGCGTTTGAAACAATGCTACTATTCCTTCCTGCCAATCTTGTTCAATCCTCATTCCCTCAGCCGCCATCAGCCTATTGCGCAGCAACTTGGCTGCCTTGAATTCAGAGACACACTTGCTCTTCATCGAGGCTCTTCGCACATTGCTTGCTCACACAACCGACACTGCCGGCCTCGAATTACGCGCTACAGATACTTCATAGGTAGTTAGCGTAATGTCAACAAGAGCACGTGCGTATGCAATGAGTCAAGATAATTGAAAATGTGCACGTAAACACGCATCGGGAGCCTGCGCTTACAGTGCTGTGATTATGTAAATCTTGCTTTTTGAAATTCAAGAGAAGAAAAAGAGAGATGACGCATCTTTTAAAATAGTAAATAAAGCGAAGTTAAACTCTTTATTTCTGTAGTTTTTCAGAAGACAATAAATAGTAATTCTCAGTACTTCAGTTGTTTTAACAACTTAAACTATGAAAATATCATCTTCAGTATGTATAATAGGCTTAATAGCTTAAGCACTGAGTAATGTTATAATTTATGAATAACATGTTTACAGTAATGTACATGGCAGAATCTATAAGAAAATGTAGAAAGAGTATAAATAGAAATGATTTCTATTATAAAATACACCAAAATGACCCCCTGTATACGGTGTTGCAGAACTTTTGGCAGACGCCTTCGTAGCACTGCACAACCTCGCTTCTCCCATAAGACCAACTATCAAAGAGTAAAGCTGTAAATCCATGGGCCAAACCGAACGCCATCCCAGCAAAACTCCCATACCAAGGAGATGTCGGATCGTATCAAACGCCGTAAACGGTGCGCGAAACACACAGCATCCCCACCTCAGCCCCCATGCATGCAGGTCGGCCTAGGTATTCAGATCCGTAGCCGTGACATACGCCACAATTACCACGGCATCACTCATCATCAACAGTGCCTCCGGCTGCCAGCTCCACTCCACCGTCGCGTGAGCGCCCTCGACGTTTTTGGAAACGAAGCAAGGGCTTGGCTTCTGCCCGGGCTTTCTGCACCTGCACCGGCTGCGTCTGGTTGTGGGCGATTTCAGGTCAGTGAAGAAAGTGCATATATATATATATGTATATATGTATGTGACATGATCGTGCGCGTGTTCAGGTGCGTTGGTGGTGAGATTTGTAGCCATGGTGGAGAAGTGCAGGTGCAGGTGCAAGGCGTTGGGTTGATAAAAAAAGGGGTGGGAACTTGTCAAGTTGCTGATGAGTGAAAGCCGCGTTGCCGGTGCCGGGTGCATGCGGGGAGGGAGATACTGGAGTATGAGGTGAGGTTGTGAGGTGGGAGATGTTGAGGCTATGTCGGGTTAGGGAAGGGCAGGGCTGCTCTCACGCCCACAGGTTTCTGAAAGGAGGCGGTGTGCGATGCGGCCTATTTTACTGTGCAGTCCGATGTATCTGGGCTTGACGATAGGAAGCCTGCGTCTGAGAAGTCATGATGTGCGAGATGTCCTTCATCAATCAAGGCGGTTGAATGTCTCTCAAACCAACAGAACATAATCAAATTGGCGCCTCCCCACGTCTGCGAAGTCATGATGTGCGAGATGTCCTTCATCAATCAAGGCGGTCGAATGTCTCTCAAACCAACAAAACATAATCAAATTGCCGCCCTTGCCAACGCCTCGCCTCAGACTCCCCATTCTCCGGCCCGTCGAACCCACGTAATATACAAGACCACATCACTAATATCCCATCCCCGCAACATCCACCTTTACCACCCTCCCCGGCGTCGCATAGTCCCGCGAAACATACTGCCCAACCCCCCCATTAGTCGTCACATACACACTGTTCCGATCTGCCGGCAGCCGCCCAAACCCCACAGCCGTAGACCCTGCCAGCAGCGTCGAGTTCGACACCACCACAAGCGGGTCCCCGGCCGCCGCGCGATACCTGAGCTGCCCATTCCCCGCGAAGAGCGCGTTCCCCTGCGAGTCAAACTGGAAGTCGTCGAGGCCGGCCAGGTTGGACGTCAAGGCTGTCGCCTGCGCCTCCTCCGCCCCGACCGCGTTGACGGGAGCCGACGCGAAGAGCGCCTGGTTGGTATTCGTGAAGTACAGGTCTCCATTGCGGACTTTGAGGCCGTTGATGCCAAGGCCGAAGCCAGTGGAGGTGGGTGCCATGAGGGTGTCGGTGATGGCTTTGCTCTTGGCGCCAGTGTTGACGTCAAGGCTCCAGACGGCGCCGGCGCCGGAGTCGGCGATCAGGAGGATGCCACTGGACGGGTCAAGGGCCGTCATGCCATTGAAGAGGCTGCTTTGAGGGAAGTCAGCGACTTTGCTGGCGGCGGGGGAGGTGCAGCCGGGTAAGAAGCCGGTCATGTTGACTTTCCATACGGAGAAGGAGCCGGGGGCGGTCTGGAGGGTGAGAGTGGAAAAGTTGCTGGTTACAACGTAGAAGACGTCGGGTTGGAGTTCGGCGATGCCTAAGCAACCAAGGTAGGAGGAGAAGGTGTGGACGAGAGCGGCGGGGTGCTTTAGTGTCGGGTCGACTTGGTAGATTCGGGGGGTGCTGAGGAGGGTGACCAGGATCTGACCATTGGATCTGACGGCGAGATTCTCCACCCAGGTGCCGTTGGGGAAGTTCCAGATGCCGTGGACGGTGGAAGGAGAATTGACTGGGACAGCTTGACGCGCGATGGTGGACGAATAAGCAAGAGGTGTAGGGAATGCAGTTCCAACGAGCGAGAGAAGCGAACAAAGGGTTTGTAAACGCATGTTGTAGAAGAGAAGAACAGCACGGATGGCGAGTGAATGAGATGTTTGAGACAATGCTGCACAAATACATGGAGCCGGCCAGCGGCTTTTATAGAAATCGACATGACCAGGCCAGATACTTCTACCAGCCAAAGCTTAGCCTACCGTAATTATAGAAGTGGACGGGGCCAGGTCAGATGCTCATACGGGCCAAAATTCAAATACTCTTCAGGAATGAGGCGCACAGAAGGCACGCTTGAAATGGTCAAGAAAAAACAAAAGAATGATAAAATCCGCACATCAAACGAGTGTAAGCATAGCTAAGACATAACCAGGCCGCCCACGCGACAGCCACGCAAAATGTAGCCTGTCACGGAGTCTAGTGAGTAGTGGCAGGCATCCCGATTGGACTCGGACCTAAGAGCTGAAGGTGCAATCTCCCAGCTGATCCCATGGTGGTGATCCATCCATCATTCTGATTTGGAAATAGAAAGTGAGAAAACAGCCCGGGCGGGATAGAATGAGAAAGCTGAATAAGATCAAGAAACAGGTGCCTGGAGGTAGCATTCATCGTTCCGATTTGGAAATAGAAGGTGAGAAAACAGCCCGGGCGGGTAGATTGAGAAAGCTGGACAAGATCAAGAAACAGGTGCCTGGACGTAGTAGTATTAGACGAAACAGGGTACCAGTTCTCATCACAGAGCGCGCCCTTGTACAAGTACTATCGCTCTCTGTTGCGTAAGGACTATTCGCTGTCAGCCTTTGCCCGGATTTCCAGAAGAATCAGGATGAAAGCACTATAACCACAAACGCCAGGACAATACAATATTGCTCAAAGTACAGGAGAGACACAGTGCAGACACTATGAGTTGATGAGTGTCCGCATGGCGGCGTGGCGTCTACTCAGCCTTGGTAAGATGCTAAGAGTCAGCAACATGAGTCATGAAAGTCAGCACTGAGGCTATGCAGTTGTTCATCACATTTCATGTCTGAGACAGAAACAAAGTGATGAAGCAGACTACACTAGTCACTCAAGAAGCTTTCTATGAATTTTGTTAAAATTGTGTTTAAAATTGATGATTTACAGCTTTAATACAGAGAACTATAAACACATTTCTACATCTATTATTTTTCTGTTATGAACATTACAATCATCATCAATAATTTGTCACATTCCTCACTTATTCTTTATGCTAATTTGAGTACACTTATGGGTGTTTGCCTGATAGTCTACAACTTGAATTTGTTCACAACTCCGGCTCTTCACCAAATCCCTAGTGATACCGTGCAGCCGGTTCTATCATGAATAGAAAGTCCACTATCCATCAGTACCGTCCTGACCTCCAGCCATTTGAGCAGGTCTATCGCGATATCCACAAAAACCCAGAGCTCTCGAAGCAAGAGGTTCGCACTGCCTCTATCGCAGCCTCCCATCTCGAGGCACTAGGTGATTTCATTGTCCACCAAAGAATTGGCGGCTATGGAGTAGTTGGGGTGTTGAGCAACGGACCTGGTCCCACCGTCCTTCTCCAGGCAGACATGGATGCCCTACCTCATCTCGAGAAAACGAATCTAGACTATGCGAGCACGAAGGTAGTGATAGATCCTGAGGGCAAGAGCACGCCCGTGATGCATGCCTGTGGGCACGACATGCACGTCGCTACCCTGATGGCAGCGGCGACATTACTCCACGCCGCCAAGTCGCTATGGAGTGGAACTCTGATCTGCCTCTTTCAACCGAATGAGGAGACTGCTGGAGGAGCTCGAGCCATGGTCGCTGATGGTCTCTATGAACAAGAAAAGTACGGCATACCAACCCCAGACGTCGTTCTAGGCCAGCACGTACATGCTATGAAGGCAGGCGTCGTCGCACTCAGTGGAGGTCCGATATTGACCGCCGTCGACTCCTTCGAGGTCCGTATCTTCGGCAAAAGCGGCCATATTTCTCGGCCAGACCTTTGTATCGATCCCGTTGTCACCGCCAGCCATATCATCGTGCGCCTGCAAAGCATCGTCACGAAAGAAGTGAGGCCAGAGGACTTTGCTGTTATCGCTTGCGGCAAGTGTCCATGGCGGCAGTGCTGCGAACATTGTTCCTGATTTCGTGGACTTGGGGCTGTCAATCCGATCATATTGACCAGAGGTCCATGAACGCCTTCTTGCAGCCGTCAAGAGGGTGATGTACGCAGAGTGTGAAGCATCCGGGTCACTGCAAGTACACGAGCCGACCTTCACGACGATCATGCATGCGCCTGCCACAATCAACGATATCGACAGCGCAGAAACTCTCAAGACGGCCTTCAAAGGCTATTTTGGAGACAACGCCATCGAATCGGACCCTTTTGGCGCAAGTGAGGATTTCTCGATTCTGGCAACAGCCTGCGGTGCCCCCTATGTGTTTTATATGTACGGTTGTGTTGATGCTGAACGATGGGAAGAAGCGGAGAAAGTGGGGAAGATCAACGAAATCCCTCATAATCACTCTGCTCTCTTTGCGCCTGTGATTCAGCCGACGATGCAGACGGCAGTGGATGCTTTTGCGCTGGCTGCCTTGACCTTTTTGGACAAACCGTCGGATGGCTGAGGGGCTATCTGTTGAAGGTGCGACTACTGCTGCTGTGTGGAAGGAAGGATGGTGGTTTTGCGACTTGTTACATGTCATGGCAGGAGGGTACATCAAGTTGAACGTGATCATTCGAGGCAAATGAAAATCTAGGGGCTCCTTTTATACATATTGTAGGCGTGATTTGCGGACTCAGTTAACGGCTTGACATTGACATCCCTCATCAGCGCTATGCATCATCTCAATCCTAGTATTAATTTATGCTTAGCCATGATGATTCTCCGATAGATGTCAGACTGATGAGTCAAGGTCTCTCTTTCTTGCTGGTTGACTCAGTCAATTCATACATACATGGACAAAACAGTAATATCTACAGTTCTTTGATGTCTTTCTCTTCTCCGCAGTTTGATGTCGCATGTGAACCTAAAGACAGCAGTTCAGGCACCAAAAGAGAGGGAAAAGAAGCAGGTATGGCGCGCAGCACCGGATTCCAAAACCAATATCCAAGAATAGGGCCGCCCAAAAACCGGCGAACCCAGAACCGCATTCTGAATGGAGCGAACGGGAGATTAGTGAGTGCCTGTGTCAAGGAGATATCCCAGTTCTCTTCGGTCCATGGTCGTATGTGGCAGAAGTGGATCTAGATTGTTATACAACGGTCATTCTCCAGCGTCAGTGTGCGGGTATGGAGTCCCTGAATTCTGGTACAGACAACCCGATAATCAAAGTCATGGCGAGCGAAGGAGGAGACTTGCCGCGCTCGGATCTCGAGGTAGTGAAGTGTCATGCGACCGGCATGAAAATGAATTGGAGTAAGCATTGGAAGTGAACTTCTCGTATAATTGAGCCTCCATAAAGTATTCTCATCATTGCAAGGCCGCGCTGGCGCAAATTGCAAGCATGATAACGCCACGGAGAAGAAGAAAGAAAGACCGATCCTCCAGAGCTCCGGTGCCATTCTATGCCCTGATGCTCAGAGCAAAGACCAGCTGAGCCCGCTAAATCACTGTTACTACAAGAAAGAGAATAACCCCCAGGAGCGTATAGATATGAAAGAAAAAGAATGTGTGTGAATTAATGAAACGAGTGGTCCGTAAGTGCTCGGTGCCAGACTCTCCGATCCAAATGCTGTAGTTTCCATGCGCCCGGTGTCCGTATCCGCCGTTGAGATGTTGCTCGTCTATGAAGAAAAGCAGTAGTAAACGCCGTGCAGAAGGGAATGCCTCGAACACCATAGTACATGTGATTGATACAACGTCATCGACCCTCTCGAGTCGTCACTGCTCTTCAGTTCACGTTGGGTGAGCTTAGCGCTGATTCCTTCGAGTTCTTTCTCTCCACCGACAGTGTCCGCTTGAACACGGATTGACCGAACTGTTTGAGCCTTCCAATCTTTTCCAGTCTGAGATTCTCCGAAGTCTGAATCGAGACAGGCTCCTCCTTCCTGATCTTACAGAATAGCTTCGAAAACAAGAATTGCTCTCCGTTATAATCGAAAAGCGGCAGGTGTCGATATCCTTGTTGGAGACTGCTCAGCTTCGCCGTAAACATCGCTAGTGGCTCACTGCTGTTTCCGTAACTGCGTCCATCGACGGAGTCCCAGACCGTCCATCTCACAAAGACCAAGCTCGGATACTTGGTCTCCAGCGACAGCTTGAATTTATCATTGAATATCGGATTGTGACCGTTCCTTTGCACAATAATCGTACGGCGACGATGTGGAGAGCCGATGCCAGACAAGCCATTACGGGCAGATGCATCCAGTCCGCCTTCGCCAAACGCGACACCTTTTGCCTTATCTTCGGCGCTGAACATCTCGATCTCAATATACGGATCAAGGCTCTCATCCGCTCCCATACCTCTTGACCGAGGGAGCTGCTGCGCGGATATCATCTCTACTGAGAATTTGACAAGCTTCTTCTCTATCTTGTTCTTGCAAGGATCCGGAGCTGACGTCAATGCGGGGATCGACTGACGAAGCTCTTGCGGCTTCAGAACGTAGCCGGTGCGGTCAGAACCTGCAGCGAACATGGCGTCATTCATCTGCATCCCTAGATCATAGGTCTGCCAATTGAGAGCAACCATCTGCACTCCGCGTTTCCAGAAAGCAAGAGGGTCGAAATTTGAGGAGCGAAGACGGAAGGCCGACGGGTACACTCGCATCATGTATCTCTGGTTGTGCTTCTCAAGTTGGGACTTTGTGTCTGGATCTCTGCACAAAGCCTCGAATGTACGCTCGGCCAGCGAGAAGATGTGGTTGTAAGTTTTGCTCTCCGGCAAAGCAAAGCTGTTATATTTTACACCCCGCGTATAGACCCCGAGATCACCCAGAGGCTTTATGATCTTGCTCTTTCGCTTCTTTTTATCTTTCTTCGCCGCCCCGTTGACACCGGCCACTGTGTCGCTCTCGTCGGTCGCGCTACTAATACTCGTCGTCGTCATAGATCCTTTTCCAGGAGTCCAAAAAGAAGAGGAATGCTCTGAAGGGCTCATGGAAGGTGGACTTGACAGCAGCGGTCCACTTGGAATGAGTGAGTTATCCAGCACCTGCGGTCGCGAGAACGGTGAGCTGAAGCTTCGCTGGCGGCGCCCGATAGGTGAGTCCGCTGCCGATGTCTTGTCGACTAGGTTTTCGCCAGCCTTGACTTTCACAAGGAACCGATGTTTGAATTCCTCTGGCGAAGGCAGCGAAAATGCATTGGTCATGTAAGGCTTGTCCACAAGGCGGTCACCGAGAGTGCTTCTCATGATATCAACCATCGCCTGTTGTTGTTCTGGGTTGCAATGAACCTCGAGAGAGAGAAATAGCGGATAAGGCGAAGAGACGAAAGCATACTTGCCGATGACTGAAATGCAGTCCGAAAATAAGACGCTACTAGTCAACGTCCTACCATGCGAGACGATCGGGCGTCCCTCTGGACCATCCCAGCAGTCAATCTCGACGGAGCGACATCCCCGCTGCAGCACCCTGATGTACGCTTCAGTGCTTGAGCTGCCAGCGACCTGTCTCCCCAAGAGGTAGGTGTTGTGGGAGCTTGAGATGAAGTATTCGTTCAAGGGCCGGTCAAACCTGGCTTCCGACGTCCGTGTCGACTGAACATTGTTGGCTGCTGATGAGAGGAATGCCGAGAAAGCTTCGAAATTCATGCGTGATTGAAATTCTTCGTGTGCATCTTGCGAGTTGGGACAATTAATCTTGGATTTTCGGATAATTTGCTGGAACTTCGTCTCCCAGTATGTACGATTGGCGATAACGTCGACGCCTTGACTATCTGTCAGGAAAGCCAGGTATTCGTTCACGTCCAGGCCTTCTGTACTGTCAGAAGCAACGCTCTTGTAGATTTCCCTGATATCCTTTCTTTCTTTCAAGCGTCGCACAAAGTCTTTGAATCCAACATAATTGAGTTTGCCAGTCTTGCTAGCGTCGGCCTTCATGAACTGCGCACGCAGCACATTCTTTGAGCAATTGATGTGAAGGCTTCGACAGAGGCTCTCGATTCCTTCAAAACTGAGGTTCTCTTCATCCGCCCGGCTGGGGTTACTAGTAAACCGCTTAGCCATCTCGCGGCGCCAATGTGTTTTGAGGGACTTTTCGTCCTGCCCAGATCCAGCCAGGCCGGCCATAAGTTTCATTCGATACCTCGAGACGTCTTCGAGCGTCGAGGTCCATAATCCAAAGATGTAGTCATTGGGTGCGAACAGATGCATTGTTTTGACCGGCCGACCTTTGGCTCGATCTTGGTCCGCGTAGACGATAGTGAACCAACGGCTTTCTAAATCCGCCGAGACTCCGCACTCCTCTCGATAGTTCCTGGCGTCGGAGCCAACTCGTATTTGTTGTATGTCGTCAATGTAGAATCGCTTGGTAGGGTCGGCAGAATTCCAGTATACTTTCGCAGAATCCACATCCAAGCAAAAGGTGAGCGACTTCCTCTTCTTCTTAGACACCTTGGTAAGGGTCGTCCCACGCTGCAATAGTGATGGTACTATAGGGCCAATACCCCCTTCTGTATCGCCTCTGGGAGCCCGTCTAATACTTGTGCTATCAGCTCCGTCCTCTATAAGACCTAGACCAACGGGTGCGCTAGTGTCATCCACCGCCTCTTCTTCATCCCCATCAAGCTCCAAGCGCACCATACCACGGTCGACGTCTGCTTCGCTTCTACTGTCACTCCTTCGTCTCCTAATGACAGGTCCAGAGCTGTGGTCACGGCTGTTGACGTGGTGGGAGGACGGGCGACGGCGAGTAAGTTTATTGGCGGCGCCGCGAGATATCCTCCGCATCAAGCCTGGACCTTTGCTCAAGATGACAGCTTCGCTCATAGCGCTCTGTGGAGATGCGCATATCGCCACGGCGGCATCGGGCAGTTGTAGTGGGCCTGGGGAGGATGTTTGCGGCGGATCGCGACCTCTCAATCCATCGGGTGACGACTGGAGAGATGCATTCGTCCGACTTGTTGTCGAGGAGGGAATGCTTGCGCTGGTACTGGGAGCGGATGCTGTGGTCACCGTTGAAGAGACGGACGTGATGACATGCTGTTTGGGGGGTGAGCGCGCAGACGGCGAAGAAGAGCGGGAAGCGTTCAAGAAACCCCCAATGGGCGGCGGTGGTGATGAGGTTGCGGTGGACGTCATGTTTCAAGAGCACTGCTGATGATAGTGTTCGCTGGACCGCGTGTAGCTTTCAATCACCTCGCTAGCATGCAATGCTTTGAGGATGATCAATTCGAGGGTCGCACCGCAGGCCTCAAGGATGTTTGATATCAGGTCGACTGCTGCATGTTGGGGGGGCCCTTCCGGAGGGCTACGGTTGACCGAAGCGTGCAATCGCTCAGAGCTGTCTCGAGGTACGATGGTGACAGCTCGAGAGCCTGCAGGAGACCGAGACGCAGATCGAGGATGTATCAGGCTGCCATTGTTGCCGCCCCACGAGGCACCGTTTGTTGACGCAAGCGATCCAATTTAGAAACAAATCCTGGAGGAATGGGGGGCAGTGAACGAGGCAGTTCGCGGACAGCGCGGAAAGCAATCAGTATGCGAGGCTAGGTAAGGACAGTCGAGTTATCGTATCAAACGAAGAGGACGAAGTATTGCAGCTGGTTAGATTTGAATCCGAAAGTACCACCAGTGTGGTATGTCGAAAGGAGGCATTAAGGCCGAGAAAACTACATGTACGTGTAAGATTATCGAGTTGCAAATTGAGTACAATGGACGATCTCCAAGTATTGATACGTTAAGATAATAAGTTTTTCCGGGAGCGAGTGCGGAATCAACGGCGTGTTAGCTTCTCCTTAGCCGGGCGTACGTACGAAGACATGTGTGTAAGTACCGGGTAGAGTGTTGTACATGCGTACATGTACATAGGGTAAATTGCTTCCGTGATACTTCCGTAGCAGTGAGGTAACTTGAGTCAACGGAGTCTATGTAGAAATGATCATCATCGCCAAAGTGCTTGACCGCTGTTCTTGCGACAAGCCGGCGACTCCGATGCGATGATGGCATTATTGTGTCTCGATCGTCCATGTATCAGAGTGGTACTTGTGCATGCATAAAGTATCACGGAGTCAAAATCGCTAAAGCACACTCATGGATAGAGTTTGGCGTTCCTGGATTTTGATGGGCGCCAAGCCATGATGGTGGCACGGTAAAGTTAGTGAATCATGAATGTTACTAATGTTCTTGGCTTGTTATCTATCTTAATTCTATCATCGATTATAGATCTATTATTCAATGTGACAATATGATACTGCAGAGCAACAACAGGGAGAGCTGTAGGCATGTGCGCGAATGATCAATCATACCTTACTGTCATTCGCCAAAAGCTCAACCTCGACCCGCGCGAACGGTTCCGCGCTAAGGGGGTTTTCTTTCTTTTAGCGTTCTGGCAGATTTCCAGGTGGCTTGCAATCTGACAGGCCTTTAACCATCCGACTGGGCTCTTCTCTCATGTACGAGTACTGCTGACATTCTGCGGCCACTGTGACCGAGCGTGTTTGTGTCGCACGTTGGTGCCATCGTATGATCTCGGTGTGGAAACCCTGGAGCCAAGCTCGAGCTCTCCATGCCGGCCAAGGCCGGTCAAGTGACAATCTTCTTCCCGACGCGTGGATACGAAACACACCCGGGAAGGGCTTGCCGAAGGTTGCTTCAGGCCACAAATCAGATGTCTTGATCACAAAATGCATTGGCACACCGACGCTTCAGACGTTGTGATCTGATAAACCCAGAGGTGCGAATCATGTCGTATGCTGAGGAACCTCGGCCGCTCTCCTCCCATACCCCGCCATGTTGTTGAATCGTATGATCCATTGCTGTGCAGGATCGGGGACCATGGCGCAGCCTCGTACATACCAACAGGACAGTTGCACGAACTTCAACAAGTTACTCACCGTGCGGCGGCACAGCAGAAGTATCGGTCCGTCTTGAGCTGTTTTGAGTCCGTGACAGACCGCCTGGCAACGGTCATGATTGCTCTAATATGTTACTTTATGTTACTTTACTCTACCTATGACACACGGCACAGTCATGCTGGTCAGGGATGCCATGCAATGCAGGCTCAATCTGATGTCGCTGCACGGCATCGTTGCATGGTGGATGGCTTGCAGAGCCCCCAGATTCTGCCTCTTCCCTGTAATCGATCGTTCGCCTCGAAACGCACAGCAGAGTCCTTTCATCAGGAAGGACTCGATGCGATGCACAACAATCCATCAATTATTCATTTTCAACCATGTTGAGTGCTGCTCATCATGGAAAGTCGCCCATTAAGGTACATCTGTATGAATTGGAATCAGTCACTGATACACACAATGTTTGAAATAACTGAAGATGCTCAAGGTAATAGCTAACCTCATAACTCAGCAATAAGGTCAGGTATAATGCAAGGTGAGAGATGTGTACGAGTATATGCACGCTGGAACATAGCAGACCTGTGTCTGCGCCTTATCAGTCCAATGTCCCTTGTGCTAGTATTATTATTATTGAGTTATCGAGTGGTATGCCCTAAGAGAAGCTGCGATATCACCTACTGTTGTTCCAGTCCCGGATGGATGATTCAGATTGACAGGACTGATAACTCAAGAGCAGTAAAGTTCGACTTATTTCATCATATCCTATCATTGCGTCAAAATCGTCATCGTGCTCCTCCATTCATGTTCGCCAATGATCACCGTGTCCAGAATTTATACCTAATGCACTTCAGCATCATTAATGATATTGTACTGGAGTATATACTCAATATCCTTACCTCCTAATGTTGCATTGTTTATTCTCCATGGCCTTCCTTCCAGCGATGAGCTTGTGCTAGTCTGGATCTCCTGCAGCGCTGCAAGATGAATTGGACTGGTGGTCGTCTGCAAAGGCATTCCCGCAACAGTGGCGGCAAATCTTTGACTAACATCCAGAAGCAACACTTTGCAAAGGTCCGGACTAGGCTTCAAAACGGGCCAAGAGCTGTCTCTCCGCTTGACTTCTCTCTGTTTCATGCGGCCCAAGATCGACATGAAGACACAAGATTGAAGGAAGAGGACGCCCGACTGGAGAGACAGCCTAAGCGCCAGAGGACCCTGCGCGAGTATGACAGCACTGCTGCTTTGGCGAATCGCTTGAGCTCCATGAAGCCTCGACTAACCTCTCACCGCCGAGGGTTAAGCAGCCAGCTCCGACCTAGTAGAGAACCAGCTGAGCGAAGATATCCCCACTCCCACCATGGAGAGGCTGCAAAACGAGCACCTATCACTATGCCTGCCATTACTATCCGCGAAGGCGTGGACGATCTCTACGACGATAATGACGAAGAGGAACCAGAGCAATACCCCCAGAGCAGCAGGCGAAGCACCTCTTTCACTCTCCCACCTCGTAACCCCACAGTCCTCGAACACAAGACTCTCGAAGACCAACGACAGAGTCTTCTGGAACAGGAAGACTGGGTAGGCACTGCGATAATCCGACCTCTGAAGATTAGCTTTCCGACTTCAAAGAACAGAGACAAGATTGGCAGACGCCGAAAGATAAATGAAGAAGACCGTATTCGTCGCGCCGCACCTCCTCGGCAGGTATACGAACCATTACTACGAGAACAGCTTGATGCACATAGTCGAGGTTGGGATGATCCAGGTCTGGGGGAGGATATTAGCGTTAGGATTGGCGGACAGTTTCATGGAAGCCAGAGGATTACTCTTCGCGGCGTTGAAGATGCGATCTTCGGAAGTCAACATGACAGCGGGTCCTCCGATTCAATGCTCCTCGATAGGGAAGACGCATATTACGGTGAACAAGGCGGTTGGGATTTGTCACGTCGCAACAATCTTGCCGGAAACCAAAGCCAGCAGCGGGTTTCCGAAGATTCTCTCTGGCCATCGAGGATGAGTCTAGCAGCACAGTCCATCCGCTCAGACAGTACTGGAGCAGACTCAGATCTCATTTTGATGGCAGATAAGCTCCCGCCAAAGTTGTATGACTTGAGAGATGATCAGGATGGTCGAGCTCTCAAAGACTTGGGCAATATATTCCAATCCGGAGACTTGCAGCATGCTCAGAAGTGCTCACAGTCGTCCTCGAAGCGAGTTACGCAACTTCATCAGCGACCAGCTCACCATAAAGAACGCGCGACGGAGACTACGCACGTTTTTACAAAGGGTAATGCAAATGACAGTCTTCCAAATCACAACGCAGAGAGTTTTATGTCAAACGAGATAGCGGCTGATTCCAGAACGATATACGGAGCGCCACCTATAGAAAAGATAGAACCAATGCGACTGGTCTTTGGATCTACGCCTCCACTTGCCTCCACAGCCCACACCTCAGAAAATGGTGGAAGGGGCAATCATGGCACGCAAGCGGTGAGAAGCACAGTGGCCGAAGCAAGCGATGATATGGAAGATCCGATTGCCAAGGGTTCAGACGATATGGATTGGGAGAAACTGGTTGGCTTAGTAGAGACGCCCAAGGTAGATCGTGATGTCAACTCATCGTTCCAAGGAGCAGACAGTTCCGGTGAGGTAACTAGACTCAAACGGACAAACCTTCAAGAACCGCTTGACCCATCGCTGGACATCAGTGGAGCTCCACAGAAGCAGCAACACTATAAGATCCTCGAAGTGGGTGATCAGCTAACGGCTGTGGCTGGGGACAAGAGTTTGTCGAAACCCACCGCAAGACTCCAAACCGACGATGAGATATGGATGAAGTTCCTCGAAATCGGCGGTGACGATGAAGAAAACGATGAACAAGACAAGATTTCGGAAGAAGGTCACTCTCTCGAAGGACGTCGAAGTCTTGACGACTCCCGGAAACCATTGTCATATCGCAGACCTGTCACTGAATCGATCCTAGCACACGCTTCGAGCACTTCCATCAGCTCACCACTCTCCAACGCACAATTTGCATCAGACAAGACCGACTCTCCCCATAAAAGATCCACAACACAAAGCTTAGTAGTATCCCAGGCATCTTCCGTACCATCATTGATAGCAACAGCACACACCTCATCGCCAGATCCTCTCACCGCCGGCACTTACGTAGCACCATCAACAGCAGCAGCAACAATACACAGCTCATCTAACATCTCTCTCGAACCACCATCAACAAGCACAGCACCAACAGCCCGAACGCAACCTCAACAACCACCACAATCCTCCTCCCCCGACCCCCTAACCACAACCTCACCCTCAATGCACCTCACCCACCCCCACCATCCACGCACCCAGCAAACAACCACCAACCATCAAAAAATCCTCTTCACAAAACCAACCCCCTTCACCGGCCGCCACGCTTCCACAACCACCTCCACCCCATACGGATACAAAGAACCGCTCCATCTAGGCCGAAACATCACCGGCGCGTCCTCGAGGCCCTCGGTCAAGAAATTGAAACCGAGAGCGAACGCGAAAGTGACGGCGAAGGTAGGCAAGGGAAAGGGCGGGCGTGGACGGGGTGTGAGCGGTGAGGGTGCAGGTGGGGCTGGGGGGACGGTGTACGATTTACCGGATAGTGAGGAGGGCCGAAGTAGAGGTGATGAGGGCGTGGAGGGTATCGAGGACGATGATGATGGATGAATGTAGGGCGGTGATAGGCGGTGGTGATGCTAGCTAGCTAGCTGGGAGGAGCGACTTGCTACCTTACTTCACCCTACGCAATACCGACATCCTTTACACGGTGAGTCCTAGAAAGCGGAATCGAAGCGGCTACGCTAGCTTGCCCTACCTTAGGGCTTGATCTGTACTTGCTTTGATTGATAGATAGATGGATGGATAGATAGATAGCGAAAAGGTGCTTTGCGTAGACCATCACTCCAGTAGCCGATCCAGATTCTTCACATACGGCCTTCGATCCACAGGGGTTTTGACTCGGGTATGGGGTGTTGTTGGCATTTGCAAAGACCGAGGTGAGGGTAGCTAGTCCTCAACCCAAATCGGTGGATACACATTTGCACGGAGACCTCTTCACGAAGTTGATCGTCAAGCACAGCTCGTCACACACACAAAAGGTTCAATTTCGTGGCATGAAGATTTATTGGTAGAGACTGTGAGTGCAGCTAATGCTTAAGGCAGGCTACCCGGACAACAGTGCACAGCCCCTAATGAGCGTTTGTGGGGTTGCCTATGCAAGTACCGTGTGCAGGTAAGCTCTGCACATATTGAACGGCCACCACGTCGATAAACATTCGCGATAGCAAGAGCAATTTTGATACAGCAATCTCCTCACTAGCACATACATGCATGCATCAGATCAATCGAAGGGCCATGATCACGACCTTTCCCTGCCGCCGCCTCAAGCCTCCATTGTGGTGGCGCTGGATCGCATGGTGATAAAACAATACAGGCTTCTGCGCCTCGTTGACGGCGGGGTTCCCTCATTTGGAGTCTCTGCTGTTGCGAGAACGACCTTTGTGGTAAGTCCGATGACCCGCAAGATCAGTGCGGGGCGAGATTGTCGCCCGTCGAGGTGGTCCGTCAAAGGCCTGTGGTGATGGCGAATGCGCACTGGGGTTTTCTCTCTCTTTACTCGCTAGGTCGGCTTGACTGTCGTTCAATGCTAATAGATGCGAAGTAGAATCAATCGTAATTGCCACCGACTTGGCTCGCAAAAGCAGTAGAAACGCTCCTCGCATCGTCGTCGTCGACTGTTGGACCGCGAGGCATACGGCTTCCACCGAGGCCCGAACTACCGCCGAAAACGCTACCAGCGTCATTGCCAACGCCGCCAGTTTTATAGTCGCCAGTACGCCCGCCAGATTCGACATAGCGCTTCAATCGATCAGATTGGCTCAAACTGGTTTGCTTGGCATCGTTGATGTTCAGACCGGCAAGGCTGACGCCGCCCTGACCAACATCACTTTTGCCGTCGACGACGCTTCCACCGTTGATATCTGACTCGCTAGCAGCGATTGATTCGCCCGTTACACTCTCAGCTGCGCCGCGGCCTTTGGAGCCATTGGCACGGCGATTACCGGTGAGTGTGGGCCAAGTGTCTTGGAAGCCGGAGAACATGGGTGGGTAGGCCGATGGAACAGCCACACCGCCAAGCGCGGAGGAGTGGACTGAAGATACGTCGTCTGGGATGTAACCGACTACCGACCCCGAGTCATTGTACTCTTGACGATGTCCGTTGCGGCCGTTCATCATCCCGCCAGCCATGTTGGATGCGTGCTGATAAGCCATCTGGTAGCGCTGAGGTCCGCGGTAGGTTTGCTTCGGGCGAGAGAACTGCAATAGAGAGACTTGGAGATTGGAGAGTGGTCCTTCAACCAAGCAATTTCGTTCTTTAAAGTGGAGTAGGAGATAATGCCAGAGCGGATGCTTCGAAAGAACTTTCGGATTCCCAAGGATGACCAAGCCGTACTTCGCGCGGGTAAGCGCGACATTGAGACGGCGAGGATCACTGAGGAAACCGATGCCTTGGTGGTCGTTGGATCTCACACATGAGAGGACAATGAAATCCTTCTCTCTACCTTGGAAAGCGTCCACAGAAGCAACTTCAATCTCCTTGTAGTTCTCCTTCCTAAAGCTGCCAGTGCTTTGCATAGAGCTGACCACATAACTTCGTTGACCTTCGTAAGGTGTGATGATGCCGATATCTGAAGGTTGGACACCAGCTTTGAAGAAACGGGTGATGATCTTCTCGACGTTCGAGGCTTCAGTACGATTGAGGTAAGAGGTTCCCGATGCCGAGATTTCTTCGGTTCCGAGATTAGACCAAAACATCATCGGCGAGTCAATTACAGGCCACGGAAAGTCCACATCGCGACGAAGGCGCTGCTGCATGGTAACACCGTTTTGTAAAGAGCCTTCGTAGAACATGTTCGAAGGGAACTCTGACAGGCACGGATGCATGCGGTACTGAACGTTCAAGCGAATAGGTGCACATCCAAGGATGACGAGACGCTCGAACAAAGACTGGTTCAGGCCTGCCTTGGCGGCCTTCTTGTTCATGATGACGGGACCCAACTGCTGGTGGTCACCAACAAGTACGACTTGCTTGCAACCCAACACCAACGGTATCATGCACTCTGGCTCGGCAGACTGAGTAGACTCGTCAATCAGAACAGTTCGAAATTTGAACTTCGCAAGACGAGGATCGCCAGCACCAACGCAAGTGCAGCAAATGACGTCCGCATTGGTAAGGATCTCTCTTTCGGCGTTGCGGGTAAGCTGTTTGAACTTCTTCTCGTCCTGACTGGAAAGCTCGCCAAGTTCGCTCTTCAGCTGGTTGAGCTTGACTAGCTCAATGTTCGTGTCGTTCATGCGAACTTGCTCGTGGAGTGAAAGGAAGCCAACTGGGGACTCTACATCTTCGCGAGATTTGGCAGTCACGCGGACGGTCTTTAGGCCGGTCTTGTGGATACGTTCGCAAAGTTGATCCACAGCAACGTTCGAAGGTGCACAGACAAGAACTTGGCCTCCATTTATTTTTGCAAGGTGATAGATGATGGTAGCTGAAGTGACCGTCTTTCCCGTACCTGGCGGACCCTGGATCAAGCTCAGAGGCTTCTGGAGGACGCTCTTGACAGCGTTAATTTGACTGCCGTTCAACTCAGGAAGGCCTGGCACACTATATTTCCTTGGCATCTGTGTTTTCATTGGTGCAGCAGCGACCTCATGACCGAGCAGTCGATGGAAGATGTAGCCAGACACGCTCATCTCGTCGACAGCAAATGTCTTCATAGCAAGCTGCATCCGGTCGAAAGAAGTAGCCTTCCAGACATAATCTGCACTGAAGTTATGGGTGCATTCTGTAGGTACTGATTTGTGATCACCCTTCGTCCGCAACTCAATGGTAACTTCGTCGGACTGGTTGTTTGGGATCTTGATGACGTAGCCAACACCTTCCCAATGAGGTCGAAGCTCTCCGGTGTACTTGAGCCGCATTTCATCACCAACAGCCAGCTTGACATCGCCAAGCTCAAGCTTCGGAAGGGTGAAGCTGGCAAGGTGCTTGTTGTTGAGACCAAAATCCCAGCGAACGACTAAGCCATCTTGAGACTGAGATTCCTTTAATTTGCGGTCGTAGTCGGCCTCGATTTTGACCAACGGTCCAAAGACGTTCTGGTACTGATAGGCATCATCGTAGCGGAGGAGGACTGGAGCGGGCTCATCATCAACTCCAGCCCCTTTTTCCAGATCCGCGATAGTCGCGCTTGCATTATCCTTCCACATCTCCTCCAGCTTGACTATCATCTGCGGACTCAAGTGCCTCGCGCGTAATTGCTCCTGATCAGTCGGTGCAGCCACAAGCCACGGCAAGAATGAGCGATCTTCGATCAGTGGCTGCCAACGCGAGGTATCCCAGTTCATGTCCTTTGAAGAAGGCATCGCAGCGCAAGGCTGACGGCAAAGAAGCACAACAACCGTGTCGGATTTGGCTGGAATGAAGCCCAGAAGGAACACATTCTTCGTACCGCAGTTGTAGCATTCTAGGACCGTATCGCCAAGAGAGGACCCAGGATGGAGCTGTACCTCCTTGTGACGTGCTCGAACTAGATGGTTGATGATGTGAGATGATGAAGTGTTTCCACGAGCGCTACAGAACCATTTGCTGCAAGCCAGACATCTCACAACGGTACTTGGGTTGTGGATGCCACAATACCTAGACAAGCGTAAAAGTTAGCCGTCTTTCCTGTGCATTAATTGCTCAGCTTTGTCAAGCTGGATCGGTACGCTTGGAAGGACTAACGCGCAGGCATGTGGCGGTAGCTCTTTCTCCTCATCGCCTCTTGGAACGAGTTTGCCATTGACCCCGTCCACAGGCACGCTGGCCAAGCTCTCCGTATCATCGTCGTCGAATAGTTCTGTTCCCTCATCTTCATCATCATGTCGACGTCTCCTCGGACCTCCGCTTAGATTGCCTCGTCCGTATTCTCTATCCAGGATGCTCTCGTCAGGATCAATTGTCGACAGATCGTCGCCCGCGTTAATCGTAGAGGCAGAATCTGAGATAAGGTGATTCCCAAGATGGGTAAATGCGCCCTCCATTTGGGACTCACTCCGCCACGTCCTCGATCAGCTGTAAGGGTTGTACGCGGCGTGTAAAGGGTGGCATACGGTCTCCAGAGCTCCTCTGATCAGTTATACGCGTTGTGAGTGGTGGCGACAGGCCAGCTCACTAAGTAAATTAACAGCAGAGTCCTGCGACAGAAGGGTTTAGTCAAAGTCTTCTGAAATCTCCTCCCTCTCGTCTGTGTCTGTTGAGCAGTTTTGGTTTCGTTCGTGCGTGGTGTTGAGAAGGCTCCGTAACCATATGCTACAGTAGCGAATCGATAGCGGCGACGCAGGTCCGCCCCACCAAAGAAAAGCTTCGCCTACTTATAGAATTTATTTTACAACACTACCTGGTAGCAAACTTCCACTGATAACTCCCAGTGAAGCAGATTGTGGAAAGATGATAGTAAGTAACGAGGCTATTGCCTTCCTTGGTAGTCTTAATTGATAAAAATGCTCACGTCGATATCTCCAGAGACGACAAGCCCGCCAACGCCGCGATTACCTCTATCGCCGAGCCCTTACTCTCCGCGATGCAGAAATCGCAGAGAAGCGCGCAAAGCTCAAAACCTCCCTAGCCACAGGCAAGCCGCTCGACCCTGCGATCGCGAACGACAAAGAACTGCGCAAAGATTACAAATACGATGAATCCCGGCCGGACAGAACCATCGAAGAAGAGCTCGACCTCGACGACGAATACGCCCAACTCTCCGGCATCGTCGACCCCCGCGTGCTCGTCACAACCTCGAGAGACCCCTCATCCCGCCTCTCCTCGTTCGCAAAAGAGATCCGCCTTCTTCTACCAACATCCATACGCCTAAACAGAGGCAATCTCATCCTCCCCAACCTCGTCTCCTCCGCCAATGCTTCGGGTCTCTCAGACCTAATCCTACTTCATGAACACCGCGGCACACCCACCGCTCTGACCGTGTCACACTTCCCTCACGGCCCCACTGCCTCCTTCTCCCTACACAACGTCGTCTTGCGCCACGACATCCCCAATAGCGCACGCGGTACAGTCTCCGAATCGTACCCACATCTCATCTTCGAAGGCTTCACTTCCCGGCTTGGGACCCGCGTGTGCAAAGTCCTGAAGCATCTCTTTCCGCCGCGCGAAGCCATCACATCTAATAACGAAATCGGGAGTAGGGTTGTGACGTTCAAGAATATCGAAGATAGCATCGAGGTACGACACCACGTATTTGTGAAGACGGGATATCAAAGTGTAGAGTTGGCGGAGGTAGGGCCGAGGATGACGATGCGGTTGTTTGAGATCAGGGGAGGCACGCTGGAGAATAAGGATGGGGATGTGGAGTGGCATATGAATCAATACACAAGGACGAGTAAGAAGAAGGATTACTTGTAGACTCGTTCGAGGAGAGCACTGTCTCGTCTGCGATCGGGAGGCGTTGATTAGGTATTTCGAGCATTAGGTATTTCGAGCATTCTCTCGCATAGCGAGGCGTTCAGGCCAGACTATTTGAAATCTACTATCAACTAACAGACCCATCCCATCATACACCCGTTCATGACCGCGAGCCCCATCCATCCAGATATCAACTCCTGATGTTCAAACGCAGCTCGAGAACCCTTCCAATCCCAAAATCAGAAACCCACATCCCCCACCAACCCCAACAGAATAACAAATCCCACACCTACACCCGTCTCCCCAACCAGCCAGCCCCAAAATCTCCCCTTTCGAACAAACAGTCCTATCCCTCAAACCCCGATACCCCTCCCACTCAACACGTCCACAAAACATACGCCAGGCACTCCGAGAACCACACTAACATCGCATACCTCTCGTTGCTCCATCCCTAGTATCTCAAAACCTCGGAGGCCAAAAAGAGACCTCCAAGCCCGAACATCAAAGCACGAAGAAGAGCCCATCAGTGAGGCTCTACATGTGCGAACTGTGGATCTTCACCTCTGTCGAAGTCAAAAAGCGAAAACAACATCAAGCACCGACAAACACACGCGGGATTTTGGAACATATCCCCAAAGCGGAGGACGAGTATCGAGGACGCTCGCAGGAATGCCGGCGCCGAGGGAGTGGAAGGCGACACTGGTGTATGCAGAAACGAGATGTATTGTGCCCTGATCGCAGCCGCTTCACAAAAGCCCAACGCCAGGGACGAAAGCTACTGTTTCTTTTCTGTGCGCTATTCAGCGCCAACCTCCCGAGTCCCAACGCAGACCGATGACCTCGTGCCGCTTGTCCAAGCACCTTCTCCCTGCCGCAGATTCAAGCGCAACTCCCCACACTATCGATCGCTCACATGGGGTATCTCCACCACTGCTACGAAACAAGCCGATGCTCTCCCGGCGCCCCAGCTTCCACCACTTCCGTGCGAGGCATTTGCATTCCTACCGCACATGAACAGGATCTTCTGCTTGCGCCCCTCAAGCACGACAGCTGCAAATAAAACCCCTCGGCCAAACCAAAGACATGCCCACCACCACCACCATCACCGAATAGCAGCTCCCGACTGCCGGTCTCTGGAATGTCTACCCAACAGCGCGTCGTTGGAGTCCACCCGTGCTGTCAATCTTAAACTTCATACACCAAACGGTACCTCGATACCAGCGGGACCTGCTGAGGACGAACTCTCAGTTATGACAGCTCGTCGTGTGCTGTCTTGTGCGGGCGTTTCATTGTGTCCTGCTCGTTCTGAGAGCGGACGTGCGGTGATAGGGACGGGGGATCGTTCCGGGGTGGCTTTCATGTGGACTCGATGCAGCTTCTGTGCATGGGTAGGAGTGGAGTAAGGTCGTGATTGTCGCCAGGAGCTTTAGTGCTCGTTCACCGTGGTCGTAGAGACAGGCTTTTCTTGTGGGGTTCTCTCTGGAATGTTGGATCAAGCAAGATCGAGGGTGGTCAAACAAACATTGGTGAACGCGATACGCCGACTTTAGATATGATTTCTGGCATAGTGTGTGAAGTGAGTGGATATTGATGATCGCTGCTGCGATGAGTATATATGGAGTATCTAAATGAATTTGAGATTCGCATGCATAGGGGGTATTCGCTCTGCTGTTTTCCCAAGAAAAGAACACCACCGGAAGCGGATCAGAACATGAACACCATGCGGAACGGAAGTGGACCCTTTTGAAAGAAGAGACACAAGGAAGAGAATAATCAAAGCTGAGCCACCCTACTCGTTCGAGGCCTCTTTCCTAGCGTTAATGGCCTGGATCCCAACGTATCTTGTGTGGCTAAACCACGTTCTCTCCCACTGAACATTCTCCTCCTCCTGCCCGCCTGTAATCCGTCAGTCACTATCATTCCTAGTCCGACTCCTGCTCCGCGACCAGCTCTGACTCCGATCCGAAGTTGCCCTCCCGAGATTCGCGCTCCACCGCTTCCGGATATGCGGCCGCTCGGCATCCAGCCCTAATATTTTTCGCAATACCGGTATCTCCGCATGATCCCGCGTATTCCTCATCCGATGACACCAGGTAACCTTGCTGTCTTCGAAAAGGAACTCTCCTCCCACTTGTTTGTAATCCCCGCCTCTCACAGCGCCCCGTCCGCTCATGACACCTTGATATATACTTCTCATTACGTTTGATATCAGCGACGTCTGGATGTAGTCAGGCCTGTAAGGGCCAAGTTCAAGGGTCCTTGACATGCCGAGCTGATCGTAGAGTTTGCGTGTGGGGTCGGCGTAGATGGGAAAGCGGCACGAGGTGGTCTCGGCGTACATGGGAATGAGGTCGGGCTGACCGCAGCCTATGATAACGAGCTCTCTCGGTGTTTGTGAGGAGAGTAGAGATTCGGGTGTAATCGATGAGGCAAGCGTGCGGATGTATTCTTGACAGTTCTAATTCCATCAGTCATTAAGCCACAAGCAACATGACAATGCACATACTCCACAGAAGAAGTGTCTAATGAAAAGAACCAGCACCCTTCTAGGTCCCTGTTCGCTGGAGTAAAGCGATTTGAAGGGATGTGATTTGCCTTCGACGTCCAGGATCGTCAGGTCTTCGATTGTTTTGAGATCTGCCGTGGACGGTTTCTCTGCGGACACATCGATGTCGCCACCACAAGGCCCGTAAGCATCCACTTGCTTGTCTGAGCTAGCTGCGCTCTCCGTTGATGTTTCGCGTTCGCCAGCTGCTCCATCCAGATTGGAAGATTCTAATGCCATGGCAATCAATCGTTGAATCAAATAGATAATGTGTATTAGTGATGAGCACTCTAGGTTCTCCTTTTGCGATATAAATCCTGGCGCGAGTCCTCCAGTGCTAGAGGGTGAACGACAGGTTGAGAGCGGCGTGAAATTCAAGCTGCGTTTGTTTTCGTGTACTACGTCGGTAGGAACAATTTGAGGAAAGCAATGACGCTCCTCGAGAAGATCGCGTGACATGGTAAGGGCCTCCATGACTGCTTTACCTTAAGGTACTTGGTGAGGAAATTTTCCACAGAACAGGGCTGTACGGGGACGAAAAAAGCGGGCGATTTTGGTGGTTGCGCAC
>JAABUP010001838.1_pt1 | contig 43397 bp, 57 predicted proteins | sample 5559201 | NCBI WGS metagenome assembly JAABUP01 (sample SAMN10711887, study PRJNA513373) | rock metagenome | isolation source: Antarctica rocks | place: Antarctica
TGAGTACTTTGCAGATGTTCAGCACAGCAGCTTGATGTTATATAGGACAATGCAGCCTGAGTACAAATCTGCAGAGTATCTGTCTGTTGTCAAGTGTGCGTCAAATAGAAGGCTAATTAGTAGGTTTGAAACTGGATGCCATGGTCTGCGGGTAGACACAGGCCGCTGGGCAGACGGTGTTCACCTAGATAGGACAGACAGGCTGTGTCTAGTGTGCAAGTCGTTGGATTGTGTGGAGGAAGAGCAGCACTTTGTTTTTGATTGCCAGCGTACAGCCATATCAGATCACAGCATTTGGACCTCTAGCAGCACTGTTGTACTATTGCAGACTTTATGTCTTTGTGTGAACCAAATGCATGTGGTGGCTTCCTTAGGAAATGCTTTGCATGTAGGAAGCAAACTTTGTGTGTATGAATTCGCTGAACTGAACAATTTGACTGTTGGGTCCCAGTTGCCCCCCAGGACATTAAGTATATTGATTGATTGATTGAATTACCAAAGTAGCTGTCAGCCCTTGTCAACTGACCAACAGGTGTGCATGACCTAAGTCTGCCTCACAGCCTGATTTTGGCATTGCTCAGTAGCTGTAAGCAATGGTCACATCATGAATTCAAAGTGACATAGCCAAACCCAAGCCTCTACACTGTTATGACTTGATCAAGGACACCCTTCAAGAGCAGAAGAGTCTTCACCAGCTGCTTGGCAGGCCAAACACAGTAGACACGCAGCCTAACACAACCTTGCATGACTGCATACTGTATCTGACTCAATATTTCTCTGATCCAAGCATTTGACCAGGCTCTGCAAATCAGTTTGCCTGGGGAGTGTATATCTGAGATCCGATGTATCTAGGAAACACAGTAATCAAGACGCAGTGCACCGTTTAACAGGTCACTATCTACACAAACACGCATGCTTGACCACGAGATCTGCCCAGCATAAACCCAGCAGAGTCAAGAGGGCATTGATTCATGTTCAGCAATCTGGAATCAACACATCACAAACCAAAAGTGTCACAGGCTGTCATGAATTCAATCTTTTTCACTCTTTGTGCTCAAACTGCTGCCACCAGCCAGGTTTGTACGGGGGGTAAGGTGCAGTGTAGTTCTTGACAGTCTGGTTCAGAGGCTTGAAATCTGGCACAGGCGCCAAGGACTTCAAGGCTTCCTCAGGTGTAGCCTCACCCAGCTCTAGCTTCAATACTCTGTCCAGCCTAAGTTTCATGAACCTGAGTATACAAAACAAAGTGATCTTTGCTGTTACTCGCCATGATGTACTGTTTAGATGGCAGAATTGACATGAATCAACAATCAATACTCCTGTCAGCATCAACAGTTCAGTTTGATGCATATGTTGGGAGGTCAAAATTTATTCCAGTCTTGCAAACTGCTATTCCATTAGATCTTGATGCAGTTGCTTGTGCTTGCTCTGCTTACAGGCAGGATGCACAGATGTGGCGCTGCTTGTGACGTGCATCAAGGCAATGCGGCGCATCTTGTCAAAACAGCACTACAAGAGTTGCAGCTGTCGAGGTTGCTGGCAACTGCATTTAATCATGAGCTTCAAGGCAACAGGTGAAGACACGCTGACTCACGTTATCCACTGCTGGTCTGTTGAGATGAGCGCGACACAAGGCCTTCTGACTTGCTTTGCCTTGTCTGGGAATTTCTCATCCAGCCAAGCTGGCTCAGATACCAGAAAGAAATTGACCTCTGTGTCCCTTTCCAGCAGCAACCTGCGCCGTTCCCTCAGCTGCTCTGCAAAGGCCTCGTTTTGAACATCGTGCAGCATAAATTCTGCGCTTGCCACAACTGCATACCAATTTGTCTGCACAGCATGCAAGCACTTTATTAATAGCCGCAATGACAGCGCGCACAGCCCTGAATGTCCATACCCATGTGACAAATGCGCACACAAAAGCATTTACATCTATTATAAGTGACTGACCTTTTGACCAGACTTCACTTCAGGTGCAACCGGATTCTCAGCCACAGCTCGTGCAGACGCCCTCACATCTCTTCGTGATGACTTGGCATATGCGTGGCAGACAGGTGCGACACTTTGGGCAGAGACAGGCCGCCTGTGCAAACGTCTTCTGCAGATTCGGGAAGGCTGCTCCTGCAAAGGTGCTGCGAAGTCTCGCAACGACGTCAGAGGGGCTGTGTGCATGAGAGCTGACATTGTGGCCGTAAGTCAGTCGGTATGTTTGGCGCGCGAAGTCTGGACTGTACCCGTCTATTCAGAACAGATTTCGGAGATCCTGATCAGTTGCTGGTACTAAATTTCGACAGCCGGGGGTGCAACTAGGGTTTCTAGGAGAGTTTGACTCGAAGTCACGAAAGTCAACAGCGACTCACAGCATTGAGCAGAGACCTCATGCCAAAACCGTTGCATCAGGCACTTCAGCGTGAGACTTCAGGCTGCCATGTCACAGTCAATCGATTGGCGACGTGTGCAGGAGTTCGTAAAAAGTGACAACACCACATCCTTTTTGTCTTTACTTGCTGAGTATCTACAGTCAGGCAATAAGCAGTTTGGCGTTCTACAAAAGGGTCTGCGGACAGAATGTTTCCAGCAGGTAGGCCATATGCGCACGACCTCACAGTCATCAGCAGAAAGTTTGACATTCATTGGCTTGCCTACCTACCATACTGCTTTTGCTGCCTCAGGTCAGACCAGACATAGCTAGACAATTTGTGTGTGACGCACTCCTGTCAGCATTGACACAAGCAGATTTGCCTGGAGGAGATGCAGCAGTTGCTCACCTGTTGCTGGAAGCAGCACCTATGGAAAAGGGTGCTTTGACACCACCGTCCACAGCACCCCGCCTATTCACCCAATGTTGCTGTGTGGAACATGCACGACTTGCTGTGAAAGTGAGTCATCAATGTCAAGGCAACAATAGGTTGGCAGACGCTTGGCTTTGCCATGAAGGCAAATTTAGTGCAAATTTAGTGTTCAGTTGCTCCAGCGTAGCACGTCTGCCCAAAGGCAAAAAGTCTGGGCCCCCATCTTTGGCATTGGCCTCAAATATTTGCAGTGGTTGTCACTGACAGGATCATGCTCAGAGCAATAAATGTTTTCTGACAGGTTGCACAGGCCTTCTCAGTTCGATGGGAGGATATTGAGGACCAGCAGCAATGCAAAGAATTTATGCAAGTCCTTTTGAATGAGAAGTCCCTGTATACACCCGCGGTCGGGCTGCTACTCCATTTTCCTGTAAGCAGCTTGCCTCCAAACTCCGATACCACATGTGTTCAGATCTGTACCTCTGTGAGCAGGCAACTGCAGCAATGGCCAGTGCTACGGTTGATTTGTGTCAGAATCTTGCTCAAACCTTCAGATTGAAACTGACATGGCTTCAATAACCTTCTCAGGAGTTACAAGAAGGTACAGACATCAGCCAGGCCCTGAAAGGGCTTGTGGAAGATGGGCAGCTAGGTTTAGCTCAAAGATGGGCAGACACCTTGCGTCACTCGTTCCAGATTGGCCTGATCAATCACTGTGTCAATGTGGACCGTCTGAAGGAAGCTGTGAAGCTTGTGCGGCATCTCAAGCTACAGCAGGTCAGCAACAGTCCTCAGCTGTCCACTTGTTACCACTTCTTACCATAAACCCCTGCTTTGTGCATGCTTCACAACTGCCATATCATTGAATGGACATGCCAATCTGCATTGACTGCTCTAGCTCGCTTTGGGTTGATTGGTCTTAGCTGGCCCCTTTGACCATTGTCATGACCAGTACTCTGACTTCCCAAGGTGGCTCACTTCACAACCTCTTGCGCAAGAGCATTAACATGCACAGATGGAAGATACCCCAGTGATAATGTGAACGCTCTGACCCCTGACAAGTGTCAAGACTTGCACGCGCTGCAGACCTTTCCAGACATTGATGAGATGTACAAGCAGCGTACCTTGGCAAGACTGATAGAAAAGGAGCAGTGGGCAGTGGCGGCTACATATGCCGGCCAGGATAAGACTTGCCAGGTGTGCTATGTTTGTCGCTTGTGAGGAACACCATCAAGGCTAATTCTTCCATGTCATGCTTGTGGCTGGGCTGCATCTTGACTATATACTGATGGCCTGGCTTGAGCAGGAAGCTGGCTGCATAATGAGCCTGCATGGCATTGTATCACCTCTATACATTTTTAGGTAACATAGTGTCACAGTACCTCCTGCCTACATATACATACGTGACTTTGCTCAGCTGCTGTTACAGACCTGCTGACATGCAACTCTGTGGTCCGCATACAATTTATGAGGCTGGCAGACAGCTATGTCACCCTACGGCAGTTGAGCAGCATTTCAAGCAAATGAGCGATGTTGCAGGAGCAGGTTGTCAGAGCCATGGCATTAGCAGGGCAGCTTGCGCAAGCTGACGAAGTCAGAGAGCAGTTTGGCTTGAGCAAGGACGTGTTGGACATTGACTCTGCTGAAGCTGATGCACAGAGAGCGGCTGCAGCAGAGGCATACCTGCCTCTGAGGCTACCTGCAAGCTCAGTTTTGTTTATTGATGACGAAGCCATGGTTTCAAGGTAGCCTGTGTATTGACCCTCAATTGACAATTGATAACCCTCAATTGATAACCCTCAATTGATAATCCTCAATATGGCCTAGTCAAAGAAACAGCTTTAAGGCACTCAACTGAGCAACACACATGTCACAAAACCCTGTAGAACTGGGCATGAGCTAGTGAGCTTAGCCCAAATCAACCTATGTGGAGAATGGGGGCGCATGAGTTGCAACACAACATGACTGACGATTGACCAGACAGATATCAAAACTGTGCCATCCAGGATATATCACTTGTGCATACTTCTGCAGTGAAAGGACTAACTGATGGGCCTTCAGAGTGTGCCAGCCGATGTGTGATAGCATGCGGTGATGTGATATCTTGTTCTGCTCCAGCCACCCAGTCAATACTCTGCATCAATTAGACCCTCTTGTCAGCTCGTTCAGTCAAATGATGATGTGCATTGCGCATGCTGTCACATTGTAAGGCTATATACCTGGAAAAACACATGTGTCTTGATCTCCAAGATGTCCCCAACAGAACTACCCAGTCTCTGGCTGGCATCTGTCTGAAGAAGCTGGTGCAACAGATCTTGTGCTGCAGCACTGAAATGAGATGGACATTCCAACGGCTGTGTGCGCATGTCTGCAGAATCCTGAAATGGTAAATGCCCATCCAGTAGATAAAAGATCAGCACGCCTAGGCTCCAATAGTCAGCAGCGCATGTGTATCCTGCGCATCAGAGAAAGACTTTACAGTATGCTGTTGTGTCGGTTTCAGCAGACACTACCCAGGCAGAAATGATGACTTAGCCAGGCGCGCAAAGTGCAGCTGCAGGCTGTGACTTAAAGCCTCTGTGAATGGTGGCAAGCTTACCGTGACCCTGCAGCATTTCTGGAGGGCAGTAACATGGATCACCGCATATGCTGTAGGTGCGGTCTTGCAAAAACTGCAGCCGCTTCATGTATCTGCAAGCACAGGCTGTTGTTCAGTGGACACATATTAAACAATGCAGCACAGCCAGATGAATTGCAGGTTGAACGCTCTTACTTACTGGCTAACAAAAGCTTTTGCCACTATTACCTGGTGTCCACCAGCTGTGCAAGGCCATTCGTGTCTACTGCCACTGTGCTTGGGGTCAGCCCTCTGAATACAATGAACTGCTGATGTAGCTGCTCAAAAGCTGCCACTACACATGCTGCAACATGCACTGCAGAGGATTCATTCAGTGGCTGCGGGAACATGAGATCGCTCAGCATGCAGACTGCATCTGTGTCCAGAATCTCTGCTGTCATCCTGCAACAGAAAACAACCGCCAGTGTGATGCTGTTCGTAGTGATGTTGAAGTTGTGCCCCCTCCAATCCACTGAATGCTGTTTGCTTCACAACCAATTCAAATTGTCAAGGCAAACAGTTATATTCAACATAGCAAGCACTTCAATCACCAAACGGATGCATTTGATATCAAAGATGCTTTGATTTGGTGAAAGACCCAATGCTGCTCCATAATTGACATGCTCAACTCTTATTGTCCTCCTCCAGGAGGGTAACAGAGCATTACTATTTCCCGCAGCATACCTATGGTCGTGAAAAGACTTGAGGCAAGCTGGCATGAACACTGACCCAGACAGACCAGCAGCAATCGTATGAGCTGTACATACTTGCTGCTGCATGTCAGCCTTTGCAACAGCAGCAGCACTGCATACCCTTGCAGTGTAGCATATGCCTGCAGACCACCATGATGGTTGACGGGTCTGCCCAGAACTCCAGCAAGAAGACTCACTGAATTGCAGCCACATTCAGACAACAAGCACAGCAGCAACAGCATGTTTACAGCATACCATGACTCAGTTGCTGAACACACTTTGACCCTGACGCAGCGTGCACTGCAGGTGCCAAAACAGCAAATCATCAAGACCCCTGATGCAGCATGCACAGCAGATGCCAATACAGCAGATGATCAAGACAACACTTTTACAATCAGCCACATGCACCTTGATCTTTGAGCTCAAGATGCACCAGGCCTGCCATGCCATCATTGAACAGAGTGCGCTGCAGCACCAAATCTTCCAGTCTGAACGAGGCAGCCCTTGTTGAGTGAGCACTAGACTTGATGCGCTTTGACCCTGGACTGCCAGGGTGCTGATGTCCATGTTTGTCTGGCCTCTCCTGCCATTTGCGGTCAGCCTGTATGATGTCTGCCAGTGGCCCTAGTACCTAGCAATTGTGGGCAGAGTGTTAGACCCTGGGCAGAGGATGAGCATGGTGTGCTGATGAGCATGTAGGCTCATCGAGAAGCTGATAACAGGACACATTGGTGACTTAAGGTATTGCTGTGTCAAAGCAGCAGAGCTGGCTAAGAAATGCAGCAGAGGGCTATGGCCGAAGCAAGATAGGCTGACACATTGGACTGGCTCTGCTAGAGTGTTGACAAGGTGAGCACAGCAGCATGTTGCTCAGTAGCTATTGTGAACACCTGCATTTTCAAAGTGTTGCAGTGAGCATTGAAGGCCTATGAGGGGCAGATGCAATCTCTTTAGGGCTAACAAATGCTGAAGGCTGCAGTTACGCATTACACATCCAACAAAGCAGAAAACAGATGGGCAACTTGACCTGCAAATAGGTTGGTCAGCAAACCTACAATAAGTAGTACTATGGTCAGTGCCACTAGTAAGTCAACACAACAAGCTTGCACCACACACTGTAGTAGATCAAAGTTTGTCTGCAAGGCATCAGCAACACAATCTCACTCAGTAAACATGACACAAGATCCATAGATAAGTGCCAGGAACAGACTCCAGATAAGTAGATGCCATTTTCATATTGTCTCCAATGGCAGCAGGGTAGGTAACTGATCGACTCTAGGTAGATGACCAATGTCTGAAGACCAAGGGTACAGCTAGCAGCTTATTTGTACATGTTCAGCACAACAAACTGCTCTCGTCAAGCAGAAGCTCTTCTTCCAGTGGCGACTACTTCATCCTGCAAACTGTATGTGACAATCCATGGCGCATTACAGATCAGAAGGAGCTGGCTCTCATGCCAGAAAGGTTGAACCATGCTGAGGAGTGAGATTGCACACCATGTTGAAGTCTTCACACGATGTTCGTAGCACTGTCACACGACCCTTAGCAACCGCACTTGCTCTGTAGGTGTAGTTGCCCAGCAGCGCATTCTCAGCAAAATATTGATTGGGTCCAAACATCAAAAGCTGCAGCACAAACATGGCACCAGATCAATAAACAACAGGTCTGTCAAGCAGGGCACATCAGCCCTGGCAGTACATTTGCTGCCTCGCACAGAGTGAAGCCAAACATAATCTTGCTTCGGTTACATTTTAAGCTGGTGACATACTGCATCAAGGCAAACAGCAAAGCTCAGGTATCAACGAGACGTTTAAGCTTGCCTGTGAGAACAGCAATCCAGCTGCAGATGCAGGTTTTAAATATGCAGGCTTGTGCAACCCTCACCTCTGTCCCTGAGCCCATGTCCCCTGTCGCTCTATGTCTTGCAATAACCTCACCAGACTGAACAACGAACATGCAGTCTCCAGGCTCGCCTTGCTGCACAATGACAGCTCCATCCTCATATGCCTCCTGCAGCCAAATGACAAGGTTTCAGCAATAAATTACGTGCTCGATGGGGGTGGTCGTCATGCTGTGTGCGTAGAACTGGTGACAGCATCATTGTGACTGCCAAGGGCAAGGCCAATATAGTGGCCATCCATGATTAGCAGGAGCTGGACAGTCTTGTTACGCACACATGCAAGAAGGCACAACTTAGCCAGGCTATGCATGACTCAAGTAACAGTGGACTTGACGTGTGAATGCATGCGGGAAGAAGTGCTCACAGGACGCATGATCTGCGCAAGCTGCTCCAATTGGCCAACAGTCAAAGCCTGCAGCAGCTCAATGCTGCGCAGCGTCTTGATCAAAGCCTTGCCATCCCGTTTGCTAGGGGCCACAACTGTCTTGAAGGTGTTAGCATCCAGCTGAAACAAAATGCCTGCAACAGTGCAGGCTGAGCTTTTCTAAAGCCTTGGATTGGAGTTTTGTTGGCACAATCCAGGACTGATGCAACTTGCCTGTGGCTGTGACAACATTTCTGACTGTACTTATGTAGCAGAGCATTTGGCTGTGAAAGCACACATATACTTTGGTTACTCAAGAATGGCGATGGCATGCGCAAATCACAAAAAACATACACACAAAGCAATGACGGCAGCAAAAACATACCATCTGTTCTAGCCACAATCCTTGCAGCGTGTGGTCGTCCCGTTGCAAGAGCAAGTTCTCCAAACGCTGAATTGGCATGATCCCCAGCACTGTAGGAGTGAAGCGTTATCTGACCCCCCCCACTGTTGACGAGGATGTCAAACTGACCCTCAAACACAACATAGAAGTACCGTCCTTCTTCACCCTGCGAGTCATGCTACAGACTGTTAGATATGAAAATGAATGCAATGATAAACAGATGTTTCCTTGCCGCAGACCTCATCATGGTGGCAAAAAGACAATCGGCCATGGGCTGCATGTAAAGCAATGCACAGCCGTTCCATACGTGCTTATAATTACTGGTTTGGGTCTTTGCAAGCCTGTTCAAAAAGCTGAGTCCTGATACGGCAGCTGATGAGGAAGCAACAAAGCAGTCTGTCTTGATAGCCATACGTCCCTGACCTGCTGTACAACTACTTCTCCAGCAGAACAATGGCGCTTTTCCATTGCCAACAGCACAATCTGCCACTGCTTGGTGTTGAGAGAATCAAACACAGGGACACCCCTGCACAGGAGCTAGCTTGAGGACTGGCTGTCACATTTGTCATCAACATCTCAAGCACAAACAAACTCACAAACAGCAATGCTGACTGAAGCTGTTGCTGCAAAAGGCAAAATGCACAACAGAACCTGCAATGATAGCCTCCAGCAACAGGCATCACTTACTTGACTGCTGCCACTATATTTTGCAAGTCTTCTGGAGATTTGCTGAGCATCTCAGGCTGCTGCATTTCCACCTGCAATGCAATGCTCAAGTGTCAGGGCCCATTCCATGGAAAATGGCAACACAAGTATCGTGATGCTCAAGCACTGAGATTCAAGCACCAGGCAGCCTGTACCTGTATGCTAGCCTCCTGCAGCTGGGAGTAATTGTTGGGCTGGGTCCCTGTAGGAGTCTTGCTGAAAATGCTTGGCGTGGGAGATGGACTGGAGGTGCCATTGTAAGTGGTAGAGGGGATTGGCTGCATGGGGCTGACATGTCGAGACTTGGACTGTATAGTTGGCAGAGTCTGTAGCCTGCAGCACAAGAATACCAAGGTATATCAGGGAATGCATGTTGCACAGTTGTTGCCACAGACCATGATGAGGTGGAACAAGGATTGGATGTCCTGCTCAGCAGAAGTGCTGCCAGTTGCTCTACATGCTTTTGTATGCCAGGATGCTTTTGACCAGATAAAGCACAACAGCTAAGGGTCACCAGGAGCTGCTATACCAGCGCAACTGCAGCAGTTGGCACATGTTTTGTTCATGTTGTACCTCATGCTTTGCTTATTCATCAAAGCTGAGCCCTCCTTCAACCCTTCAACTCGAGCAACAATGATGGTGATATCATCCGTGCGAATCTCATACTGAAGCCAGAGTCTGTAAGCTTCCACCACAACAGCTATGGCTGCTTCTTGTGGATCATCATATTTGCTGATCTGTGACAGCATTGTAAAACTAATTTGCATTGAATTGATCAGCAATCTTGCAAACAGGCGGACATGCAGCTGTGATGCTTGTAGCAATCTTGGACGGTGCCTGGCTTTGCAGTTTAATGACAGCAGATTCATAATTGGCATGGCAGCTAGACATCAGGCTAGAAAGCCTATCATGAGCACAAAACTGAGTCAGGACATGGCTGGCTATCCCTGTCAGTAGAAGCAATGCGGATGCCTGTGCAAGAAAGAGCATGGCTTACCATGTCAACAACTGTCTGGCTCGGCATGAACTCAAAGATGCCATCACTGCCAATCAAAAAGAATGGGTTGGCTGGCGTCAGATTCCGGATGGCAAGCTCTGGCTCAGCACACACCCCAATTGTCTCCGCAGCTGCAGAGCAACAACTTCTCTAGTTGACTCCAGCTGTAAGTTTTGGCACTTTACTAAGCCCTGAAGAATGACAGCACTGACCATTATCTCCGATGCTTCTAGTGAAGGCTGTTCCAGGATAGTTGCCGTTTGGTGCCCACAACCTGGGTGGGTCACCTCCATCCTCTTCTTCAGTACCCCAGCACTCTATGCTGGGGTCCTTGACACCATACACCTGGTCCAGGGTCAGGACACGAGCACCAAACATCTTGACACGATCGCACTCATCCCGCCTACACTTGCAGGGCATCGACCAACTAAACGTCCTCAATTGGTGTATGAAATCAAATGTTCAATGCTGATGTATCTGCTTGTGACCACCACAACGTGATTGCCATACCTGAAAGCTGTTTGGTCGACTGTCAGGTTGATGGCCACATTCTTGCTGCCCTGACGTTCAGCAAGTACTGCTCTTGAGTCGCCAACATTTGCAACATACAGACCAGTTCCCCTGATGAGAATATTCACAGCTGTAGTGCCACTCTGCATGTCGTCCACCGGCGACTCATGCAGCTCGTGATTTGCAAGCACCATGGCATTGTGAAAAGACTTCTCAGGATACGATTTGAACAGAAGATCCTTTTGCATAGCTGCAGGCACCTACAGAACAAGGTTGTTGTCAATGACTATGGTTTGAGTCAAACTCCGCGAGGCTGCTGGCAATGCACAAGACCACTTGCGCACCTGCTCCTTTGCAAATAGAGAGCATTCCGTCCCTGACGTTCCATGGCCATCAAAGACCCCTAAAAACACTTGCTCAGGGTCGCCAGCAAAGTTGCTGATAGTACAGGCAGTGTCTTGGCTGGGCTTGTACAGAGCCTCTGGGTAGTACCCTCTAAAGCTGACGTAAGCAAACTTCAAAGTAAAATCAGATGTAGGTAAATGAACCTCTTGTGTGCCAGCCGAGCAGACTAAACGCTGTCGAAAGTCTTGTGGGGACAGTGGCCCAGTTGTGGGGAGGTGAAACGAGAGGCCTGCAGGAAGTTGGGTGGCGCGATCGAGAGGTGGACGCTTGGCTGCTTCTGAATTAGCTCCGCCTTGCGTTGAGGAGCAACAACCCATACAGCGCCCCCGCCCAAGCTATTCTCAGGTGACACAACTTACACCTTTTGTTGCGAAAGTCTCGCCGGGACGCGCTTTCGATGTCAACTCTGGCGCATGCACTGTCCTAACAAGAGCATGGTCATGCAATCGACGGCGATCTGTGCACTTGCGACTCAAGGTAGACGGCAGATCTTGCAGAAGCCCGATTTCAAACTTTGACTAGAAAGGACCTCTATGCCAAGTGTCCTTTACATTGCATGATTGCTACGTTCAAGCGCATAAGGAGCTACATTTCTGCGCGTAAGTAGCGTCCAAACTCCTTGCGCATACATGCGTGCATAGGTCTGCGTGGATGGTATGCTCGAAGTGTGAGAAGAAGCTTAGTAAGGTAGGGCCCCTGCTCAAGCCTTGACTGCTAGTGAGACCTGTCCACCCGCTTGTGACTTCGTGATCTGTGACTTTGTGCAGGTGATAGTTCCAGACAAGTGGAAAGAGGGCGCCTCTAATGTGACCGAGGGTGGCGGAAGAAAGATCAACGAAAACAAGTTGTTAAGCAAAAAGCAAAGGTATACACTTCTGCACTCAAACAGACTTGCACACGCAAAATACATGCAGGTGATCCTTTGATGCATACTACTTTTCCATTGCAGGTGGCAGCCATATGCTTCCAGGTGCAAGACCTGTAAAGCCACCTTACATCAGGATGCACTGTATTGCCAAGGCTGTGCCTATCAAAAGGGGATTTGTGCAATGTGTGGCAAGCAGATTTTAGACACCAGCAACTACAAGCAATCAGCAAAGTGAGGGTGTGAAGCATACAGGCTGACAGTGAGCCCTGATACTCACAGCATATTGCCCAAGGCTCTGACAGGGCATATGCCCATGCTGAAAGCCACAGATGTTGCTTCCGACGAGCAGCTTCAGCACAGGCTTCAAAGTGCTATTGCCCCAGCATTATGCACCGTGCCCTATCCACCTTTTGAAGCCCTGTGCGCTGCATTGGCTTACCAGCCAGCCATGGGCGGCTTTGCAGCTTTGTTGATTTGCTGGCAAAGCTGCACTGCACAGTGCTCTTGCTGCCAGCAGTGTTGACAAGGGCTTCTTGCCACATCACTGGTAGACTGATTTGTGCAGATGTCCATATGGTAGGCATCTGCTCTGACAAGTGCACACAGGCTGGCTGCTCATAATTTTCATGTGATCAAGCATGTGGCCAGATCACTTGCTGTAGGACATTGCACTGTAGTGACACAGGCTGTTGTTGCACATGGCAAGCAATAGACTAGTTGTTACAGGGTGACAGAGTTGTGTGGAGGACGAGCTGCACTTTGTTTTTGATTGCCCAGCGTACAGCCATATCAGGTCACAGCATTTGGACCTCCTGCAGCACTGTTGTACTATTGCAGACTTTATATCTTTGTGTGAAGCAAATGCATGTGGTGGTTTCCTTAGGGAATGCTTTGCCTGTAGGAAGCAAGTTTTGGCTGTGTGAATTCACTGAACTGAACTACTTGTCTGTTGGGTCCCAGTTGCCCCCAGGACATTAAATATATTGATTGATTGATTGATTGGTGACGCTTACACAGGTAACTGGCTGAGTGCTATTAGGCATACACCAAAGCTCGCACATAGGATAATTGCTGCACAATGAGCTTGGTTGCAGAGCTATATCCTGACAAGACACACGTGCTGTGAGCGGGCCGTGTCACGCCTTATTACACTGTCACACACTGCCACACTGTTACATTCTCCCCCACTCAAGTGTGGACGTCCCTGTTATAACCAAGCTCTAAGGACAGGAACACAGTGAGCACAAAGCCAAGTTGTCATTGAATGGATATACACCGATTGAGTTCACAACTCAAACTGAGGGCAGACATCAACACAACTCTGAGGGCAAAACCTCACTCTGAGGGCACGACCTCAACACAACTCTGAGGGCAAAATCATAATACACTGTCATACTAGTTGTATGGTCCTGCATATTTATAGTGTTGGGTGCAAAATTAGCAGGTGGTGTGTATACACGGGCGTTTACAGCAATTGAGATTGTTGTCCTTTTGTGACATCAGCTACCTGGCGTTTTCCAAACGGTTGTGTTAGCAGCATAGTGAGACTGAGACCCGTGTCAACTCACATGTGACAGCAATCTAAGGCCACAATTGTCTGCAAATGTCAGCTCAGCACTACCAGCACATCAGGTGCTCTTCCTGTGCAATACTGCATAGAACACCTTGGAGGGCTTCCTCACAGCACATACCGATGACTTCTGCCACCAAAATTTGTTTTTGCCGCACCAAACAGAGCTGACCACCATGGCAATGCATGACAGGCGCCTCAGAGCATGTCAAACACAAGGCAATGCCCAAAAATCATGCCAGGTGGAGGTGCCTTAAGCTGGCCAAATTGCTCGGGAGCACGTATCTACTGCTGCTGCAGTTATTACACTAGCATTTCACCTGGCGCACACTTGCATGATGTAAAAAGCACCTGCAATGATGGGCGAACACATGAAACTGCACTGCACATGACTTCAAGATGATGTAGAATGATGCTTCAGTGCAGTAGCACCCACAAGCATGCCATGGCATGCGTGTTAAAACACCAGTCTGACCGCAGTGAATCTGCAATCTAAGCTGAGGTCAGAGCATGAGCAGCAGGAGCCACCCTTATGCATGCTACACTGCCGGTGAAAGAGGCAGCATACCAGACAAGATGGTATAAACATGATGTGGCCTCCAGAGTATAGGGCCTATAAATTGCATATGGTGGCCAAACTGGGATATTCATGTGCCAATAGGCTTTTACAAGACAGCAATTGCTGCATCTAGTATACAGCAGACTTCTTCTTGCTGTCACCACCAATCTCAAAGTGCTTGCACCTCTGCGCACAGCAAAAAGCCGGTGATGCCTCATGTACATGAGCATCTGCATCTTAAAACAGAGCATTCTGGCACACTGTGCCCAATGTACCGAAACTATGCAGGGCGCTAAGACATACCTTGATGGCATGCATGTGTACAGCCTTGCATTGCTGGCAAGCCAACCTCAATACAATCTTCTTTGTTGTCTTAGCCTGCAAGCAGCAACACCACGCTGTTGAGAAAAGCAACAACAGAAAACGCCTTGCAATGGCATTTTTAAACGTGGACAATGACTGGCTTGAACTGAAGGACATTGCAGACACAGACAGAAACGAGCAGCAGGGAGGCGCAGCTGCGCACCTTCTTGTGAAAGACAGGCTTAGTCTGACCACCATAGCCTGCCTGCTTTCTGTCGTACCTCCTCTTACCTGCAGCTTCAGAGAACCGATAACGCCAACAGCCGTGATGAAACACAGGAGGTATTGCAAGTGCAAACAAGCTGACTACATCCTTGCTATGAACCCTGGATGACTAGGCTTGACGTCAACAAAACCTCACCTTGGGCGTACAAGCTAGCTTTGCCAGTTTTGTACTGAGTAACCTTGTGTACTGTGTGCTTCCTGCAGTTCTTGTCCTTGCAATATGCCCTCTTGGTCTTTGGGACGTTCACCTGCAACCAAAGCAAGCTTTGATCGTCCAAGTTTTGTGGTAATGTGCGGCTTTATTCCGATTCTGATTGCAATAAACGGGTAGCACCATGCGTACCATATTGTCTGACGTTCCCTCACACGTCCAAAATATTCCAGCGATGCCTCAGTAATCGGTACACAGCCGTCGACCCCTGGTGTCAGTTTAGGGTTTGTACCATGTGAAAGGAAACGCCAGCCCTAGCCAGGAAATTTGCTCTACGGTGTTGGTACCTTCGTCGAGCTTGGTATCCTACATCGCGCACGTTCTGTCCTCGCAGCATCCTTCCGCTGTTCCGTTCATCATCGCTTCGCCTCTTGACAGTAGGACCGCACCGTGCTGCAGTGCGACACTTTGACCATTAGCTCTTAACTCCTTCTGCGCCTTTATGGCTTGGACTAATTTTATCATCACCTTAGGTATGTTGGTGTTGAATGGATTTATTCAGCACATACGAAGCCATTGGCTGACTCTGAAGGGTTACCGCAGTGGGTGTGGGATCCGTAGCATACCTTATGAAGTCTGATGTCAGACGAGGCTCCGGAATGCTGAGGCAGAACTTGAAGACCATCCGCGGCTGGCTGGAGGAGGAGGGTTCGCAGGCAGCAAAGTACGCCTTGTGCCTCTCCAAGCACCTGGCACACTCCTAGATGAGTCAGGCTGGCAGCGCCTTCATTTCGACTATTGCTGCAGGTCTGGTTCACAAGAGGTCAAGAAACTGCCAGAGCAGAGCAAACCACCTGCTGCACCAAGCAAAGAGCCATAGAGTCTGGGGCCAATGGGTTTTGTGTGCAGTTGGTACAATCAATTTTGAAGGCCTGTACTGGTGGATGGCACTTGCATCATCAGCAGCACAAGTGTTGGTTAGTGGCAGGGCAACTCAGAGCTGGCTGAAGAGGCAACACGTATCACATATTAGAACTGTTCAGCCAAAGGAGCTCTGCAGGGTGGTGCTCATTGACGCTGTCAGAGTATCTGTGTACACCGTGCGCCCTGCCCAACAACCAGCAACCGCAAAGGTGCCACACGGCTTTCATCAAGGACGCAGGTTCCAACGCAGTATTGAGCAACCACGTGGAGGTGTTACTGTAGCAGAGTGCCTGCAGCCGCCTGACCTGCCAGCCAGCAAGTAAAGGGTTTCAGTGACGATGGTTTGTGCAGCAGCTGTGCAGCATGCTGCAGGGTATGTTGATTCTAATCTTCCCCTGATAATATCAATGGTCTAAATACTGAACATTGTAACAGTTTCAGATCGAGTGGTCAAGAAATGTGATCTGCAACCCAGACATGCTGGGACACAGCAAGACTTTGTGCACTGCACATTGATGTGAACAGACTTATAGGATTTGAGAGCAGGGCTGCAATTCTTTCCTACCTCTGTCATTATATCGGTTGTGAAAAGCATTCAGCTGTCTGACATGAAGCAAAGTTTGCCAAAAAAGTCCTTACAGTACTTTTAGCTTGTAACGTTCAAATCTGTTCTGATGTGGGTCAGCATTGGCTGTGACACATGCAGCAACTCCCTATCTACCTATGACCAAAACTCATTTGGTTGCATCAGCATGACTCTTTGACCAAATTCTGAAACAACCTAAGCTGTAGTCATAGCAGCTGTTGCTGCACTTGTATCATCACTGCTGATTGGATGCTTTGAAGACTGTGCACATTGAACATATAGATGCTATTCAACATAGCCTGAGTAGTGACTAGCAGCATGTTGCCTTCGTGACAAACCCTTGAGCCAGAATAAGAAATAGCATTGTGGTTGAAGCTTGCTGGCTGAACAGATGCTGCATTGCCATACCTGGCTAATATGTGCCAGATTTGGTAGGGTACTGCTGAAGCATTAAGCTGTTAATGACATGCAGACTTGCTCAAGCGCAATCATGGTCTACAATTGCAGCTTATGCTAATGACCAACTAGTGCGGAGGCAGTCCTCCATAGTGCATCATGCCCTGTGGAATTCCCTGCAGATACAAAGATTTTTGCAGCACTAAAGTAGAGCAAGACAGACATGTCAATCTCTTGAGTCTTTCAGTTAGTGACTGGAGTAAGCTTTATGCTGACACAAGTTTCTCAGCTTGCGTGCTTCAGCACAACTTACTGGGTACATGAGTGACTGTGACTGAGATTCTTCTTTCTTCATGCCATTAGCATCCTGCCCTTGCTTAGCTAGTGAAGCCTTCTCACCCTACACAAGTGCAAGCAGTTTTTGAATACAGTTTTGTTGACTACAATTGAAAACAGTTTTGTTGAGAAGACTTTTATACAACCACCAAACACACTTCTCTGTATTTGTGAAGGTACATCTTCAGGGGCTCCACATACTCTTCGAAACCCAGTGCACTCATGGCCCAGAGAAGGTCGTCCCCGTTAATGGTCTTACGCTTTTCCTTCGAGCACTTATCGCTAGCTCTACAGTGACCGCAAAACATTGCTCCGGCAAATCACACAGGAAGCTGGAAAGCTCAGACTCACAGCGCATCTGACAGAACGTACTCGCTGGTGATGAAGCTGATAAACTCCGATACGCACTCCTGAACTGTTTCCTTGGCGTCCTTAGCTATTTTGGCGTTGGGCGGTAGCGCTTTCTTCATGATTCGACTGATGTTGGCAATCGGCAAAAACCTATCTTGCTCTCGTACGTTACCTCCGCGTTCATCGCCCGAATCGTCGGCCGGGGCAGAACTCATACTTCAGTGCTCAACGAGATCTTACAAGCCCCAGTTGGCTCATGACTTGGACACAGCCTTCACCAGACAGACATAACAGTTTGGTCACATGCCAAGAGTTGTCAGGAAGCTTTTGAGCCATTCAGCGACGACCAGGTCAGGCGACTGAAGTTTCGACAAGTTGGTTTCGAGGAAGGACGACGTCGTGCGGTGAAGAAGATGAAATCTAGGATGTTTCAATGATGTGTCAAAAACGAATAAGAACTGAGACGAGGAAGCCTTGAGCAACACCGCCTTGCAGAGACCTCAAACTCATGCAGGACTTCAAAATGGCCTGCGACAGACAACTGCTGTCATCGCCTTGGCTTACAACACGCGGCCTCCGGCTTGTCTGAAGTGTTTGGTGGACAGCACTCCGCCAGCTGGTAGGCAAGGCTTTTGTGAAAGGTCGACTTTGCATCTATCGAGCCTTCATCACCTCATAACTCAACGGGAATCCCATCAGCTTTGCATTTGTCAGATGGGTGTGCCAGCGTTTTATCGGTGGCTCAGCCAAAAGTGAGCTGCCTACCTGTTCAGACAGCCTGTTCAGACCGCACAAGGGTCTTGGCCAGGCTTGTGGGCAGGCCCAGTGACTCGAATAGTTGCAATAGCATGCCCCTCCCTGCAGGTATCCTCATATAGTAGAAGATGTGATTGAAGAGGAGGAGCAGACGATCAATGGTGTGGACATCCCAATTGACACCTCGCAGCCCAACCCGAACCAAACAGAGTTTGACAACCTGTACTTGGTGGGTTGTTGCATCGCACACAAAGCGCTGGCTGTCATGTCAATACTGCTGAGTGTTGCGTTGCAGGCGTTGACTTACGCTAGCTTCCCTACTTTGCACTTCATTGCCGCCACAAATGTCGCTATGAATGCAGGATATGAATGGAATTATCCATCCCTGCTTCCATCCAGAGGACAGAGTAAGTTTGCTGATCAATGGTGCTGTTTGCACCTGTCTGCAGTTTGTTACGCTTGACGTCTTTTGCTGTGGCTCCGCTGCTCCTGCATGTTGTTGTTGCTCCTGCGTAATCAAGGGTTGACATCTGCAGCCAGCTCCCACAACCGAGACAGAGGTCTTTCTGACTATCTTTGACTACATTGACCGGCTATTTGCCATGGTTCGGCCACGCAAGCTACTGCACATGGCAATCGGTAAGTGCCACAAACACTATTCCACTTTTGTGTACAGTCCTGGTTATGATCAGATTACCCTTCATGGTCTGTGCCTATACAATAGGTGATGTCTATCCTTCAGTTTTGCCATGTTGCAGATGGAGTTGCGCCACGCGCAAAGATGAACCAGCAGCGTTCCAGGCGGTTCCGTGCGGCACAGGATGCTGAGGAAAAGGTAGGAAAACCATTTTTGCTGGGTGCAAAGCTTGCCTGCTCACTTGCGCAACCAGGCAGATGCAAGTGCCACAACTGTAGCAGCCAGCAAGTGAAGTGTAAAGCAATCAACTTGCAGCTTGCACATGCTGCTTTGCACAAAGTTGGTGCTTACTAAGCATGATTTCAGAAACTTGATCACAAGACTTATATACTCACACAGGAAAAGGAGGAGGAGAGGCTGCGAGAGGAGTTTGCAAAGCAGGGCATCAAGATTCCTGTCAAGGAAAAGTCTGACGTGTTTGACAGCAACACCATCACACCTGGAACCCCCTTCATGCACAGGCTGTCTGTTGCCCTGCAGTACTACATCCACTGCCGCCTCAATTCAGATCCTGGCTGGAAGAATATCACGGTGAGCTGAACCGTCTGGCAACTTTCTGATTCTTTAGCATGCCTGTCTCCGCATGACAAGTGCAGGCCTTGGAGGCCAGCTTGCAGATTCAGTGATGATGCTCTCATGCTTTCAGCATGGGTTCTTGTCTGGCATGCACATCATGAGACAGCAAAACCAGTGGATCAGTGCTCACTTGGAGTTCTGCATGCATGAGCAGGTCATCTTGTCAGATGCAAATGTGCCAGGAGAAGGGGAACACAAGGTGATGGGGTACATTCGGCAGCAGCGCAACCGGCCTGGGTGGAACCCAAACACCAAGCACTGCTTGTATGGCCTGGATGCTGATCTGATCATGCTTGCCCTGGCCACACATGAGCCACACTTTGCCATTCTGCGAGAGGTGATCGATTAGCGCGGCTGTAAAGGCCAATGAGCTAGCTGGAGCAGGCAATGCATCACCCCACTTGCCTGTCTGTCTGTCTGTCACTGTGCTGTAACAAGGCATCGTCTCACAAGTTTGCTTTTTTGTTAGACTCTGGCAGCGCTTTGACTGTCTCATGTGTGACATGCCGACCATCAGTGTTGAGTGCGCCCTATTGAGCATCATTCAAGCAATGTGTCAGATCTTGCAACATCAGTTGAGCAGAGACACTCAGCATCCCATGGATGTCAAACTTGAGAGCCTTGCAGAGCTCTTTGACCTGTGCCACAAGCTAGAATTTGTCCTAGATCTCATGTTGTATATGTGCTGTACAGATTGTGTTCCAAATGAACCAAGACCAAGCACAACCAAGGGCACAGATGGTCAGCAGAAACGAGGAAGGGAAGGAGATCCCCGTTGAGAAGGTGGAGATAGCTAAGAAGCCATACCAATTTCTGTGGGTCAGCATACTCAGAGAGTATTTGGCGTTTGAATTTAAGCCAGAGGGCCCTCTCTCATTTGAGTGGGATCAAGAGCGGGTCTATGATGACTTTGGTGAGAAATTGATCATACAAACTCCTATTTTGTCTGACAGTTGGGACTGAGATGGTGCTGTGTAGCTGTGACATTACTGATACAACCACACATTGTGGCCTCCAAAGCGTGGCTGCCAGGCACAGCGGGTCTCTGACCAGCAGACATTCAGCTGCCATTCAGTCTCTTTTCCTTTATGATGGCATATTGTCTCTTGTGTTGGCAAATCATTGCATGCCTGAGCGAGCCAGGTGTCCATTGCTTTTGATGCCAGACTGAATTTGGTTTTTGCAGTGTTCATGTGCTTCTTTGTGGGCAATGATTTTCTGCCCCACATGCCGACTTTGGAGATCAGGGAGGGAGCTATTGAGCTGCTCATGCATGTGTACAAGATGGAGTTACCCAAGATGGGCTACCTCACATCAGGCAACAAGGTCTGCTCACTGTCTTGCTGACTGTGTCCACTTGGAAGCAATCCTGGTGATTCATCAGGAGACCCACCTTACAAAGAAACCTGAGAAAATCTGAATGATCGTGCCATGCTTTAGTACCAAAGCTTGTGCTTAGCACGTTGCACTCCACTCTGCCAGTGAGGCAATGCAGCCATGTTGGTTATGACTACCACATACATATTGATGCACGCCGACATATTGCAGGCAAAACTTGTAGTCAGTATCCCAGACTTTGCAAGTCTCGCTACGCCTGCTGTTTGATTGGTACAGCGTACCTGCATACCTGCTGGTTGTTGTAGCGAATGATAATTTTGATGTTGTCCCTTCCCAGCTGGGAGACGTAGCAAACGTGGAAACTGGGTCACAGGTGGATTTGAAGCATGTGGAGCACTTCATTAGCGTGATAGGTGCCTTTGAGGACCAAATCTTCCAGAAGCGCGCTCGCCTGCTGCAGCGCCAGAAGCAGCGACGTGAGCGCGACAAGGCCAACAGCAACCGCCCTCAACAGCCTGGTCAAGGCCAAGCTGGCAGCAAATGGAAAGCTGCAGTCCCCAATGCATCCTTCACAGCTTCGCTGCAGCCAGTGGGTCAGAACCAGTCAGGTAATGGCAGCATTAGCCAGGTGTCAACGTGAGGTGTGCTACTGAGGGTATTCTGGTCCTCTAGTGCAAGATCATTCAGGAACATTCATGGCCTCAAAACAGCCAACTACATAGTCATGTCTGCTGTGTATCCTCAAACATCCTTCCTGTATGATCAAATAAATGATCAGATGCATCGCCCGGAGAGGCTCCTTTGACTGTGCGGTTGACTGCATCTTATACACCCAGCTGAAAACACCTCACCAATGCTATGCACGCAGTTGTTATCAGGCTCATGTCAATGAGCATGTGTTGCAGGCAAGACAGCAATGTTGACCCCAACAGGGCAGGCGCCGCACATGCCCTTCCATCTGGGTCCTGTCCAGCCTCCAATGGATACACCTACACCCACAGCAAGTGGGGGACCAGTGCAGGCCCCTCCTGGGTTTGGCCCCCCTCCTGGCTTGGCTCAGCCTGCCAGCAATATGTCTGCTGCTCAACAGCTGAAAGATCGCCTCATGAAAGGTCAGCACTGTGCTTGCTGCATCATGATGCTTTGCGCATGGAGTTACAGCCAGCCTTCGTGTCAGCAGCTAGCTTCATTTGGGTGTCCTTATGGGCAGGTGTCAAGTTGCATTGTCATTGAACATGGTCTCGGCAGCAGACGTGCACCTTGCCTGCTTTGCCACGCTGATGGCGCCTGCATGTTGGCACATGCTTCTGACATGCTTCACATGTATGAGAAGATTATGTTTCTTGAGGTGAAGCTCCACATCATTGAGACTACAGAAGTGTCACACAGAAGCAATTCCATGCATTGAGCGTTGACAAATGCTTTTGATTTGCAGCCCATCTTACCTGTTCTGACATAGCATTGCCTGTTTCAGTCAAAGCCTCCTCGACGACTTTCTCAGCCGACTCTCATATTACATGTGCAGGTGCCACTGAGCCTGCTGAAAATGGCAATGAAGATGGTGGATCAGCAGCCAAGCGGCGCCGTAGGTCTGAAGACAGGGATGTTGGCGAGGCAGCTGCTGATGGCATCAGTCAAGGCCAGGTGAACGGTGTGGTACCTGTGAATGGTCACGCAGCCACAGAAGCCAATGGCAGCGTGGCTCCCGAGGCTGCCTTCTGGTCTGCCTTGGAGGATGCCAAAGATGAGGTCAGAGCTTGCCTGTCCCTGCTTCAAAGTGTACTGTTGTATGCATGGTCTTGTGTTCTTTTCTGCGTGTGCACATGGCTGTTGTCCTTGCCTTTGCTGACTTGAAGAGGGGCTGCTTGGCCGTAGAAAAGATTGTTATCTCACAGAAGAGCAGAGGGTGGCAATGCATATCATGATGTCCTGCAAGACAAGAGGATTTCCGGCGTACATGGATTTCCTGCGTTCACCTGGCTGTCTATGTCATGCACTGCAAGTCTCTGGAGCCCCTTTGACTGCAAGCAGTCATGGTATACATTAGTATTTTGTCTAGCAGGTTCCAAGTGATGACCCCTTGTCGGGCAAGGGCACCTCACTGCCTGATGTAGCCGGCATGCTGGAAGGTGAAGATGCAGAGCTGACACAAGAACAGATGGCAAAGAACAAGGAGGCAGAAGAAGCCTTTAAGGTGCAAGCAAGCTGTTTTGCTATTGCATGTGGCGATAATGCCAGCATGCAACATGCTTTGCATGCGTGTGTCATAACGGATGCATTCACTGGTCAGATGGTTACAATGCATGATGTGAGTGAGTCATACAACAGGCAATCAAAGTTTATGCAGTGGTCTGCAGTATCATGCTTGCATGCCTTGGAATCTACAGCAAGGCTGCCATCAAACATGCCGCAACCAATAGCAGGTGAATGTCTCATGGATGTTTTCACCCATTACATAATTACAGCTAGTCGACTGCTCAGGGGACAGTATAGCAAAAAGTTGCTGTTGTGGCACAGGCTCAGATGGAGACAATGGCAAAGGAGAAGGGTGACATGTTTGACACCATGGTTGTGGATGAGGCCAAAATTCGTTTAGGAGAAGAGGGCTGGAAAGAACGCTACTATCAGGTCAGCTCCACTCTTGCCATCAGCCATCTCTCTACCAGTGCGCATGTGACAAAGGCTTGGAATTTGGGCAAGTGCTCATGCATAGCATGTTGGAGTCCTGCTCAGAAGTTTGTTTGTGCTTGTCAATTTTGCCAGTATCCCCTTTGAACAGTGAAGAATAGCGGCACTGGTCGTCTTTGTGGCTGCACAAATTGCCTAGCCATGGTGGATATATCTACCAGCTTCAGGTATTTGTATTAGGCAAATGTTGATGTCTTGGTCTTCAATGCATGATGTCGCTTCCTGCATGGTCCAGGAGAAGATGGGGACCCCACCAGACACCCAAGAAGAGATGGTGCGGGACATGGTGCAGAAGTATGTGGAAGGGCTGTGCTGGGTTATGGCCTACTACTATGAAGGTGAAACTGCTGCTGCCTCATTGCACCGCCTGTTGTCACTGCCTGCTGAGCAGCCCCTGTTTGCTGCTGTATTACAAGATGCTGTGCCGTTTAAAACACCTTGATGATTGCTATTGTTTGAATATGTAAACAACAGTAGCGGCAGTATGGGGAAGGGGGGGGAGGAGTGATGTGCCGGCAAGCATGTGGTTGACAGCCATACATTCAAGTCAGAGTGTGAGCAGTATGTATCCAACTCCTCATCTCATCTGCAGGGGTGGCATCCTGGACCTGGTTTTACCCATACCACTACGCACCCTTTGCGTCAGACCTGGTCCGCCTTCCAGAGCTGGACATCAAGTTCGAGCAGGGGGAGCCCTTCAAGCCCTTCAATCAACTCATGGGGGTCTTCCCTGCTGCCTCTGCCCATGCACTACCTCAGGAGTACCAGAAACTGTTTACAGACTCTGACTCTCCCATTCTGGATTTCTACCCCAAAACATTTGCAGTGGACATCAATGGGAAGCGCTTCGCCTGGCAGGGTGTGGCCTTGCTGCCTTTCATTGATGAGGAGCGCCTTTTAGATGCAACGGTGAGTCAATCCCACTCTGCTTAGCCATGCTCAAGTTTTTCCTGGGCTCATATACTTTCACACTTCAATCATATCACACAAGGGAGCAAGCAAAACTTGCTTCAGCAGTGTTAACTGCTGTGACTTGCATGGGTTGCTCTGCTTTGCCACACTGCCACTGCTTGCACTGTCATATCAGCAGGCTAAACCAGTCTTAGCAAAAGCAGAGGCATCTGTGGCGCACTATTCTCGGCTGTACTAGGGGCCATTTCTACTCAAGCACAAGGTGGTGAGCAACATGGGCTGCTGTGCAGACACCACTTGAGGAGACTTTGACAGAGGAGGAAAGCAGGCGGAACAGTCGCAGGCTAGACCTGATGTATGTGTCCTCCTCCAACCCTGTGACTCCAGACATCTTCCAGCTGGCCGACCAGAACAAAGGGCTGGATGAAGCAGCCCGTGCTCAGGCCTCACAGCCACTCAATGCTGATATCACAGGTGAGTTAAACATTTTGATTGTCTTTACGCGGTGAAAACTCTGAGCTGGGTGGAAAAATTGCTTGCTATGATCGTGTGCAGCCTTTCCCAGCTGAATCAAATGCTTCATTGCAGCATGTTGTTGTACAGTGCCCAGAAGGCTCTCAAGACTTGAATGCTGGTTGCTCCAGATGCTTCACTAACACAGGTCCATACCTCCAAAGACCAATGTACTTATTGTAACTTCTTCCAGACCCTACAAAAGCACTAGCAACAGTATCAATGGAAAATTGGACAAAACCCAGCAGCCGTGTACATGGTCTGAGTTGCAACACCATAGAGGCATCAGGACCTACATGTCTTGGCTACATTGTTTCAAACTGCATGAAGAAGATTGGCACTGCTCAGCTGCTGTAAAACCAGACGCTGCCTATCATTGGGGGGACACAAGTGCAGCTCAAACTCCTGATCGTATTCTGCTAGTGCGAGTCACTGCTCCAAGCATACTGCAAGGTTGCATGTTAACTGCTCCTAGCGCACACGCTATGTAGTGCTGGTAGACTGATGTAGGTTTGCCTGCCTGCACTGTAGGAGGAATGAGCGGGCTGTTGTTGGTGACATCAGAGGAGCCTTGCCCGGCTGTCCTGCCGGCCCCCTACAAGCTCGGAGAGGACCTCTCTCCCAATGGAGTTGTCTGTGCAAACTTCAAGTAGGACCTGCGAACTGTGTCGAGCCATCTGACAATTCAAAAGTGTGGTGACTGCAAAGCACAGCATCTGGTCTGCAGCCTGCCTCCTGGCCCTGTGCTGTTTATTGTAACACCATCAAATCCAACTGCTCACACAATGGTGATAACAAACTTGATAAAGCTGCATCATGGTGCTCCTGCTTTTCTGGGAAGATGCATTTGTCAGATTCAACGTGCTGATGTGCACGACCAATGTGGTGCAGGAATCCTGTCCCTGCTCAGCAGCACATTCCACAGATTCTGCCTGGCACAATGCTGGATCCTCCCAGAATCACAGAGGCAGATGTCCAGCCCTCACAGGGACTATGGCATGAGGACCAGGGGGGGCGTGGTGGGGGCCGAGGGGGTGGCCGCGGTGGGTATGGAGGTCGTGGAGGCGGACGCGGCGCTCTTGCTGATGCTGCGCATCGCATGTTGAATCACAGCGTGCACAGCATGGGGCTTGTCAGCCCAGGGGGGTATGATCCTCGCGCAAGTCAAGGGGCATACCAGCAGCCACCACGCAATTATGATCACCAACAGGCAAGCGTAACAAACCAAATGTGCTGCAACAACGCTGTCAGCACCATTGCCTCTGTGCAATGACAAAGGCACATCACACACGGGGCTCTCTTGCTGCGGTTGTCCCTGAGCTTCAACCCCAACAGCCAGAGCAAGTTGCACTCCAGCCTCTGCACCACCACCACCAATACAGAACTCCTGGTGCTGAGAGCACTGAACTGCACAGCAAGACAGTGACTGGTGTTGCTGATGCAGGCATATGGAGCGGGCCAGTTCTACCCCGGCATGCCTGGGGGTCAGTTTGTGCCACCGCAGCAGCAGCCTGCAGGGCATGGCTATGGGGCCCCTGCTGCTGGGGGCTATGCCAGCTATGCCCCACCGCATGCTGCAGGTCAGTCACTGGGTTGTGTTTCATACCTATCGAGTGCTTTTGCCCAGGAATTGTCAGCAGCAGGCTCATCTGGCTGGCAACATGTACATGTCCCTGTAGTTTGCATTCTTATCAGCAAACTTGCATTATGTCTGCCTTGAAAGGTTGCGTTCGGCTGCTGGCGTGCCTGACTCATCTGTTGCGTCTGCAGGCTACTCTCATGGACGAGGGGGACAGCCACAGAGAGACCAACCCTATTCAAGGGGGTCAGGGCCTAGAGATCCGTACACCAGAGAGCCTCACTCCAGATCTGCGCCGTCACACAGGGGTGGCTACCAACCCCCAGCTGACCGTTACGGACCCCCATCAGGCTATGGCCCTCCTTATGGCGCTCCTAGAACGGAACCGTACAGCAGAGACCCCTATGCTCCACTCAGCAGGGATCCATATGCACCACCTGCAAGGGGACCATACCAGCCGCCAGCTTATCAACCACCGTATGGCACACGGCCTTCTCATGTACCATCACCTTGGCAAGCGCAGCAGCCAGCCCCTGCATCTAGCAGAAGGCCTGAGCAGAGCAATAACCCCTATGCAGCACTGCAAAGGGACCCGCGTCAACGTTAGTTGAATGGAAAGAAACTGCTTTTTTGTTGTCATTGCTGACACATGTTGTATTGAGCATTGCGCTTGGTGTCTTCTGTTGTCATTCATGTGAATACTCTGACCATTCTAGAAGTGGCATCCTAGATTTGGAAAATATTTTCTGATTTCTGCTGCCTGTATAAAATTCATGATATACTTGTAACAATGTCATCAAGGAACCGTGTTGATGTCGTCAATGTGGACAAACAGCCCAAATGCATTTGCAAGCCCTTTTGGCCTTTAATCGTAGTGAGCTTTTGCAATACTTTTGATTCACTGTACTCCCAAGTCACCTCGCCAAGGGATGCAAAGTCGGGGTCGGGGGGCTCCAAGGGGGGTGCAGCCTGTAGGGCCCCAATGACCCACAGGGCCGTTTCGGATCTCAAAGCCTTTCAGCATTCGGGCCCTGTACACTGCAGGCAAGGGCAACACTGTATCACCTGCATCGGTCGCCAATTGATGACACTCTACAGGTAAGGTATATCAGATCGCTACTGCAGCTTGTTTAGTCTGTGAGCTTTCACTGCCTATATTGCTCCAAAAAATCTTGGCGCTGCACCATGTTCCGTACAGCAACGCTGCCGACATCAACTGTCCCCCATCGCAACTGCCGTTGCTTTTTTTAACATCGCTCCGCGTTCTGTGCCTGCAGCAGGCACTGTATGGCAGAGCGCTCGAGGTCCGATCAGAAGTGCAAGGATTGTGGACATAGTAATTTTGTTGAGGATCGAGCAGCCGGGGATTTGGTATGTCAGGTACTCTAAGGCAACTATCTGGCTGGCATGCAGCCCATTCAATGCACATTATGAGGAACAATCGAGCAGAAGCAAGCAAGTGCAGCCTCTGCAGGTGTGTGGCCTGGTTGCAGAGTCGCACGTCCTCGAAGAGAGCTCAGAGTGGAGAACATTTGCCAACAGTGTAAGCAAGGCTGCCGTTACAAACACACGCTGCAACAAACTTGCAGCAACTTATGTCAAACTTTCAGAGATCCTTACTTAGTTTTGCTGTTCCGCGTCCAAGGCATCTGCGAGTTTGCTGCAGGACAAGCCTCAAGCTGACCGCACCCGTGTTGGAGGCGCTACAGATGACCTACTATCAGAGGGTGGAATTGGCGCCACCGTCATCACTGCTAGTACTCAAGAGGGTGGCACCACAGCAGCTCGCAACCTGAGGAGGCTGCAGACGCGCAACAACACCGACAAGACCCTGCAGCAGGCATACAGCCAAATCGACAGGATATCAGACAAGCTGGGCTTGACCGAAACCATAACGGACACTGCACAGCATTACTACAAGCTGGTCTATGAGCAGAAGGGCGCCCGTGGTAGAGGGCTGGCAGCTGTAGCGGCGGCTGTGCTGTTGTGTGCTTGCCGGCAAGAAGGGGTACCTCGCACATTTACGGTGCATCCTCTTTTGCTGTCACAGAGCTGGCACATGTGAACTGTCATGTCAGCATGAGACAGGTCAGCAGATGTGCAGGACATCTGCGTGTGCAAGGCGCAGCTGCTCAATGCTCCAATGTTTGTTGTAGCATGTCCAGGCACAGCATTGGTAAGAAAGGCTCTATACCTACTTTGGCTCGGTGGAGGTGCTTGATTAGGCACGCATTGTTTGCGGGCGTGCTCTCATCAGAGTGTTGTTGCTAGCAGGAGATCGAGGCTGTTGTCCCGGATGCAACCAAGAAGGACATTTTCAAAGTACAGAAGATCCTTACAGCATGTCTACAGGCAGAAGAAGGGGTGAGTAAAGACAGTTTTGCTTCCTGATTTCTCATCCCCAAAGAAACAACACACAGAAACGTGTGCACGTATGTTGTAGCTTTTGGAGACAGACTGTCTGTTAGCTGAAGCTGGCTGCCGAATTCTTACAAGAATTGCTTTGATTAGTAGAGCACAAAGAAAAGCCTAAAAACATATTTGCGTCGGCAATCGCAAAATTGTGTTCATCTTGTGTACACAGGCTGTAACAGCTGCCCCCAGACGGGCCGCTGTGTCAGACTACATGAGAAGGTTCTGTTCCAACCTGGGTATGAACCAGAAGGAGTCAAGGGCATGCATTGACGTGGCTGATAACGCAGTACCAAGAGAAGGCACTACTAGGTGAGTGGGCGCGTTTGATCCCTGACATTGACAGGCAATTATGTTGCCATGTGGGTACACTTTTGTGATGGCAGTTACACATTATTGTGGCTGTCTTGAGAATATGTGATGAAAATGTAAAGTGTTTTTGGCAGAGACACTCTGCATGTTGTCACTTGTTCCGCTGTGTATGAGCAAACTGACAACTCATGATACATTGTGTGTGCAATGTCACCATAATCACAGAGTTCTTCAGGTGCATATTCTCTGCGATGTGCTGCAGACACAATTCTCCGTGGGATGGCAAGAGTCCTAATTCCATAGCGGCGGCCATCATCTACATGGTCACTCAGCTTCCTGCTGCCACAAACAAACCCACTGCCACAACTATTGCGCTTGGGTGCTCAATAGCAGAGGCTACCTTACAGAGCACATACCGTGATCTGTACACAGAGAAGGCAGTGCTCATCCCAAACTGGTTTGCCAAAGCAGAAGACTTGCAGCACTTGCAGCAGCCAAGCGAACAGCTTGCAAAGTCTTGAGCCAATGATGTAGAAGCACTACTGCTATATGCAGACACAGGCTGCTTGTGCTCACTGTGAAACCATCCATGACTTGTGACCCTGGGATGTCAGACATCGTCAAACTGGCCGACTAGAATAAAGGGATGATGAAGCAGCTCATGCACAGGCCTCACATCCACTCCACCCTGACAGGTGCGCTGCACATTGTCATTGTCTTGGCACTGTCAAACTTGTGACCTGGGTGCAAGAATTGCGTGCTGTGATTGCTTGCAGCCTTGCCCAGTTGAAGCATTTCTTTTGTTGCAGCATGCTTTGTTTTGTACGGTGCCCTTACTTTGACAACTTGAATGCCAGGTTGTTTTGATAGTGCACATCCCAAACAATGCATACTCATACCAAACATGCCGCAACACTCTCCGCTGGCTCATCACCAAGAAATTGCTGTGATGCACAGGGCCCTAGGCCGTGTGCATCCTAGTCACAACTTTTGATGTTGCTAAGAGCATCGGCATGCATAGCAATACAGATCTCTGTGTTATTGTTGCAGGCATATGGAGTGGGCCAGTTCTACCCCGGCATGCCTGGGGGTCACTTTGTGGCACTGCAGCAGCAGCCTGCAGGGCATGGGTTTGGGGCCCCTGCTGCTGGAGGCTATGCCAGCTATGCCCCACCGCCTTCTGCAGGTCACTAAATGGATTGCTTTCCATACATGTTGATGGTGCGTTTGCGCATTAGTTTTTCAGCAACAGGCTCATCTGGCTGGCAACATGTACATGTCCCTATAGTTTGCCCTCCTGTCAGCGAACATGCATTGTGTCTTGAAAGGTTGCACCTGGCTGCTGACATGCCTGACTCATCTGTTGTGTTTGCAGGCTACTCTCATGGACGAGGGGGACAGCCACAGAGAGACCAACCCTACTCAAGGGGGCCAGGGCCTGGAGATCCCTACACTAGAGAGCCTCACTCCAGACCGCACTGTCACATAGGGTGGCTACCAACCTCAGCTGACTGCTTCAGAACCCCTCCTTGTGGTTCTCCTACCACGAACGCATATGGCGCCCCTAGCAGAGACCCCTGCAGCAGAGACCTGTATGCACTCAGCAGGGATTCATGTGCATCCTCTGCTAGGGGAGCATACCAGCCGCCAGATTGTCAGCCACCACACGGCACACAGCCTTCTCATGCATCACCACCTTGGCAAGCGCAGCAGCCAGCTCCTGCATCTAGCAGAAGGCCTGAGCAGAGCAATAACCCCTACGCAGCACTGCTGAGGGACCAACGTCAGCGTTAGTTGACAGAACAGAAATTGCTTTTTTACGCAGACAGATGTTGTGTTGAGCATTGGGCTTGGCTTCTTTCATTGCCATTCTGACCATTCTGACATCCTTTTTCTAGTCTCTGCGTACATACACTAGCATACACTGTACATCTATCGTGTATCAATGTCAACACTGTATCTTACTGTTTTGCCAGCACGACTGTGAGCAACAGCCGTACAATGTGCCAGGACGCATGGTAGCACTGACAAATCACAACACATCTCGTCTCGTCCGCTGTTTTGATAGTGATCACGAATCTGAACGCAGATTGCAGGTGTACCTCGCACATGTGCACAATGCATATCATGTCACCCACAAGCCACGCACAAATGTCAATCTTGTAGGACCAACAACCAGAAGCGGCCAGTAAAAATACAGCAAAGCATGTCTAATAGTCTGCCAAAAAACTTACCAAAAAAAATTTGGAACCTTTTCTCGATTTATGCGTGTCATCTCTGCGCGAGGGCCATGCTAATCTTCTCTGTATCGTTCCAATTTTAACAGATGTAACCGAAGTTACAACACACCGGCCGTAAGTGTGAGTATATATACATGGACTAATACAGCGTTTTGCGAGTATGGGCCAGATTTAATCCCGACCAGAGCTGCACGCTGTGTCACTCGCATCTGTCGCCAATTGGTGACGCTCTGCAAGTAAGGTATTCTCAGTGTGTTGTCTTCCTTTCTAGACTGTGAGATTTCACTGCCTAGCTTGCTCCAAAGAAACTTTGTTGTTCCACTGATTTCCCCACAGCACCGGCAACGACAACAGCTGTCCCTTACTCTCGCAACTGCTGTGATCTTGTCAGCAAACTTCGTCAGTTTGTGTCTCTGCCAGGCAGTGTATGGCAGAGCGCTCGAGATACGATCAGAAGTGCAAAGATTGTCAAGAGAGTAACTTTGTTGAGGATCGAGCAGCCGGGGATTTGATATGTCAGGTGCCTCAAGGCAACTACCTGGTTGACATGGGGCCCAGTCAATCCACATTTTGAGGGACAATCGAGCAGAAGCAAGCAAGTGCAGCTTCTGCAGGTGTGCGGCCTGGTTGCAGAGTCGCACGTCATCGATGAGAGCTCAGAGTGGAGAACATTTGCTGACAGCGTAAGCAAGGCTGCCGTTATAAACACACGCTGCAACAAACTTGCAGCAACTTATGCCAAACTTTCAGAGATCCTTACCTCCGACCTTTAGTCTAGTCTTGCTGTTCCGCGTCCAAGGCATCTGTGAGTTTGCTGCAGGACAAGCCTCAAGCTGACCGCACCCGTGTTGGAGGCGCTACAGATGACCTACTATCAGAGGGTGGAATTGGCGCCACCGTCATCACTGCTAGTACTAAAGAGGGCGGCAACACAGCAGCTCGCAACCTGAGCAGGCTGCAGACGCGCAACAACACCGACAAGACCCTGCAGCAGGCATACAGCCAAATCAACAGGATATCAGACAAGCTGGGCTTGACCAAAACCATAACGGACACTGCACAGCATTACTACAAGCTGGTCTATGAGTCGAAGGGTGCCCGTGGTAGAGGTCTGGCAGCTGTAGCGGCGGCTGTGCTGTTCTGTGCTTGCCGGCAAGAGGGCTTGCCTCGCACCTTCAAGGTGCACCCTGTTTGCTGTCACAGAGCAAGCACATGTGAACTCTCTTGGCATCATGAGGCAATTCAGCAGATGCGTGGGACAAGTATTGCACAAGCAATACAGCAATAATGCTTGTGCAAGGCGCAAATGGCCAAGCCGCAAGTGCTTGTTATAGCATGTCCATGCACAGCATTGGTGTCATATGTAATGAAGGCTTTTTTTCAGCATTCTCTGCTGGGAGCAGGTGCTGAATTAAACACACTGTTTGCGGGCATGCTCTCATCGGAATGTTGCTGCTAGCAGGAGATTGAGGCTGTTGTTCCAGATGCAACCAAGAAGGATATTGGCAAAGCTTACAAGACCATCATGGCATGTCTACAGGCAGAAGAAGGGGTGAGTAATGATGCGTTTGCCTCCTTAGTTCTCAGTTCTATACACAGAAATCTGAATGCAGCTTTTCGAGAAAGGCTCTGCATTACTTGCTGGCTCCAGAACCACACTCACAAGAACTTGTTTGACTGGTAGAGCACAGTGACAAGCTTGATGGACATATCTGCATTGACAATAACAAAGTTCTTTTCACCTTGTCTGTCTTCACAGGCTGCAACAGCTGCCCCCAAGCGTGTTGCTGTGTCAGACTACATGCGAAGGTTCTGTTCCCATTTGGGTATGAATCAGAAAGAGTCAAAGGCATGCATTGACGTGGCTGACAACGCAGTACCAAGAGAAGGCACTACCAGGTGAGTGAGCTCCTTTGAGTTCTGGTGATGACAGGCAATTGTGTTGCCATGTGTGTGCAGATGTTCTGTAGATGTAATGTGTCAGCCTAGGCGTGACGACAGATGCGTAATTTTGTGGCTGCCTGAATGATGTGTGATGGTAAAGCAAGTCATGGCTTGAAGAGGCACACTGCATGCTGCCAGCTGTTGCATATTCTAATGAGTGTGAGTAAAGTGATGTATGAAGACCCATTGTGAAATGTTTGTGCATTCACAACACAAAAACAACATTTAGCTGCACGTTCTCTGAGGTTGCAGACATGCTGCAGACACAACTCTCCATGGGATGGCAAGAGTCCTAATTCCATAGCGGCGGCTATCATCTACATGGTCACTCAGCTTCCTGCTGCCTTAAACAAACCCAATACCACAACTATTGCGCTTGAGTGCTCAATAGCAGAGGGTACCTTACAGAGCACATACCGTGATCTGTACACAGAGAAGGCAGTGCTCATCCCAAAATGGTTTGCCAAAGCAGAAGATTTGCAGCATTTGCAGCAGCCCAGAGACAAGTACTGACAATTAGCAAAGCCATGATGTGCAAGCACTTCTATTTTATGCAAACACCAGCTGCTCATGATTACTGGAAACAATCCATTGCATAGAAAATAGTTGTGCCCCTGTGTCTTGCTGTAAACGCTGTATGTTTCGGTTTGATCAAGCTGTTGAAGCTGTTTTGACCCACTACTCTTAATGACTGCAGACCCTACTGCACAGTACAGAGATTACACAATCTCTGTACCTTACTGTAACCTGAATACTTATAACATGCTCATCACAAGCCTTGCTTTGTGACACCATGAGTCAACTTCTCAAGAGCTATTCTTTCTGCCTTTGCGGCAGTCAACTTTGTTGCCACCTGCATCAGGTCACGCTACTCACTACTGCACAGTCTGAGGGGAGCCTCAGATGCAACAACTGCATGGTCTATGCAGCATAGCATCCTTGTTGACACATTAAAAGCATTGATGACATACCTCTGCTCTTAAAGCAATGGCCTCAGCAGATGGAAGCTCTTTTAGTGTCCTGATCAGGCCTGCAGTATACAATAGATGTCTGCTTTATGGCCAAGGTGCTGCAATGCTGTGTACAAACGTGAGTGTGGTGATAGCATCATTGTATAGCATGAATTGAGGTCTGCGCCGGGCCAAACTCAGATGACATGGTACCCATTTAGACAACATGGTACACGTGCAGCTCCTGCCCATGAAATGATGCAGAAACAATACAACAGTCTGCAATGAGGCTTACGTTGTGCTGCCTTTTCAGAGCTGGCAATCTCTTTTGCCAGAGACTGTAACTGCCTGTTGGTGGCCTTTACTTTGCGCAAGCCATCCACATACTGTGTCTCAGCAGACGCTAGACGCTGACTCAGCTTGCCAGCCTCTACAGTGAAGCCTTGGACAGACTCTCCTAGTGCCTGACTCTTTCTCTGAGCAGCTAGGTAGACAGTCTGCATTACAGCAATCACAGCTCAGCTCTGCATTGTTATATTTGCTTTTCGCTTTGGTTGAATCAGTGCACAGCTTGCCTCGTCGCTCCTCCATCTGCCCCAGCTTTGTCTAAACAGGAACCGTCGCGGGCCTGCAATGCAAAAGTCACATGCTACGTGATCCTGCTCGATCCTATTGTACAAGCTTTGGCAATGCTAACCCCAGCAGGCTTTGTGTCTGTGCTCCAAAAGGCTTACCAGGCAGCGTAATGAGTGCTAACCCAGCCAAAGCAGCTGTTGTAATGTTGGGGTTTGCCAATGCTACCTCCACACCAGCTGTACACAAGCAAATCCATCAAAGAACTGCACCTGTGTGCAGGAGACGGGAGCAGGCAAATGGATCTTTCATACCTGTGAGCGAGGAGAAAAAATGATCTTCAGCTACTCTATAATGCGCAACTCCAATGTCATAGTATGTCTGCACTGCAGCATCTGTGAGATGGCAGGCAGTGTGTTGCAGAGGTGCTGTTGCAGTTGTCAAATGTAGGCCTCACCCTGGCTTGCACAGCCACATCATCAGCTACAGCTAGGCTTGTTGAAGTTGCTCCTTTTAAGACATTTGTAGCTGTCTGAATACCCTTGTCAAGACTGCTCACAGCGCTGTCTGTGACATCCACCAGCTGGTCTGTGGCTGATGCTGCTGCTGATGAAGCAGCTTCTTGTGCGGCTTGGACCTGACTGGACACTGTGCCACTTATGCTTCGCAGAGCATCCTCTGTTGAGCGCTGCCCCTGCTGTATTCTTGCAGCTGCCAGTTCTTTGGTGCGCTGTGCATGCTCGTCCGCAGACTGTCTCAGGTTCCTAAGGTATCCCTCAGCTTGTGATTGCCCCTCCTCCACTCGTCCAGAGGCTTGCTGCCTGACACCGTCGTACTGCTCTCCTATCGTCGGCTTGTCGTTGTCATTTGGGAGTCTATGACCTGTCTCAGACACGTACGCCTGCGCGGCTTTCCCAACCTCAGACAAAGCTCTTCCTGAATTGTCAGCAGCGCTAGATGCAGCAGACTTTGCAGCATCTAGGTGTCGTGATGCATCGGGGTGACGATCAGTTCCCATCAACTGTTCGTGCGTTGGAGACACGCCACGAGGCTCAGACAGATTGATGCCAGACTCGGTTGTGCGAAGCAACGCTGAGGGTGAATGTCAGCAGCGCCTGTGTAGTCAACATGCAGACTGGGAAACCTGGTCATTACGGTGCACAATGATTGTGCCACAATTTCATGGTAACAATTCAACATGCGAAAAGTTAACAGCCAAAAACATGGCATTGAGCCCGCCAATCTATTTGCCACGTTACTCGACAAAAGGTGCTAGAGCCAGGACAATGTGCTGGGCTCATGCAATGTTGTATGTCGCTGAACTTATGCATTGTTGGATGTTGCTGAACTCAGGTGTATATATTTCAGCAGGATTGCTATCAACAGGAGAAGCCCACGAGCCGCCAGAGCTGAAGGCTGTGGCACAACGCACGCTAGCACTGACGTCAAAGGCTTAGCACCGTTGACTGGTTCAGTACTGTGATCAATTGGGGCTGTCACATTTCTGTCTACAGCAAATCTGGTACATGACATTAGTCATGCTTTATCTGCAGCAAGCATTTGGCGAATGCAAGCCAGTCTCAAAGCATGCCATTGATGATTACCAGCAGCTGTCTGCCCAGCGAGATTGCCAGTTCGAGCAAACTTCGAGGGCTATCTTCTTGCTCCCCAAGATCAGTTGTGCCAAAGCTCGTTAGAAGTTGTCAACCACACAGCTCTTCACAGAGCTCTTCACAAAGCCGGCGAGAACTATTGCTCTGCGAGAGCATGAAGACTCTTGTGAGCTTTGGTAAGGAAACCTTGACCAGTTTGAGCTAGCCGATCCTCCGCCTTCTTGAGAATCTAGGTCGCCTTCTGCAGATGTTGACGGAACTTTGATCAGGACAGTCGGGGATAATGCCAACAAGCTGCACAAGTTGGCTTTTATGCAAGCGTGGAAAGAGATCTATGGGCTTGACACAAATCTAGACGTGATACAACACCATGGAAACACTGATCCCTTGATTTTGATACGCGTGGCAGAGTTTCACGGTATTGCTAAGTCAGACGTAGGTGACAGCTGCAAGTTCCGCCAGTCACTTAGCAACGATGCAAGACTCAACAAAATTTGCTCCAATTTCTGTGGTCACCTGCAACAGGCTGCTGCTAAGCTGAAGGAAATGGAGGATGTGATGCTCAAATACTATATGGCAAATGCTGACAAGGCCGGTGTTGGGCTTGAATGCCTACCTGGGGTCAAGCAATTGCTGCAGGAGCTCAAGGTATGTTCTGTTTGTGATACTCTGATCGACATTTGTCCTGCACAAATAAGTGTCAGCTTGTAGCAAAATTCAAGTACCCGGACTACCTTCAATGTATTGCCGCAATCCATGTATATATATGATGCACTGGGGTCACATAGTTAATCCACAGCTGCTCAGCCTTCCAAAAGCTTTTGGTAAATAGCATTGCCTTGCCTACGCGCAGTACAATGCCAGAACTTGTTGCATTGTTGTTTATAGTTCAGCCATGACACCATCTAAATCTCAGTTGTGCAGGACCGTGAAGATGTCCTCACTTGCTTGGTGACAGGAAATCTGCAGCCCATTGGGTGGGCCAAAATGGAGGCGCTCGGCATCAAGCACCTGTTTAGTGAGCCATACTTTGGAGGGTTTGGCAGCGACTACTGCAATCCTGATAACTCAGATCAAAGCTGGAAGGATCGAGCTGAGCTGGTCAAGATAGCTGCAGAAAAGGCCCAAAAGCATTTTCCAGGTATGCTTCAGGACACAATTGCCCGTTGTCACAGATGCAGCAGTGATAGCAAAGGGACAATACACTGATGTCCTGAGGCGCAGGTCAGTCAACTGCCTAAACATTTGGCATGCTGGGTCTGCTTTGTTTTATGGCTGTAGTGCTGTAAGGCATGTGAAGTACAGATTGCAAATGGCAACAGGGAGGTCCTTGATGCACGGTCTCTGAAAGACCTGTTGCAAGTGGGCTGTTTCCATCTGCACAATGCAACAAGCGGTTTGGCATGCAGCATTCGAATACTTCTCATGAAGGTGGGCATGTTTATTGTTGGAATGCACTGGGGTGGATATGCTGAGCCCTTCCAGCACAAATTCTCGCCATGCAGTTTCGAGCCATTGGTCTTCTTGGTTCATATGGACTGTGCACCGTGTTCCTCTGTTGCACACTTGCAGGGGTGCAATTCAAGGGCAAATGGCATGTGGGTGACACCCCAATGGATGTACAAGCAGCTCAGGGTGGACATGCCAAGGCGCTTGGGGTCCTGACCGGTGTCTACAGTCGACAAGATCTTGAAGGGTGTGGTGCAGGTCAGTTTGAGTTTTGTGTGGGATTTGCATGACAGGTGCATTAGATTGATCAAGGACAATCTGCCATTGCATGAATGGTACGATCTAAATCAGGCACAGCTTGGTCTGCCATCATCAACTATTTGCATTGCAAAAGGCCACATTGCTCTGCATGGCTTGCAGAATCTATCACACTGGAGAACTTGCAAGATGTCCCGGCAGTGTTGAAAGCTTTGAATCTATAGCTGGCCAGCCTGCAGCTGGCACACAAGCAAGCAGGACACAACTATGTTCCATGTAATGCACATGATACAAAATCCTGAAATGATTGGCAGCCTCTACTGTGGCAAAGCTTTCAACCAATGCAAGATTTCGGAGGGCTTTGATTGATCACAGATCGTGATCAGTGATGACTAGTTGAATGAACTTGCTCATATGTTGCTCATATGTTGAATCAATCGTCAGATGGTAGGATGTCATGTGTTCATGTGGTGTATTGCTGTTAGAAGCCACGGCAGCTCACTTTGCCACATGGCAGAGCTGGTGCTGTATGCAAGCAAAGTCATTGTATCATTAAAGTCTTGAGGTGCAGCAATCTGGTGACAAGACAACGTCCCCTTGGTTGCTTAATGCTGCATGACAACGCAGCGTTGGAACCACACGTCTTATATGTTAGCATTTTCACAAAAGAAGAGCCTTCCATTCGTTCATTAGCTTTGAAAGGTTGCTGGGTCCAGCTATGACCATTTGACCAACAGACTAAAATGTCGAACAAAGTCATCTACAGGTTCTGAAGCACTAGACTCTTGTTCTTCTGCTTCTTCCTTGGATCCACCGGTGGGCAAACGCAAGTCAGCAGCAAAGTTCTTAGAAGTTCCCGGTCGAAGTCAGCGATCTGAGTGGTCAGCATCGAGCAGTGCATTGTGATCGCTGATGGCCCTTTTGCAATGAACCGGCTGCCGATTTTGTTGTGAGTGACACGTTGATCACTGAAGGCAGCGGCGCCAGCAACCTCCCTCAAGTTCTGAGTCTCGAACTTTTCGTTGCCCCTAGCTTGCAGCACACCATCATGGTGTCTGAGGAACTTTTGGGCTCGGTACGCAAACAGATGTCGACTGTGCGAGTTCCAGCACACTACGATCGCGTTTATAAAGACGAGTGCCAGTTCAGTTTTGATACTCCGCTGTCTGCAAACGGTTTGTACATTAATTTCAACAGCTGGCAAGCTTTCGGCCAAGAGTACGTGGAAATTGACAGCAAGCGATCTGGACAGCAGCTGTACTTGCATGAGTTATGGCACAAGGTAGGGAATTGCTTCAGTGGTACTCACTCCTCTAACCTCAGAAATGGACGCACTGGCTTGTGGACACTGGTAGTCATGCATAAGTACTTGCATGCATTCACTGCCCCATCCTTCAGGTGCCACTCTCAGCTGAGGAGAGGCAGAAGCAAGAGCAAACACCAGAAAAGCTGGCAATTGGTGGGGACAGCGGCTTCCAGGTGGATGGCCCTGCACATAGCATTGACAAGCACTCTGAGCTTGTGCTTCTGGGTGCCAATATCAGGGTGCCCTTGCCCTGTTTGGACCTTCCAGAGGTCATCATCAATGCTGTTGATGCTATTCAGGTGAACCATGTGTCAACATGTTAGCGGCTCAAAATTCCGTCCTCCTAGCAGTTGTCTGCTGCTCAGTCTGTTGTTGATAGTCTGTTCTTTACAACACCCTAGCAGTCTGTGACAATCTGCACATCAACTTGGTCCAGGACCTGAGTCATGTTGCTTGAGTTACAGAAACATGACAGTGCTAGCAAGCAGGACAAGGCGCAAGTCTGGGAAGAGCAGCGACCAGTCAGCAAGTATGCCCTTGGTCTGCATCAAGAGGCCAGCACTGGCAAGACCATCCCTAGTGATCCCTCACAATGGGCATGTGCAGAGACAGGTGTCAAGGAAAATCTATGGCTGAATTTGTCAACTGGAACCATTGGGTCTGGAAGGCAGGCAAGCACCATGACTGGCTGTTGCATGCTGATGCCAAAGGCAGTCTATTCCACTGCATGTCCTTGTCAGTACTGACTCACAATTGTCATTTGCATGTCCAGGCTGCAAATCGTAGTACTTTGGTGCTGTCCACTGACCGGGCCGTGCAGTTCAATGTTTGAGGTCATTTGTCTACACATGCATGCAGAACTGGGATGGTACCGGAGGGAATGGCGCTGCGTTGCGTCATTTTGAGGCTACTGGCTCCAAGTACCCACTGGTTGTCAAGCTTGGCACCATCACGCCGCTTGGCGCTGATGTCTTTTCATATGCACCTGATGAAAATGACATGGTCGAAGACCCAAAGCTGGTGGGGCAATGGATACCATGCAGTCTCATGTGGACTGCAACATGGCATGCAATTTAGCAATCACATGCAACATATGAGCATTTGCTCAAAGATTGTTGCTAGACAACACTTCCATGCCTGTGATTCAAAGGTGGAATACAAAGCAATTCAAACATGTTTGTGCAGTAGTCTGATACCATTGGCATCAACATGCTGACAGCTGCTTATGCATGATTGATGCATTTGCTACATGCAACCACATGCACACTTTGCTGATGCAAAAGCTGCTAATCACTCGGTGCATGCAACAATCCTATCATGCGGATCGGACAGCATTGCCCTGTGTGATGCTGCAGGCAGAACATCTGTCACACTGGGGCATCAACATGATGGCCATGCAAAAGACTGAGAAGACAATGGCAGAGGCAGAAATTGAGGCCAACAAGGACTTTGAGTGGAGCCACATCACAGAGTCTGGCAAACAGCTCATGCCCATGTCTGGCCCTGGGTGAGCTCTGCTGCATTGGTACTGTTGAGTGCCATGTAGGTGGAATGTGGGGACGATATTGCGGTTCAATCGCATCTGTCAAAGCATGAGCCCACCTGCCATGTGATTGCTATGAGGAGGAGGGGCAGGACAGTTTCATGTGTCACACGGCACAATCTGTTGGCGCCTCTTTGGCACTCTGGATGTTGGTGTCAAAGCAACTCTGATTTTGGTTGCAGGTACGTCGGTCTGAAGAACCTGGGCAACAGCTGCTACATGAACAGTATCTTGCAGGCTCTTTGGGCGTTGCCTCAGCTGCAGAGGCGGTACGTTGATGCTGCCAAGCACATATATGAGACTGCACAGGACCCTGCTAACGATTTCCCGACTCAGGTGTGCCAGCTAGAGCGAACAAATGTATTGGGCTCCTCCAACTGCATGCTGCAAAGCTTCTGCATCTTTATCTTCATTGCTGTCACTAACAGGTGCAGCTTGAAACATGTTTGTGGGGTGGCAGCTCACCTTACAAAACTTCGCTTGGTGTCTTCGTGCCACTTGCTGCTGCAGGTCATTGCCAAGCTTGACGTGAAGCACATACACATTCTTCATCATTGTGCACATCAACTGCGCAAGTTGAAAATGAAAAGCTGTGCAGATGGCAAAGGTAGGTGTGGCGCTGTCAAAGGGCCGTACTGGCGCTCCTCCCTCAACCGCTGCTCCTATGGAGGAAGACATGGCAACAAGCGCCATTGCCTCCAAGGATGCAGCAGGGCAAGTGTCCGGGGCGGGTACTACCGTCAAGCCCAGTGACTCTGGTGAGGAAGAGCACAACTGGGTGGAGCCTCAGGCCTTCAAAAGCCTGGTGGGCAAGGGCCATGCTGACTTCTCCTCTGGTCATCAACAGGTAGGACTGCGTTACCAGCTGGCAGCATTGACTGTGGCCAGTCAACTGTTACTGCTGAAACGCCAACCTCTGGTGTCTCAGACCAGACAGCACCTTTGTGCGTTAATGAATTGATGCCAAACTGAGTGACAGTCAGGTCAAGTACAAGCTGAAGTAGTGCACATTGCCGCAAATTCAGCAATGTTGATCAGCAGTGTCTTCAAAGGTGATCTTGTGATGCCTGATGTTCAGCCAAATGTGAGGGGAGTGAAGTGCAAGTTCAAGGCTTCTCAGGCACAGGCACTGATTTTGTAGGCCTACCTGGCAGTATGTTTGGTTGCTGCAAGCTGAGTAGGATGGAAAGTAGAAAGAAGCACGGCTGGCACATCATCACAATGCATGACAGCTATTCATGTCATTCCTGCAATTGTATCCATTGTGTGCAGGATGCCAGAGAGTATTTTCAGCACCTGCTAGAGGTGATGACACGGGCAGAGCGCACGTCAATGCAGCGTTTGGGCCAGCCCAACCAGCCTCCCACTGCTGACGTCTTCAGATTTGAGCTGGAGGACCGCATTCAATGCATGGACTCGGGTAGGCTGAGCTACAAGCGTAGCCTGACTAATGTGCTGGCCATGGATATCCCTGTTGATGCTGCCACCAACAAGGACGAACTGGAGGACTTCCAGGTACAGTCATGACAGAACGTGCAACCGTGTCATGTGCAATAACAGCCACCATCAACATGCCTCTTGCCTTCAGATCATATGTCTAGGGTGCAGCAACCACTCTGCACACCGTGCATATCCTTAAGGGTGCGTGTGATGCTTGGTGAGAACCAAGTTTGTGTGTTCGGCTCCATGACCCATGAAGTCTAGGTTTCATGCTGTGAGATCTGCTGGTTGATATGCCAGGTTGCAGGACAGCATAAGTGACAAATGTGGTTCATCATGCCATCTTTCTGCTGCAAGCCAAGCATGACTGCATCACAACATCTCCCAGCTTGACCCTTCTGACATTTTGTATATTGCTGACTTATTGAGACACAATGTTTACACAGGAGCGGGAAGCCAAGCGTGCCAAGCTGAAGTCTGAGAATGCACATGCTTACATCCAAGAGGACACATCAGCGAGCTCTCCAGGCCAGGCCAAGCACATCACAGCTGTGAGTTCATCAGCTAGGCTGCCTGTACAGAGTCTC
>JAABUP010001839.1_pt1 | contig 43384 bp, 38 predicted proteins | sample 5559201 | NCBI WGS metagenome assembly JAABUP01 (sample SAMN10711887, study PRJNA513373) | rock metagenome | isolation source: Antarctica rocks | place: Antarctica
GACGCTGACCAAGGAGGCGATGGCGGGCGTGGAAGCCCGCCTCACCCGGCATCCCACGCCGGGCAAATGGTTCGTCGACATTCACCCACCACCCAAGCGGGAGAACTAATTCCACGCGCGACCCTTATGCGCCCGTGGGGCACGGTCAAGGTATGCTTGGCTTTGTAGGAGGAACGCGCCCTGACGTATCCGCATGACGTGAACGACGAAGAATAAGCCTTCGTCGCGCCGTACTTACCGCTGGTGAAAGATGATGGTGCCGTCGCCCGGCCGACGAGGGGAGGCCAGCGGGACCGCGCGATCAGCTTGAGTGAGGGGAGCCATGCGCGCTGAGGAGGTCATCGCACTCTACACGCTGCTCACGGAGCGCGGGGTGCGCGTGTGGGTGGGTGGCGGCTGGGGCATCGATGCCCTGCTCACGGAGCAAACGCGGTCGCACAAGGATTTCGATGCTCTGGTGCCCTTCGACGATCTGGGCGCGCTGGCCGACGTGCTGGCCGACCGTGGCTTTACCCTGAAGGAGATCTGGGAGGAAAACCGCTGGGTTCCCCATCCGGTGCGGCTCCAGTTGATCGGCAAGGCGCATCACAGGGGCAGCGACGTTGCCACAGCATTCGTCTTGCGGGACGGAACGGGTCGCGAACTCGACGTCCATGCACTGATGTTCGATAGCCGTGGCTACGGAATCCCCGCATGGAACGCGGACGACAGTTTCCCCCCGGATGCACTTGGGGGACGTGGCGTGATCGCGGGTACACCGGTACGCTGCCTGTCGGCCCGGATGCAGATGGCGACGCATTCGGGTTATACGTTACAGGCCAAAGACCTCCACGATCTACGCCTTCTGCACGAGCGTTTCGGGCTCCCCTACCTGGAGGAGCAGGCCCGGCACTTCCTAACACCGGGGAATTGAACGCACTGACACACGATCGTTGGAGGCGCGGTTGGCATCGCGATTGGTGGATGGTGTTTCTGCGGGCTGTCGGTCTCTACCCGCAGCGCATAATGGGCGCTCGCCGACCCCTCCTGCCCTGGCACGTCGTAGCGACTCCCTGCGCTATTGATCCAGCCGGTCGCGCGGGATGAACGCGAGCAAGAGCCCGAGGAGGAGCGTGGAGGGGACGATGATGTAGAGGAGTTCGTCCCAGGCGAAGCCGGTGGTGTGCAAAAGAATCAGCGGCGCAGTTCCTTCACGAAAAGGGTCGTCGAAAGGGTGCCGCAAACGCGACTGGCGATAATACGGAGCGGTGGCGACTTCTGTCACATCCGAACGGCGGCGGCGGGCGCGATCATCGCGCCCGCCGCCGTACTATCCGCTATGGATGGTATCGTTCAGACGTCGAGGTATTTGGCGAACCAGCGCAAATTGTGCCGTCGCCGTTCGAGGCGTGAGCGCGGCTTGCCGGTGCTGAGTAAAGTATGACTATCGCCGGGGAAGCGGATCATCTCGCAGGGGACGCCGCGCGCCATCAGCGCGGTATAGAGCTGCTCGCCCTGCTCGATCGGGCAGCGCCAGTCCCCCTCCGCTTGCAGGAAGAGGGTGGGAGTACGCATCTGCTCCACGTAGCTGATCGGCGAATGGGCCATGTAGTAGTCGAGGTTCGACCAGACCGGCTTGTCGCCCCACTCCCCGGTCATCCAGAACCAGCCGATGTCGGAGGTGGTGTAGAACGAGACGAGATTGCAGATGCCGTTCTCGCTCGCCGCGACCTTGTAGCGGTCGGTATGCCCAATGATCCAGTTCGTCATGAAGCCGCCGTAGCTGAGCCCGGTCACCGCGAGGCGCTCGGTATCGACGCCGCCGCGCGCGATGACGAGGTCGAGCGCCGCCTCCTGCTCCTTCCAGTCGGCCCCGCCCCAGTCGCCCAGGTTGGCGGTGGCGAAGTCCTCGCCATATCCCTGCGTGGCGCGCGGGTTGATGAAGAGGACGTTCCAGCCACGATTGGCCCAGAGCTGCATATCGAAGAAGAAGGTATGGCCGAAGATCGAGTGCGGCCCACCGTGGATGATCTGTACCAGCGGGTACGCCTGCCCCTCCTGATAGCCGACGGGGCGCAGCAGCCACGCATCGATCTGGAAACGCCCGTCGAACGCGGTGAACGGCAATGGCTCCGGCGTGATCAGCGGCACATCGCCGAGGACAGCGGCGTTCAGGTCGGTCAGGCGGCGCTCCCTGCCGCCATCGCTCGCCGCCGTGTAGAGATCGCAGGGGTTGGTCATGGTGCCCGCCGCGTAGGCGAGCCGCGCGCCGTCCGCCGAGGCCGACACGAAGCCGATCGTGCGGTCGCCGCCCAGCACGATCTCGACCGTTCCGCCCGCCGCCCGGAACAGACTCAGGCGTCCCTGGTCGGGCGCGGTGAAGAGCTGTGCTTTGCCACCGGACGACCAGAAGAGCGCGGCCCCGGCACTCCAGGTGTCGCTGAAGATGCCCAGGCCGGGGCTGCGATCCCACCCGCCGGTCACATTCTCCGGCGTGCCCCCCGTCGCGGCGACGACGAAGACGCTGTTGTTCCCCCCGGTCGGCGCGTCCGCGCGCAGGCCGATGTAGGCGATGCGCTTCCCGTCCGGCGACCAGGCCGGATTGCCGACGTGACGCGCCGCATGATCCAGCACGCGCGCCCCGTCGTCCTCGGTGGCATCGCCCGGAGCGTCGGGAACCGCGATGGCGTAGAGATGCGACTTGAAGCTGAGATCGACGTCGTCCTCGCGATTGGTCACGAAGGCGATCTGCGTGCCGTCGGGCGACCATGCCGGTGCCGCCGTATTGCCGCTGCCGCTCGTCAGTTGCCACGGTCCCCCGCCCTGCAACGGCACGATCCACAATTGCTGGACTTTTCCGTCGGTGTACCCTGTGACATCGAAGCGATAGCGCAGGCGATCGATGCGTCGGATCACCCCGCCCGGCCACTCGGTGATGGTGTCGCCCTGATCGCTGCCCGCCGCGCTCGTCACCACGAGGCGGTCGCCGCGCGGCGACCAGGCCAGGCCGGTGACCCCGTGCGCCAACTCGGTGACCTGGCGCGGTTTGCCCCCCTCGGGCGTGGTGACGTAGAGCTGAGCGCTGCCGCTGCGGTCGGAGATGAACGCGATCCGCGTGCCATCCGGCGACCAGCGCGGCGTGGTGTCGCGGGCCGTCCCCTCGGTCAATTGCCGCGCCGCGCCCCCTGCCGTGGGGCTGAGCTGGATCACGCTGCGATATTCGTTGCGTTCGAGATCGGGTATCTTGACCGCATAGGCTATCTGCGTGCCATCCGGCGCGATCTGCGCATCGGTGAGCGCCCGCAAGCGCATCAAGTCTTCCGGTTCCAGGCGACGAGTCGCCGTCGCGCGCTCCTGTTGCCCCGTTGTCATCCCCATTTCTCCTCTATGCTGACGATACGCCGCATCACCCGCGCCGAATCTCGGCGGCTCGCCGGGCGCATTGTAGACGAGATTCCGTCGTCCTGGATGCGCCGTGGTATAAGTGGACCCACGAACGGATGATCGCGCCGGTGGGAGCGGCGCGGTCGGCCAGCAGCAGGGGGAGGTGTGGGGATGACCGCCGAGACTACGAACATCGGGAATATCCTGGCGTCGCGCTTCACGCCGGGCGCGGTGCGGGAGACGTTGTTGCCAGTCGGTGATTGGGTGCCCTTCCCGACCGTCGCCGATCGCGCCGCCTGGGACACCCTGCCGCAAGAAGAACGTGTGCGCCTGATCGGGGCGGCGGAGGCACGGCTGGGCCTGGCCTGGCCGGAACTGCCCGCGACCCTCTTCCTCGACTTCGCACGGGACGGCGATCGGCGGCGCTACGAGGAGCGCCACTTCGCGCGGCGCTACGCGCTGGCCGAGCTCGTCCTGGGCGAATGCGCCGAAGGGGCGGGGCGCTTCCTCGACGATATCATCAACGGCATCTGGGCGATTTGCGAGGAAAGCTTCTGGGGCGTCCCGGCGCACAGCTACAGCCCGCGCTTCACGCCCACCGTGACCGATGGACGCTACCCGAGCGTCGGCTTGCCCGACACCGCCCATCCGGTGATCGATCTCTTCGCCGCCGAAACCGGGGCGCTCCTCGCCTGGACCCACTACCTGCTCGGCGCGCAGCTCGGCGCGATATCGCCCGTGGTGATCGACCGGATCGAACGCGAGGTGTGCGCGCGCATCCTCGACCCCTTCCGCCTGAGCGACGAGTGGTGGTGGCTCGGGGCGTACCCCGACCGCAAGGTGAATAACTGGACCCCCTGGATCCTCTCCAACATCTTGCCGATGATCCTGATCTTCGAGCGCGAACCGGAGCGGCGAACCGCGTTGGTGTCGCGCGCCATCGCCGGGCTCGATCTCTTCCTGACGACCTATCACGCCGACGGCGGCTGCGACGAGGGGACGAGCTATTGGGGTCGCGCGGGCGCGAGCCTCTTCGAGTGCCTGGAGACGCTGATGACGGCGAGCGGCGGCGCGCTCGTGGCGTTCGACCTGCCGCTGATCCGCGCGATCGGGCGCTTCATCGAGCGGATGCACATCGGCGGCGATTGGTACGTCAATTTCGCCGATGGCGCGGCGCGGATCGCGCCTGACAACCATCTGATCTATCGCTACGGGCGGCGGATCGGCGATCTGCATCTGGCGGCGCATGGGGCTGTGGCGCTGCGTGAGGGGCAGGCTCCCGGCCTCAGCGGCTCGCTCGGACGTCTCCTCCCACCCCTGTTCGATCTCGGCTGGATGAGCGCCGCGAGCGCCCCGCCGCCGGTTCGGGATGTCTGGCTGGATGGCGTCGAAGTATTGGTGGCGCGTGAGGCGGCGGGCACGACGGGGTTGTTCCTGGCGGCGAAGGGCGGGAACAACGGCGAGAGCCACAACCACAACGATGTCGGCAGCTTCATCATCGGCCTCGATGGCCGCCCCGCCGTGATCGATGTCGGCGTCGGCGTCTATACGCGCCAGACGTTCGGCCCGGAGCGCTACAGCATCTGGACGATGCGGAGCGATTACCACAATTTGCCGCTGATCGGCGGGCAGACGCAGCAACTGGGCGCGACGTTCGCCGCGCGCGCGGTGCGCGCCGAGACGGCGGACGATCACGCGCAATTGGCGCTCGATCTCGCGGGAGCCTATCCCAAGGCGGCGGGCATTCGCACCTGGGAGCGGACCCTCCGCCTCGAACGCGGCGCGCGGTCGCGGATCGTCCTGGCCGAGCGATGGGAACTGGCCGCCGCGCCCGCGACCCTAGCGCTCCACCTGCTGCTCGCCGATCCGACCGAGGCGGGGGCGGGATCGTTGCGCTGCGCTACCCCCACGGGGGCGCTGACGATCGCCTATGACCCGGCGCAGTTCGCCGCGCGGATCGAGCCGATCGCGATCGACGATGGTCGGCTCGGCCCGGTCTGGGGCGCACAGATCTATCGCGCGATCCTCGACGTGATCGCGCCGACCGCGCAAGGGACGTGGGAAGTCACCTTCTCTGCCGAGTGAGCGCGTGCGGACGGCGGCGCTCAATTGCCGCCGCCGTCCGCACGCGCTCAGCCTTGCAACAGGGCGCGATCGAGGTCGGCGATCAGGTCGCGCGCGTCCTCGATGCCGACCGAGAGGCGGATCAGGCCGGGATGCTGCGCCCACGGCGAACCGGGGATCTGCGCCATCAGATCGGGATCGGTGTGGAGCCAGGCGGTCGGCGGGAAGATCAGCGACTCGATGCCGCCGAGGCTCGTCGCCAGCGCGAAGACGCGCGTCCCGGCGCAGACCTGTCGCACCGCCGCGATTCCCCCGTCGATCGCGAACGAGACCATGCCGCTGAAGCCGCCGGTCATCTGCCGCTTCGCCAGTTCGTGCGCCGGGTGATCGGCCCGGCCAGGATAGATCACCTGGGTCACGCGCGGGTGCTCCGCCAGCCAATCGGCGATGGCGGCGGCGTTCGCCATCTGCTGCCGCATCCGCACGCCGAGGGTGCGGATACCGCGCAGCAGCAGCCAGCAATCGAACGGGCTGGGGATCGCGCCGAGGTAATACTGCCGGTCGGCGATCCGCGCGGCGAGTTCGGGCGTCCGCGCGATCACCGCGCCACCGAGCAGATCGCTGTGCCCGCCGAGATACTTGGTGGTGCTGTGGACGACGAGATCGATCCCCCAATCGATCGGATTCTGGCAGTAGGGCGAGGCGAAGGTGTTATCTACCACCGTCAGCGCCCCCGCGCTTTGCGCCAACGTGGCGACCGCCGCGAGATCGACGACATCGAGGAGCGGATTCGTCGGCGTCTCGATCCAGATCATCCGCGTGTTCGGCGCGATCGCGCGCTCGACCGCCGCCAGATCGGTCAGGTCCACGAACGTGGCGGTGATGCCGTAGCGCGGGAGGTCGTTGGCGAAGAGGTGGTAGGTGCTGAGGTAGCAGTCGTAGCCGACGACCGCGTGATCGCCGGACGATAAGAGCTGCAACGCGGCGGTGACCGCCGCCATCCCGGAGCCGAATGCCGAGGCTCCCGCGCCGTGTTCGAGGCCGTTGAGGACCGCTTCGAGCGCGCCGCGCGTCGGGTTGGCCCCGCGCGCATAGCGATACTTCGCGCCGTCATCGATCGCCTCGCGCGCGAAGGTGGAGGCCGGATGGATCGGCGGGACGACCGCCCCGGTCTCCGGGTCCGGCCCCTGGTTCTCGTGGATCAGCCGGGTATCGATCCCCCACCCTGTACTCTCGCTGTCACCGGGTCGCTTCGTCATCGCCCTGGCCCTCCTCTTGTGGCGTCGGCGCGGCCTGTCTCGGCAGCGCCATCTCGAAGTGCAACGACTCGGAGGGGCCGTCGCGGTCATCGTGAATCAGCGTCGTCGGCATCGAGCGCCAGAAACGCTCGGCCCCCGGCGAGCGCGGATCGGTGTGCAGCGCGATCACGGCGTAGCCCCCCTCCGCCGCCGCGAACGCGGTCACCCGCTCGACCAGGGCGCGCGCCACCCCGCGCCCGCGCGCCTCGCGCAGGGTGTAGACGCGGACGATCTGCGCCGTCCGCTCCGGGTCGTAGCGCGCCACCAGCCAGGGCTCGTTGAAGGCCGGTTTGAGGCCACCGGAGCGGATCCCGGCGGTGCCGAGGATCTGCCCGGTGGCGGGCTCGACCGTCACGAAGAGGATGTGGCGCGGGTTGTCGAGGTAGACCCCTTGCGGATCGTCGACATCGGCGTGGAACGCGGGGTTGTAGCCGTAGCCGAAGTCCTCATCGAAGGTGCGGATCATCAGCGCGCGCACCTCGGCCAGATCGTCCACCGTCGCGGGGCGGGTGGTGACTTTGCGCGCGTCTTCCCCGGGTGTTCGCTCGCTCGTGCTCATGCGCCGACTCCTTCTTCCGACCCGCCCGCCTCCGCGAAGCGCGCGAGGGCGAACGCCCGGACATCGACGAGTTGCGGCGTGCCGATGGTCGCCCACTCGGCCAGGACGCGCCCGATCGCCGGGGCGGTCTTGAAGCTGGCCCCGCCATCGCCCGCGAAGAGATAGACGCCATCCAGTTCCGGGTGGCGATCGATGATCGGCAGATCGTCCGGGGTGAGGGTGATCGGGCCGTTGCGACCGCCGTTCGGGCGGGCGCGCTCGCCGCCGCGCCGCCGCGCCGCCAGCCGGATCGCCGCGCGTGCCACCTCCGCTGTTGTCAGCATGTCGGCACCCGGCACGGGGGCCAGGGACGGTGCGCCGCGCCGCCGAGGCCGAGCAGGAGTTCCCGGCTTCCCGGCGTGACGGCGCGGAAATAGCTCTGCGAGAGGCCGTCGCCGATCGTCATCGCGGGCGCGGGGACATCGTCCGGCAGGGTGAAGCCGAGCCATTGCGTCAGGGTGGGGCGAATCGGCAGCGCGACGCCCGTCCTTGCCAGCAGCGCCGCCGTGCCGACCCCGGCGGCGACGGTCACGATCGGGGCGTCGATCGGCCCGGCGTTCGTCTCCACCCCCACGATCGCCCCGCCCCGCGCGCGCAGTCCGGTTACGGTCGTGTCGCGCAGGGTCGTGCCGCCGTAAGCGCGGGCCGCCGCGAGGAACCCGGCCAGGGTCGCCCCGGCGTCCGCGTAGCCCGATCCCGGCTCGTAGGCCGCCGTGGCGAGCCCCGCAGTGTGCAGATAGGGGGCGAGTCGCGCGACCTCCTCGATGGTGATGACGCTCGTCGCGCAGCCGAGTGCGCGCAGCAGCGCCACCCGCTCACGCAGGATCGCCGCGCGCTCGGGCGGCTCCAGCCGCAGGTAACCGGCCTGCACGAAGCCGGGATCTCCCGCGCCGACGAGTTCCGACCAGCGGGCGAAGTAGGGCAAACTCGCCAACGTCAGCGCCGTCTCCGGCTCGTTCCGGCAGAAGTGCAACTGGATGAACGCCCCTGAAGCGCCGGTCGCGCCCGCGCCCGGCCGCGCCGCCTCGCAGAGGACCGCGCGGCGCACGCCGAGCGCGCCGAGCTGGAAGAGCACGCTCGCGCCGATGATGCCGCCGCCGACGACGATGGCCTCCGCTGTCCTGGTCACGTCGGCCCCTCTCTGCGGCGTGTTACGCGCCGCGCGATGCGGACACGATGCGGGCCAGTGTCCGCATGTCGGGGACTTCCAGATCGGGCGTGGCGGTCGCGGGCGGGGTCGCCCCATCGCCCGGATGGTCGTGGCGGCGATTCACCCAGACGGTGGTGAAGCCGAGCTCCTTCGCCGGGGCGATGTCGTGGAAGAGGCTCTGCGCGACGTGGAGGATCTGCCCCTGCGGCACGCCGAGCCGTTCGAGCGCGAAGCGGAAGTTCTGTCGATCCGGCTTGTAGCTCCCGACCTGCTGGGCGGTGATCACCGCCGTGAAGGGTTCGCCCAGCTTCCGGGCCGAGGCGGCGAAGAGATCGTCGTCGACGTTCGAGATGACCACCAGCGCGAAATGCTCCTTGAGCGTCGCCAGCGCGGCGACGCTGTCGGGGAAGGCGGGCCAGTCCACGACCGCGCCGGAGAAGGCATCGCGCTCCTCTGGTGTGGGAGTGAAGCCGAGGCGCTCACCGAAGCTGTCCAGGACGGTCGCGAGGATGCCGCGATAGGACTGGTACGGCCCCGCCTCCGCCGCCGCTTCCAACTCGCCGAAGAGTTCGAGGAGTTGATCGTCGGTGCGCGCGATGCCATGCCGCGCCATGATCGGGCGCAGCGCCGCCAGGATGCCGCCCTCCCAATCGATCAGGGTGCCGTAGCAATCGAAGGTGAGGTGGGTGAAAGGGGTGAAGTCGAACACTGATCCTCCCGTCTTTGTGAGCGTCATCCGATTGTTCGCGGTGCTGGTGTTGGCGGTAGTGTACCCAATGCGCTCGCCCTCCGGCCAAACATGACGCGCGGGGCGTGCTACGATTGTGGCGCGGTCAACCCCTGACCGTGGCCGCGCATTTGCGCGGGTGGCGACGATAGCCAACGGCGAGGGACGCCAGATGCCCTCCTCAGTCCGGGCGTTGGCCCGTATATGCGGCCCGGAAAGGCCGGAAGGAGCGAGATGAGCAAGTCGGAGCCGTTACCCCTGTATCTGGTGCGCCATATCGGCGATCTGGCGGTGAACAGCAATGAGACGATCACCGCGCGCCGCATGAACGACCGCGAATTGGGGCCGGTGGTGGAGACGTTGGTCGAGATGACCCACCATCAGGCCGAGCGCCTGAGCCGGATGGTCAATGTGCGCGCGGTCGCCCCCGCCCCGACGGGCGATTTTCAGGGCGATGATGGCACGACGATCCACGTCGCCTCGGACGGTGCCTGGCATAATCCCGCGCATCGCTAGAGCAGGCCGCGCTGCCCCGCCAGGGCCACCGCCTGCGCGCGCGTCGTCGCGCCGAGCTTGGTCAGGATTGAGGTGACGTGGAAGCGCGCGGTCCGATCGGAGATGCCGAGTTCGTGGCCGATCTCCTTGTTGGAGCGCCCCGCCGCGATCAGGCGCAACACCTCGCGCTCGCGTCCGCTGAGGCGATCGTGCGCCCGTTGCGGCGCGCTCAGCAGATTGACAACGCGCGCGGCGACCCGCGACGCGAGGTGCGAGCCGCCGCCATGCACCGTGCGGATCGCGCGGGCGATCTCCTCGGTCGGTGCGCCCTTCAGGAGATAGCCTTTCGCGCCCGCCTCGATCGCGCCGAAGATACGCTCGTCGTTGTCGTAGGCGGTGAAGATGATCGCGCGGCTGGTGGGGCTGGCCGTCGCCAGTTGCGGTAGCGCGGCGATGCCGTCGAGGTTTGGGCAGTTCGAGATCGAGCAGGATCACATCCGGTCGGGCGCGCGCGGCCAGCTGCAGCGCCTCCACGACCGACGCGACCGCCCCGACGACGCAGAAGTCGGGCTCGTCTTCCAGGACGCCGACGAGCCCCTGCCGGACGATCGGGTGATCGTCCACGACCATGATCGCGATCGTCGCCTCCTCGGTCATCTGCGCTCCTCGGTCGCCGCCTGCGCGGACGATTCCTCATTGAAGGGGATGCTGGCGCGGATCGTCGTCCCCCGCGCGGGCTGGCTCTCGACCCGTAGCGTGCCGCCGAGGAGGCGAGCGCGCTCGCGCATCCCCACCAGCCCGAAGCTGCCGTCCGGCCCCCCCGCTGTGGTCGCCAGGCCCGCGCCGTTGTCGCGGATGGCGATGGCGATCCGCCCCGCGTCGGCGCGCAGGGTGAGGAGCATCTCGGTCGCGCCCGCGTGGCGTTGGACGTTGGTCAGCGCCTCCTGCGCGATCCGGTAGAGTTCCGCCTCGACGCGCAAGGGCAGGGCGGCGAGATCCGGGCCACTCGCACGGACGCGCACGCGAATCCCGTGCTCGGCGGTGAAGGTCCGACCGAGCGCCGCCAGCGCTTCCGGCAGCGGCGTCCCGGCCAGGGGCGTGGTGCGGAGATCGAGCACCGAGCGTCGCGCCTCTTCCAGGCTGGCGCGCGTCGTGGCGAGCGCCCGTTCGAGCCGCATCCGCGCCCGATCGCTGTCGCCGGTCAGGTGCCGGAGGCCGCTTTCGAGATCGAGCGCGATCGCCGTCAGGCTTTGCGCCAGCGTGTCGTGGATCTCGCGCGCGAGGCGGGCGCGCTCTTCCAGGCGGGCCGCGTGCGCGCGTTCCTCGGCGCGGAAGGCCCGCTCGATCGCCGCGGCGAGGCGGGTGGCGACCGCATCGAGCAGTGCGCGCTCGTCGGCGGTCAGCGGGCGGTCGTCCGGCGCGGCGATATTCACGATGCCGAGCGGGGTCAGCCCGACCCGCAGGGGGAGGCTGATGTGGTGGGAGAGCCCGCCCGTCTCGTCGCGCCGCCCCTCGCGCATGGCGTGGCGCAGGCGACTACAGGCGAGCAGATGGTCCGGGCTGGGGGGGAGGGTGCCATCGGCCAGTTCGTCCAGACACCAGCAGCGTTCGCCGGTCATCCGCACCGGGGCGAGCAGGTAGGGCGGTAACTCCTGCGCGGCGGCGCTGTAGTAGCGATCGGTATCGCGGTCGTGGAGCCAGATCCAGCCGGTTCGCAACCCGAGCGCCGCGATGAGCAGCTTCAGCGCCTCGCCGAGCACGGCATGGAGATCGTCGCCCCCGGCCAGCGCGGCTTCTACGGCGGCGCTGGTGCGCGCGTTGGCGTCGGTTGTCGCGTGCTCGCCTTGTGCCACCTCGCCCCCCTTCCCTCGCCCGTGATGATACCCGAAAAAGCGCGGGGGGCCGGGATCGATCCCGGCCCCCGCGCGATTGTTGGCGCTGCTGCGGCGCTACCACACGGTGAACGAGGCCCGCGCGATCGCGGTCTGATAATCGGGTGTGGCGACGACGAGTGAACACCCGCCCGTCGATGCCCCGTTGGTCTTGAGCGCGACTTGCGGTGTCCCTGCGGCGCTGGTGGTGAGGTCGAAGGCATTCAACACCGTGCCATCCTGGTCGAAGAGCAGCCCTCCCGGTGGTGTATTCGGCGCGAAGCCCGCGCCGCTGATCACGAACCGGGCGTGCCGTTGACGGTCGGCAGGCTCGATGGCACCCCGGCAGGGATGGTGCCGCGCATCGTGACCACCGTGGCGGAGGGCGGCGGGGCGGCGGGGCTATTCGTGAGCGAACAACTCGCCAGGACGGTGAGGATCGCCAGTAACGAGAAGGTCAGGCGGAAATGGTGGCCCCGACCGGTACGATAACGTCTCCAAAAAGTGTGCATCTGCGGCTTCCCTCTTTGCGTTCATGTATCGAAATAATGCTGAGGTGTCTTCTGGTGCCTATACCTGGGCATGTTGCGCGTGTCATCCTCCTTCCCCCATTCGCGTGTCTCCGCGCTCCGGGCCGTCGTGTAGCGGCCACCCGCAAGCGTGCCGGGATGGCCTGTTCCTGTCTATCAACGATGTACGGCGCGATCCTCTCTCTCGCGATGGCGGGGTACACAAAAAACAGCCGCACCTGTCATAGCGACAGGTGCGGCTGCTGGAATGGTGGCGCGGCGACTCAGCCGCGCGGCGCGCGATAGCCCGCCGCCTCGGCCTCCTCGATGGTGGCGAAGCAGGCTTCGGGCTTCGTGCGGTCGTAATTGCGCCCGCCCGGCACGTGATAGATCATCGCGCCCATACTGCCGCGATTGCCCTTGATCGGGTGGCTCGCCGGGCAGACGCCATCGACCGGCTCGGCCCGCAGCGCGTTCGTCGCGGGCGTCGGCTCGTCGCTGGACTCCTCCGCCAATTCCTCGTCGGTTCTGCCGCCGGCATTGGCGACGACGATCTCCGGGCGCTCAGTTTCCACCGGGAGTGGGGCGTCGTGTTTCTGCTCAGGTTGCGACCTGGCCGGTTGCTCGCCTTGCGCGGTGGGCTGCTCCTCCCTGGTCATTCGCTCCGCCTGTTGCGGTTGCGCGGCCTGCGCGGTGGGTCGCTCAGTCGGGGTCGGTGCTGCGGCCTGCTGCGGCTGTTTCGGCTGCTCTGCCCGCGCTTTCGTCGGCTCGGCCAGCGGCGCGGGTCGGGTGTTGTCCGCCCGCTCCTCGATCTCCTCGGCGGCCTGCGGGCTCTCTAGCTCGGTCGCCGCGACCTCCTCGGTATTGCTCCTGCTCTCCGCCACCGGTAGCTTCGGCAGCGGCTTGACCTCGGCGGTCTGCCCGGTCGGTGTCGGCTGCTCGCGCAGCAGGATCGCATCATCGGCGCGCTCCTGCTCCCACTCGTCATCGTTGTTGCGCTGGATCAGGTAGTAGGTCAGCAAGCCGCCAGCGACCGTACCGAGCATCATCCCACCCAGGAGTCCGCCGCGTCGCCGCTTCTTCCCTTGATTCTTGGCGAGTCGCTGCTGTGTCTTCGCGATCTGCTTCTCGAGTTTGCGTACCGCGCGCTCTTCGGCACCGGCCATCGTCGTGCTCCTCCTTCGCTCCGCGTGGCCCGACCTCGCCGTGATGGTGAGGATAGGGCACACGCGCTGGATTTACTTCGCCGCTGCGAGCGGCGTCAGTGTCGGGCGGTCGAGCCGCAACGGAGCCAATGGCGCAGGAGTCGTGCCAGTCATCGCGGCCTCGGCGAGGAGTTGGCCGACGCGCGGCCCGTACGGCATCCCATGACCGCAATAGCCCCCGGTGACCCAGACGCCCGGTAGGCCAGGAGCGGCCCCGGCGACGGGGAGATAATCGGCGGTGAAGGCCATCAAACCCGCCCAGCGCCGCGCCACGCGCAACCCCTGCAATGCGGGGAAGAGGCGGGGGATGACCGCCGCGATCGCGGCGGTCACGTCCGGCGTCGGCACCATCTCGCGCACGCCGACATCGCCATTCGGCGCGTCGGCGCGGCAGCCGCCGATCACGATCGCGCCATCGGGCGTCTGCTGCCAGTATTCGCCGGTCGAGGCGACCGACGCGCCGATGCCGGTGGTGAAGACCGGCGGCAGCGGCTCGTAGGAGAGGATCTGCCCGCGCACCGGTACGACCAGCCCCGCCAACTCCGGCACCAACTCGTCGCTCCAGGCGTTGACCGCGACGATCACCCGCTGCGCCCGGATCGCCCCCACCGTCGTCTCGACCCGCGTTCCGTCCCCCTCCGTCACCAGACCGATCACCCCGGCCCGACAGAGGCGTGCGCCGTGGCGGCGGGCGGCCTCGGCGATCCCGGCGAGATAGCGCGCGGAGTGCAGCAGGCCACCATCGGAGAAGAAGAGCCCGCCGGTGATCTCCGCGCCGAGCGGTGTCCCGATCAGCGCTTGCGCCGCTTGGCGATCGACGAATTCGCCGGAGAGACCATCGGCCCGCATCATCGCCAGGTTTTGGCGCATCTCATCCAGCGAATCCTCGGTGAGCGCGAGGCTCAGCGTCCCCGGCGTGCGGTAGTCGCAGTCGATCCCCTCCTCCGCCACGATCCGCCCGACCAGTGCCTGCCCCTCCTCGGTGAGCCGCCAGAGGTCGCGCGCGGCCTCACGCCCGAGGTGCTTGATGGCGTCGGTATAGCCCCCCGCCGTGCCGGCGCGCACGAAGCCGCCGTTGCGCCCCGTCGCGCCCCAACTGATGGCGGTACGCTCGACCAGCGTGACCGCCACCCCGGCCCGCGCCAGCCAATAGGCCGTCCAGCACCCGAGCAACCCGCCCCCGACGACCACGACAGCGGACTCGGCGGGCAACGGATCGCTCGGCACCGGCGGCGTGGCGGTCGCGTGCCAGTAGGAGCGTGGTTCGGCTGTGTGCGTGGTTTGCTCGGTGGTCATCGTTTCCTCCTACGAGTCGGCGGTCGGCGGTCGGCGGTCGGCAGTGGCAGCGCGGTGCCGTCGAAGGACACTGCCCATCACGATACCGACGAACGGCTAAGCGCGTAGGCTCGCAACATTTCTTCTGCCGACTGCCGACTGCCGACTGCCGACTCTCTCTAACCCCTCCGCCGCATGAATTCGCCCATGAAGTCGGTCAGTGCCGTGCAACCGTCGAGGGTCATCGCGTTGTAGAGCGAGGCGCGGACACCGCCGACCGAGCGGTGCCCGGCGAGGCCGACGAATCCGGCCTCATCCGCCGCCATGAGGAACGCCTTCTCGGCTTCCGGGGTCGCCAGTCGGAAGGTGACGTTCATCAGCGATCGGCTCTCCGGCAGGGCGTGTCCCCGGTAGAAGCCGCCGCTGCCATCGATCGCGCCGTAGATCAGGGCAGCCTTGCGGCGATTGCGCTCGGCCAGGGCGTCCAGGCCCCCCTCGGTTTCGATCCAGCGCAGCGTCAGCCCGATCAGGTAGACCGCGAAGCTCGGCGGCGTATTATAGAGCGAACTCGCCCTGGCATGGATCGCGTAGCGCAGGATCGCCGGGATCGTCTCCGGCGCACTGTCGAGGAGCTCTTTGCGCGCGACGACGACCGTCGCGCCCGAGGGGCCGAGGTTCTTCTGCGCGCCCGCGTAGATCAGCGCGAAGCGGTTGGTATCGAGCGGGCGGGAGAGGATATCGCTGCTCATGTCGGCGATCAGCGGGCGGGCACCGACATCGGGCCACTCGTGCCACTGCACGCCGTGGATCGTCTCGTTCGAGGTGAGATGGACGTAGGCCGGGCGCTCGCTCAGCGCGATCTCCGCCGCGCCCGGCACCGTGCGGTAGCCGCCCGCCCGCGTGCTCGCCGCCGCGCGCACCTCCCCGAGCGTCCCCGCTTCGGTCAGCGCCTTCTCCGACCACGAGCCGGTCAGCAGATAGTCCGCGACGCGATTTTCCGGGAGGAAGTTCAGCGGGATCATCGCGAACTGGAGACTCGCGCCACCCTGCAGAAAGAGCACCTGATAGTCGTCGCCGACGCCGAGGAACGCCTTGAGGCGCGCTTGCGCGTCCGCGTTGACCGCCTCGTACTCGGTGGAACGATGGCTCAGCTCCAGGATCGACATACCGGTGCCGTGATAGTCGCGCAGTTCCGCCTGCGCCTCCGCCAGGACGGCAGATGGCAGGATCGCGGGGCCGGCGTTGAAGTTGTAGACCATCTCACCCCTTTCTCTCTACGCGGCTGGTGCAACGGTGTGCGTTGGTCGCGGGCATCGTATCCGGTTGAAGTATAGCCCTTCGCGCCGCCCATTTCGGTGTCCTTGACGCCCGGCCCTCCCGGTGTTGTACTTGGTGTCGGAACGGCGACGTGACCGGGAACATCATCCGCGCTGATGAGAAAGGGACGTACGATGGCGGTAGCAGCACCGCGCCGAAACAATGACCTGATTATCGTTGATGCGGATATCCATGTGAACGACACGCCCGATAAGTTGGCCCCCTACATGTCGGAGCTCTGGCGTAAGTCGCTGGAATCGATGTCCTCGGTCGCCTATCTCAACATCCCCGGCTTCGCCCCCGCGCTGAAGCTCGACCCGCCGATCCCCGGTGGGCACGTCTCGCGCTCGGTCCACACGGTCGGGGAGATGCGGCAATCGCTCGATGAGATGGGGATCGATTATGGCATCCTCTTCCCGGACAATCTGCTCCTCTTCGCCTGCCTGCCGAATGTCGAATACGCGACCGAGTTGTCGCACGCCTACAATCGCTGGCTCGTGGAGGAGTGGTTGCAGGGCGACAACGGGCTCTACGGCGCGATCCTCGCCTGCCCGCAGAACCCCGCCGATTCAGCCCAGGAGATCGCGCGCGTCGCCAGGGAGCGCAACGTCGCCGCGATCTATCTGCCGACCGCCGGGGTCCACCCGCTCTGGGGCGATCGCCGCTACGATCCGATCTTCGCCGCCGCGCAGGAGGCCGATCTGCCGGTGCTGCTGCACAGCGTGACGGTGGTCACGCCGCAGTTCCCCTATCAGCTCGACCAGTTCGAGAATCACTGGGCGCGGCAGGTGCTCTCCCACGCCTTCGCCATGCAGGCCAATCTGGTCAGCCTGATGCACACCGGCGTCCCGGCGCGCTTCCCGCACCTCAAAGTCGCCTTCACCGAGGCGGGGGTCGCCTGGGTGCCGTACATGATGTGGCGGATGGACAAGTACTACAACGAGTATAGGAGGATGATCCCCTTCCTAGAGAAGCGCCCGAGCGAGTACATGCGCGAGCAAATGTGGTTCGCCACCCAGCCGATCGAGGAGCCGGACGATCCGCGCGACATGGTCACGGCGATCAAGCTCTACGACCCGGAAGGGACGCGCACGATCTTCGCGTCCGACTGGCCGCATCACGACTTCGATCACCCCAGGGGACTGCTGAAGCTGCCCTTCCCCGCCGACGTGAAACGTCGGATCATGGGGGAGAATGCGCTGGAGCTGTTCAAGCTTCCGGCACCGGTGAGGAAGTAAGTCGGCGGTCGGCGGTCGGCAGTCGGCAGTATCTCTTCGAGAACGGCGTGGCTTCGGCATGATGCGCTCTCGTTGCAGCGCGTATCTGCCGACTGCCGACCGCCGACCAACGCGAACGGAGCGAGCAACACGATGGCCGAGCATATCATCGGGCCGGTGGCGGAGTTCCGGGCGGGGACGCACCGCGTGGTGAAGGTGCGGAATCTGGCGGTCGGGGTCTTCAACGTCGGCGGCGAGTTCTACGCGCTGCCGAATATCTGCACCCATCAGTTCGGGCCGCTCTGCACGGGACCGGTCGGCGGCACGACCGCCTGCGACGCGACGACCGGCTGGCGGTTCGCCTGGGTGCGCGAGGGGGAGATCCTGACCTGCCCCTGGCACGGCCTGGAGTTCGATATCACGACCGGGAAGTGCCTCGCCAATCCGCGCGTTCGTGTGCGCCAGTATGCGGTCGCGGTCGAGGATGGCGTGGTCAAACTCACGCTGTGAGTGATGGGCAGGCGCTGGCGAGCGTAACCATCCGCGCCGCCAGCGCCGCCGACTATCCGGCGCTCCGCACGGCGGCGGGCCTCTGTGGCCCCGCCGCACAGGAGGGCTTGCCGGATGTTGCTGCCTTCGCCGCGCGTGCGCCAGACTCGCCCGTACTGGTGGCCCTGAGTGACGAAGCGATCGTCGGCTACCTTCTCGCCAGCCCCCTCGCCTACGACGGAGACGCGCCCGTGAGCCTCTGGATCGAGGGCTTGACGGTCATACCGGGCTGGCGACGGCGCGGCCTTGCGATTGCCCTTTGTGCCGCGCTCGCCGACGGTGCGCGTCCCATCGGTGTGCGCGCGCTCCTCACCAGCCCGCCAGTTGATCCGGCGTTGGCCGCGCTCCTGGCGCGCATCGGCTTCGTCGCCCACCGCGATGGCGTGCTCCTCTGGCGGCTGGAGGGGTCTTAAGTCGTGGGTTTGGGTCGTATCTGGTGCGGTATTGTGCAGGTGTTAGTAGACGTTAGGGTCGACCGTCCGAGTCTTGGACGCGATCAGCGCGGCAACTGCAACCAGCCTCCGACTATCATTGCCAATGCCTCGATGCCCAGCGCCCCGTCTACCCGTATCACCCGCAGTTGGCGCTCCCTGGCCTGACATCCCACGGCGTCGGCGAACCCGATGTCGCGCCGCATCCAATTCTCGAATGCCCGCGTGGGATCGGCGCACTGATCCAGGATGTCGTGGATCCAGGGTCGGCGCGCGTAGTGTTCGCGCTGGAAAGCCGCGCTCGGCACCAGCCACACCGCCCCCTGCGGCGCGGTCAGCAGCGGCGCGACGAGTTCCGGGAGCAGGGCCGTCCCCTCCACGATGACCGGTGTGTCGGCGGGGAAGGCGAGCAAATCGTCCAGGATGAGCGGGAACTCCTCCCGATAAAAATCCAACTCCTCGCGGATCTGCGCCTCGATCAGGCGCATCCAGAGGTCGTTCCACGACGTGTTCGTCAGCCTGTGCATCATCGGCTGCGCCGACGGCGTCATCCATCGCTGATGCGCGTCGAGCGCCTCATCGCAGCGGTAAAGGGCGCAGCCGTGATTGTCGGCGAGGCGCGTGGCGAGGGTGCTCTTCCCGGCGCAGGGCGAGCCGCCGATCCAGAGGATGCGGCGCTGCGCCCAGGGTTGCACCTTTTGATCCATCGGTAGCGTCTCCGGCTTCATCGTCGGCGCGATCCGCGTGCCTCCTTTCGGTCTACCCGAACCTTGCAAGCGCGGCCTTGGGGTATCTGCGGCGACCCCGTTCAAGGAGTGCGCTCCCCCAGCGAGCACCGCCCCTCCCCGACGATACAACGGTTGCCAGCGTCGTGCTACAGTCCGGGCGTACAGTTCTTTCCCGACCAGCGGACCAGCGATGCCTTTGCGGGCGTGCCCACCGAGGTGCAGGAGGAGCATCCATGACCAGCGCCGCCGCTCAGTGGCTCGATCGCTTCTTCGAGGCATACTATCGCCGTCGCCCGGTGGACGCCACCTTCATCGGCGTCCATGACTACGACGATCGCTTGCCCGACCACTCGCCGGAGGGGAGCGCCGCGCTCGTGGCGGAGATGGAGACGTTGCTGGCTGATTGTCCCCAACTGCCCAGCGGCGGGGCGGGGGCGACGAGCGTGACGGAACTCGATTGCGCGCTCGCCGCCGACTTCCTGGCGATCCAGCTCGCCGAGTGGCGCGGGCGACACTTCTGGCGCGGCAACCCCTCGCTCTGGGCGGGGGAGGCGATCTTCGGCGTGCTGAGCCTCTTCCTGCGCGACTACGCGCCGCTGGCGGAACGGGCGCGGGCGGCGGTCGCGCGGTTGGCCGCGATCCCGGCGTTCCTCGACGCCGCGCGGGAACAGATCGCGGATGCGCCGCTCGCCTGGACCGAGCGGGCGATCGCGGAATGTGGCGGCGCGCTCGCCTTCCTGGGGCCGGGGCTCGATCGGCTGATCCTCGACAACGGACTCACCACACCCGGCCTGCGCGCGGCGGGGGACGAAGCGGCGCGCGCCTACGAGTCGTTCCGTGCCTGGCTGCGCGACGATCTCGCGGCACATCCGCGCGAATCGGTCGCCGTGGGCCGGGAGTTCTTCGATCGCATGTTGCGGCGCGGCCACCACGTCGCGCGTGATGGCGCGGCGGTGGCGGCGTGGGCGCGCGCGATCTTCGATGAGGCCGAGGCGCGGCTGACCCGCGATGCCGTGCGATTCGGCGTGGCGGCGGGCGATTGGCGCGCGGCGCTGGCGTTGCTGGCGGAGCAGCATCCCACCACCGCTGACTATCTCGACCGTTACCGCGAGACCTGGACGGCGGCGCGCGAGGCGGCGCTGGCGCACGAACTCGTCACCTGGCCGGATTTCCCGCTCGCCTACGAGCCGTTCCCCGCCTGGGCGCGCGGCGCGCAGCCGAGCCTCTACTTCCTCTTCTACCGCGCGCCCGGCCCCTTCGATCTGCCGCGCGTGCCGGTCCATCGCTATCTCGTCACGCCGATCGAGCCGACGCTGCCCGCCGACGAGCAGGAGCGCCGCCTGCGCGCCGCCAACGACGCGACGATCAAGACGAACCACATCATCCATCACGGCGGGCTGGGGCATCACGTCCAGAACTGGCACGCGGCGCGCGCCGCCTCGTGGATCGGGCGGATCGCGGCGGTCGATTGCGCCTCGCGGATCGCCTTCTTCGGGGCGGGGACGCTGGCGGAGGGGTGGGCTTGCTACGCCACCGGCCTGATGGACGAGATCGGTTTCCTGACCCCTTTGGAGCGTTTCGCGGAGGTCTATGCGCGCCTGCGGATGGCCGCGCGCGCGATCTGCGATGTCGGTATCCACGACGGTTCGTTGAGCCTCGACGCGGCGGCGGCCTTCTACCAGGAGCGGGTGGGGCTGGCCGCGCTGGCGGCGCGCGCCGAGGCGGTCAAGAACGCGATGTTCCCCGGCGCGGCGGCGATGTATCTGCTCGGCACCGAGGGCATCCGTGACCTGCGCGCGGCGGTCGCCGCGCGTGAGGGCGACACCTTCCGCTTGCGCGACTTCCACGATCGTTTCCTGGCGCACGGCTCGCTGCCGGTGGCGATCATCGCGCGTTCGATGCTCGATGGGGCGTTCGGCGGCGAGGCGGGCCGCGCAAGCGAGTGAGTTGTAGCGCGCCGAATGAATTGTGGTTTTAGCGCCCTGCTGCATCGGGGAGAGATACCGCTGCCTGACGCGGCTCCGGGACGCGCCGAATTTCGCGCGGCAGGAGCAAGACCAGTAACGCGCTGAGCGGCAGGATGATCGCGTTGGCGAAGAAGGGTGTGGATGGGCCAAGGTGGTCGTAGGCCCAGCCGCCCAGCAGCGGCCCGATCGTCGCGCCGGTCCCGACCGCGAAGCTATAGAGGCCATAGGCGGTGCCGCGCTGCGCGCCGCCGGTGATGTCGGCCACCATCGCCCCCTCCGCCGGGAGCGCCGCCGAGATGCAGATCGCTTCGAGTACCCAGAATGTGCCGAGCAAGACGAGGTGCGGGAGAAACGGGAAGAGCACCGCGACCAGGCCCGCCAGCGCCAGCCCCGCCACCATCATCCGCTTACGCCCGACGCGGTCGCTGAGACGCCCGAGCAGCGCGGGGGCGATCCCGTAGGCGAGGCCGGCGGGCGTGAAGGTGAGGAGGATGCCGATCAGGCTGACGGTGAAATGCCCCTGGATGTACAGCGTCAGGATCGGCTGCGTGACCCCGTTGGCGAGGGAGGTGCCGAGACAGATCAGCAGGAGCGGCACGAGCGCGCGTAGGTTGGCGCGCGGCGTACTCCCGACCTGGAGGGCCGATGGTTCCGTGCGGGCGCGTTGCGGAGCCTCGCGGAGTCGCCGCCCCGCCCGCACGAACATGATCAGCGTCGCGATGGTGTAGAAGCAGAAGGCGAGCCGCCAGCCGGTGACGATGCCATGCCCGAGACGTTCCGCCGCGAAGAGGAGCGGGAAGCCGACCCCCCCACCGATGAACGCCCCCAGGTTGATCATGCTCTGGAAGCGTCCCACCGCCGCGCCGCGCCCGTCGGCGGGGACCAGATCGGCCAGTAGCGCGTAGGCCGGGATCAGCAAGAACGCGGAGCTGGTCCCTTCCACGATGCGTGCCAGGAAGAGGATGTTGACGCGCGCCGATACGGCATAGAGCGCCCAGGCGACGACGAAGCAACCGAGCCCGGCCAGGATGAAGGGGCGGCGTCCGTAGCGATCCGCCCCGCGCCCGACGAGCGGACGCGCCAGGATCGGCACCAGCGCGAAGACGGCGAAGAGTTCGCCGATCTCGGTCGCCGACGCGCCGAGCGCCCGCGAATAGAGGGGGAGGAAGAAGAGGAAGAGGCCGACCGGGCAAGAGGCGATGAACGCCGCCTCGTAGAGCGTCTGCAAGGTATGGGGCGTGGTGGCCTCGCCAGCTGTGCCACCATCGAGCCCCGACCACCGCCTCAGCCCCGCCGCCATCGCTCCTCGTCCGCGCCTCGTCGTCGCTCGTTCGCACAATGATAGCCCATCGCCGTGCGTGGCGAAGTAGTCAGTGGGCAGTAGTCGGTAGTCAGAAAGCGCGCTGCGGTTGCTACAGCGGAATGGGGCTTGCAAAGGGGAGGGCGCGGGTGTGCGGACGGGGGAGATGGGGGGCTGACATGGCGACGCGAGCGGGACGACAACGTGATCCGCGCGACTATGGCTATCCGCACGACGATCGCGCGGCGCTGGCCGCGCGGGCGCGGCTCGTGACGGAGCGCCTGGTGGCGCGCTACGGCCACGCGCGCTTCTCCGAGAAAGACCCGCTCAGTATGCTGGTCGATATCCTCCTCTCCCATCGCACGCGCAACGAGCAGACCTACGCCGGGTACAAGGCGTTGCTGGCCCGCTTCGGCGATTGGGCGGGGGTGCGCGACGTGCCGACCGAGGAGGTGGAGACGGCGATCGCGATGGTCAATTGGCCGGAGTTGAAGGCTCCGCGCCTCCAGGCGATCCTGCGCCAGATCACCGCCGAGCGCGGCGAACTCTCCCTCGATTTCCTCTGCGATCTGTCGATTGAAGCAGGGTCGGCGTGGCTGGGTCGGCTCGCCGGGGTGGGGCCGAAGACGATCGCGTGCGTCCTCCTCTTCACCTGTCGCAAGCCCATCTTGCCGGTCGATACCCACGTCCATCGCGTCTCGATCCGCCTCGGCCTGATCGGCGCGAAGGTCACCGCCGAGGCGGCGCACACGCTGCTCGGCGCGCTCCTGCCCGACGACCCGCAGGTGATCTACGATTTCCACCGCGCGCTCCTCAAGCACGGGCAGAATCCCTGCGTCTACGGCGTGCCGCGCTGCGGGCAATGCCCCCTGCAAGACCTCTGCGACTACTATGCCGCGCGGCACCGCCCGCCCGCCCCGCGCGTTGTAGCTGCTGACGACGATGCGCGCGCCGGATAGGGTATCATCCGTGCAGCCGAACGGCGTGCCTGAACGGCGAGCGGCGTGGCTGATGCAGAGGGAGAGCTGTGGCGTTCGAGCAGTGGCGTACCCCGTCCGCAACGGAGACCAGACCCGCCGCTGAATCGCCACGCGCGTTCTTGCCGCCCTGGGCCACGCCGACGCTGCGCGATCGGCTGATCGCGGTCGGCGCGCTGCTCCTCTGCGCCGTGCTGACCTTCGCGGTCTACGGTGCCGCGCTGCGCTTCGCCTTCACCTTCGACGATCCGCTCGATCTGCCGCGCGCCGAAGGGCGGTCGGTCTGGTCGATCTTCACCTCGTCGGCGGGCTACGCCTACTATCGCCCGATCCCCTTCGTCATCTGGAAGCTGCTACGGGCGCTGCAAGGCTCGTACAACGAGGCGACGCTGCACGGGCTGACCCTCATCTGCCATCTCCTCGCCGCCTGGTTCCTCGCCCTGTTGTTGCGCCGCCTGACCGGCAATTGGTGGGGGATCGTCGCGTCGATCCTCTTCATCACCTACCCGTTCAGCTACCAGGCCGCGTTCGGGGCGCATACCCTCTTCCACCCGCTGATGACCGCCGCGCTCCTGCTGGCCCTGCTCCTCTACTGCGCCGCGCGTGAGCACGTTGGCGCGGGTGGCCCTGCCCTCCGGGCGGCGGCGGTCGGCGCGGCGGTCGTCGGGTTGTGGACACATGAGAGCGGCGCGATTATCCTGCCGCTCGTGGTCGGCCTGGAACTCTTCCTCGGCCTGCGCGAACGGGCCTTCGTGCCGTTCGTGGCGGCGCGGCGTATCCTGCCCTTCGTTATCGTGACCGCGCTCTTCCTGCTGACCTGGGCGATCGTGCCGAAGTTCGCGCGGCCCGATCCGTGGTCGCCCGCCTCGCTCGGCGGGAACGCCCGCTTCTTCCTGGAAGGGACGATCTGGCCGGTCGCGGCGCAACTGAATCGCCTCGGCGGGCGGTTCGGCTTCGACCCGACCGGGGCGCTCTGGCCCGCGATCGTGCTGACGCTGCTCGTGCTGATCGCCCTCTACGTCGTCGGGCGTCGTCCGTGGGTGCCGCTGCTCGCCCTCGCGGGGACGGCGATCATCCTCTTCCCGGCCTGGCTGGTGCTGACCTGGGTCTATGTCGAGGATGCGCCGCGCCTCCTCTACCCGGCGGCCCCGGCGATCGCCGCGCTCTGGGGTCTGCTCCCCTCGCTGCGCTTCCCGAACCGCGTGGTCACCCGGGCCTGGCGCGGTGTCTCGCTGCTCATTTTGCTGGCCGTGACGGTGCAGAGCCTGAACTTCATCGGCGTGCGGCGCGACATGTGGGCCGAGGGTACGGTGCTGATCCACGGCGTCGCCGACACCGCCGTCGCCTGGGGGGATTGCCCGCTCCTCTTCCTCAACGTCCCCGCGTGGTTTGCGCCGAAAGACCCGGAGTACCCGGTCGGCCACGTCGGGTTGACCGCGCTCCCCGGCTATGTGGGATTGGGGCGCTCGGTCTACATCCAACGCGGCATCCAGCCGCCGCTCGAATCGCGCGGCTTCTACCCCGATGTGAACGGCTGGAAGTACGACTTCAATACGCACGGCGGTCCGGCCACCCTCGACGAGTTCGCGGCGCTGATCCGGCAGGTCGATGCGGTCTACACCGTGGATATGCGCCCGGAAGGGGCGCGGATTCGTCAGCTCGGCACGCTGACCCCGAACGGGGCCGACCAGCGGGCGACCGACGTGCGCTGGGGGGGGGCCATCGCCCTGCGGACCGCCGCGATCACCTTCGCGCCGGGTGGGTTGCGGGCCGATCTCACCTGGGACACCCTCGCGCCGCCGCCCGGTGATGTGCTGCCCGCCATGCGCGTGCGCGACGCGAGCGGCGCGATCGTCGGGGAGCGGCGCGAGTATCCGCTCGGCGGGATCGCCGCGCCGCGCCTCTGGCAGGCCGGGGACCGCGTGCGGGACATCACGCCCATCGCACTCCCCGCCGATCTGCCCGCCGGAGCCTACACCATCTGGCTCTCCTGGGAGGAGAAAACGACCAGGGCGCTCCTCGGCGGAGCCGATAGCGCGGGCGTGTCACTCCCGGCGGAGGGGGCTATGGTGGGACAATTCACGCTCCCATAGTGGGGGAAAGAATGTTGTCCGATCGAGCACCGAACCTGCGGTTAACCTATTGCGGAATGCGACATGGTATGGTACTGTAAGCACCGGATTAGTCGAACTTGCGCGCACGCAACCGCTTGGCGGACTCTCCTCCGTCTTGCCTGAATCGTTCCGCAACGCAGCTATTCCAGCGATATTCGGATACCATGTATCTCTCGAAAGGGTGCGGAGTTGAGCTTTCAGGACAAGACCCTCGTCTGCCGTGATTGTAACCAGGATTTCGTGTGGACCGCCGGTGAGCAGGAGTTCTACGAGCAGCGCGGGCTGACCAACCAGCCGGGGCGCTGCCCGGACTGCCGCCGCGCGCGCAAGGCGCAGCAGGGTGGCGGCGGCGGCAGCTACTCCAGCGGCGGCGCGGGTGGCGGTTACAGCGCGGGTGGCGGCTACGATCGCCCGCAGCGCCAGATGTTCGCGGCGGTGTGCAGCGAGTGTGGCAAGGAGACCCAGGTCCCCTTCCAGCCGCGCGGCGACAAGCCGGTGTACTGCTCCGATTGCTTCGCGTCGCGCCGCCAGCCGGCAAGCTACGGCGGCGACAGCTACGGCGGCGGTCGCTACTAAAGTCCCGCGCGAGGGCGTCCTGCTATAACGCGAGATCGCACTCTTTCGGGCATTAAGCGCAGGTTCGGTGGGGAGAGCACCAAACCTGCGCTTTTCTGTTTCCTGCTCTCGTGGCGGCTGTTACGCCGACTGACGTATGGTGGGCGACAAAAGACGAGGCCGGGCGACTTTCGCCCGGCCTCGCGCTGTTTGAATGCCGCCGAGCGGGCGCTACAGCGTCTGCTCCATCTGCTTCAGGCTCGCGCCGCGCGCCTTGTTGAGGGTGGCACGATAGCCCTCGATCAGCGCGTTCACATCCGAGTTGAAGAGGATGAAGCGCGAGCCGCGATCCATCCAAAAGTCCACCAATTCCGCGTTGAAGAGGTGGCCGCCCGCCGGGATGCCGCGCGCCTGCGCCGTGTTGACGATGTGCTCGTAGGCGTCGATGAAGCGCGGATTGCGGAAATCATCGGGGATCCCGAGGGTGATCGAGAGGTCGTTCGGCCCGATGAAGATGCCATCGATGCCGCCGACATCGAGGATCTTGTCCAGGTTGTCGATCGCCGCCTGCGATTCGATGCCGATGATGATCACGTTGTCGGCGTTGCGGCGGTCGAGATAGGCGCGCGTCGCCTCGTTCAACTCGACCTTGCCCTCGCGGATCTGATCGTGGAGCAGACCCTTCAACGGGCGGAGCCGCGCCGCCTGTACCACCGCGTGGACCTCTTCCGCGCTCTCGCAGTAGGGGACCAGGACCCCCTGGAAGCCGGCGTCGAGCCCCTCGATCGTCTCGTGCGGGTGTGTATTCGGCACGCGGATGATCGGGCAGACCCCCGCAGCGGCGAAGGCGGCGGCGAGGTCCGCCGCCTCGGAGCGATTGGTCGGCGAATGCTCGGTGTCCACGATGACGTAGTCGAGGCCGAGTCCGCCGAAGACCCGTGCCCAGCGCGGGTTGCGGATCATCGACGTCATCGTCCCGAAGACCCGCTCGTTGCCGTGCATCGCCTGGCGTAATGCCGCACCGTTCATCCCTGGCGCTCCTCTCGTCTTCCCACCGGGCCGTCATGCGACGGTCCTCAAGCCTGTTTCGTCTCCGAAACCATCTTCACCGGCAGCCCATCGAAAAGGCCGGTCGCGCCGCGCGGTTTCCAGAGCGGCACCGCGACCGCCTGGAGCCCGCCGGGCGCATCGTCGAGGGTCAGCACTGCGCCGCGCTCGGCGGCGTCGAGGCCGCGCAGCACGATCAACATGTTATGGAAGGTCTGCGCGATCGTGGCGAGCAACGGCTCGCCGTAGCGGACCGCCTCGTAGAAGTTGAGGAATTCGTTGTAGTAGCCATTGTCCCCTTCCTCCAGCCGGTGTTCCTCGACCGTGCCAGCGGTGCCGTAGACGGTGACGGCCCGATTGCCGATCGTCATCGTCCCCGCGTCACCGTACAGGCGCAGCTCGTTCGTCTCGGCGGGCGGGGCGATCTCCGGGTAGGAGGCGGTGTAGCCGCCGACCACGCCGCTAACGAAACGGAGGCTCAATGTGAGGTCGGAGGGTCCGCCGTGCGTCGTATTGGCGTCCTGCGTCTCGCCGTAGACGCGCTGCACATCGCCGCAGAAAAGGCGCAACTGGGCGGTGTGGTGGACCCCCGCGTCGAGGTGCGGCCCGCCGCGATAGCCTGGATCGTGCCGCCAGGGGGTGCTGGAGAATTTGCCCGGCACCGGCACGAGGCGCGAGACATTCCGCCAGGAGGCGAGATGGACCCGCCCGATCGCGCCCGCATCGAGGAGCGCGCGCGCCTGTCGGAGATCGTCGCGGTAGAACATGTTCTCCGCGATCAGGATCGTGCGGTCGGGGAACTCCGCTTCGAGGGCCACGAAACGCCGCCCCTCCGCCTCGTCCACGCCCGCAGGCTTCTCGCAGATGACATCCTTGCCCGCTTCCAGCGCCGCTCGTGTGACGCCGTAGTTGAGCGGGATCGGCAGGGAGATCAGCACCGCGTCCACGTCATCGCGGCGCAGCAGATCGTGGTAATCGGTGTAATAGTCGTCCATCGACGCGCCGCTATAGCTGGCGAAGTGTTCCGCCTTCGGGCGCGTGTGATTGGCGAAGGCCGCGATCGTGAAGCGTTCCGGCAGCTGGCGCAGCGCGGGCCAGTGCAGCTGCTCCACCGCGAGGCCGGTGCCGATCACGCCGAGGCGGATCGGTTGCGTGGTGTCGCCGGTCATCGTCCGTCCTTTGCTCCTGGAGGCACGCTCAGCGCGTGACCTGCCCCAATTCGCCGCGCACAGCCCCGTTCATCAGGCCGAGTTCGTTGTTGATGCTGACGAAGCGGAAGCCCTGGCTCAGGCGACGATTCGCCCCCGCCGCGCTGCCGACATGGATACCGGCGATCTTCCCGGCTTCCTGGCAGGCGGCGACGACCGTCTTCATCGCTTCCTCGACCGTATCCATCAGCAGTGGTCCGGTGTCGCTGATCGCCTCGCCGCCGTGCGAGATCGTCATGTCGCTGGGGCCGACGTAGCAGCCATCGACCCCTTCGGTCGCCACGATCGCGCGGACGTTGCGGACCGCCTCGACCGTCTCGATCATCACGAAGAGCGATGTTTCGGTGTTCGTCTCGCGGAAGTAGCCTTCGCCGCCGTAGACCGCGGCGCGGATCGGGCCGGAACTGCGCGCGCCCAGCGGCGGATACTTCGCCGCGCGCACCGCCGCCGCCGCCTCTGCGGGCGTGTTCACGAGCGGCACGACGATCCCGTAGGCCCCGAGGTCGAGCGCGCGGTTGATCGACATGAAATCGTTGATCGGCACGCGAACGAACGGCGTCGTGCCGGTGGTGCTGATCGCCTGGAGGAGACTCGTCAGATGGGCGAGATCGCCCTCGCCATGTTGCAGATCGACCATCGCCCAGTCGAACCCCGCATGGGCGACGATCTCCGCCGCCAGCGGGCTGACGCTGCTGAGCATGATGCCGAGGGCCGGTTTCCCCTCGCGCAGGGCACGTTTCGTCCCATTCGGTCGCATCGTTCCTTCCTCCGTTTTCGCGGCGGATCGCCGCCGCCAATCGGAGCACGATACCACCTCGGCGGGCGCTGTCAATGCCCTGGTAAGTATTCCTGTCGGCTCGGTGCGTTCGCCGCACCGCCGTATCCCCGCACCACACCCCTGCGTAGATCGTATTAGAATGTCGTCAGGGCGATCGTGGATCGCAAGCGAAAGGAATCGGCATGGGCAATGTTATCGGTGGCTTGTTCGGCGGCGGGGTCCTCCTGATCGTGATTCTCCTCCTCTTCCTGATCCTGCCGTCGCTGCGGATCTGTAGCGAGTGGGAGCGCAAGGTGGTGCTGCGCCTCGGGCGGTTCGCCGGGGTGCGCGGGCCGGGTGTCTTCCTGCTAATCCCCTGGATCGAGCGGACCCCGTTCACGATCGATATGCGCGTGGTGACGAGCAACTTCACCGCCGAGCAGACGCTGACGCGCGACAATGTGCCGGTCAACGTCGATACGATCCTCTTCTGGCGGGTGGTCAATCCGGCGCGCGCAGTGTTGGAAGTCAACAACTATAACCTGGCGGTACAGGGGGCGGCACAGACCGCCTTGCGCGACATCATCGGGCGCAGCGATCTGAGCCAGGTGTTGTCGAGTCGCGCCGAGCTTGATGCCGCGATGACTCAGACCCTCGACCATCAGACCGAGCCGTGGGGGGTGAAGGTCGAGTCGGTGCGGATGCGCGACATCAAGATCCCCGATATCCTGCAAGACGCGATGAGCCGCGTGGCCCAGGCCGAGCGCGAGAAGCAGGCGCGCGTCGTCCTCGGCGAGAGCGAGGTACTGGTCGCCCAGCGCTTCGCCGATGCTGGCAAGCTCTACGAAGATAATCCGATGGCGCTCCACCTGCGCGGCATGAACATGCTCTACGAGGTGATGAAGGCTGGTGGCACGAGCACCGTGATCGTGCCGTCCAGCGCCGTCGAGAGTATGGGGCTCGGCGGGGTGAGTGGCATCACCGCCCTGGCGCGCGAGGCGGCGAAGGCCGCCGAAGCCGCGAACAACGCGGGTGGTGCGCCCATCCCGCCCCCGGCCGCGCCGCCGGTCGGCATCCCCCCGACCCCGCCGACCTTCTTCCCCGGTGTGCCGCCGCGCGAGTAGCTGACGACTCTATGGAAGCGAACGGCCCCGGCGGCGCGAATACCGCCGGGGCCGTTCGCTTCATCGTCTCTTCGGGCAACTGGATCGAACGTGGTCGCCCCTAGAAGCCGACCGCGCAGCCGTCCGCGCGCGGCTCGCTCCCGGCGATGTAGGTGCCGTTGGGCAGGCGGCGGATGATCTGTCCCTTGCCGAATGTACCCCCGGTGTGCCGCACCTCGACCCCGTGGCCGCGCGCCGCGAGGCCGTTGATGATGTTGTTCGCGACCCCCTGCTCGAAGGCGACCTCGCGCCCGCGCAGCCACTGCCAGCGCGGGGCGTCGAGGCTGGCCTGAGGGTTGAGGCCGTAATCGACCTGATTGACCACCATCTGCACGTGCCCCTGCGGCTGCATGAAGCCGCCCATCACCCCGAACGGGCCGACCGCCATCCCGCCCTGCGTCAGGAAGGAGGGGATGATCGTGTGGTAGGGGCGCTTGCCGGGGGCGACCAGATTCAAGTGGCCCGGTTCGAGGACGAAGCCCGCGCCACGATTCTGGAGCGCGATGCCGGTGCCGGGCACCACGATCCCGCTGCCGAAGCCGGCGTAATTCGACTGGATCATCGAGATCATCATGCCGTCGCTATCGGCGGCGCAGAGGTAGACCGTGCCGCCGCGCGGCGGATCGCCCGCGACCGGATCGAGCGCGCGGTCGCCGATCAGCTTGCGGCGCTCGGCGGCGTATGCCTTGTCGAGCAGCCCGCGCATCGGCACGTCGGCGTGCTCGGGGTCGGCGACGTGCTTCAGGGCGTCCGCGAAGCCGAGCTTCATCGCCTCGATTTGCAGATGGTAGCTCTCGACCGACTCGCGCGGATGCCGCCCGAGCTCGAAGCCCTCCAGGATGTTCAGCGCGGTCAGCGCGGCAATCCCCTGCCCGTTCGGTGGGATCTCCCAGACCTCGTAGCCGCGGTAGGCGGTGTTGATCGGCTCGACCCAGGTGCCGGTGTGCGCGGCCAGATCCTCGCGCGTGATGTAGCCGCCGGTCTGCGCCGCGAAGTCGGCGATCTTCCCGGCCAACTCGCCCTGGTAGAAGTCCTCGGCGTTCGTCTCGGCGATCCGGCGCAGGGTGCTGGCGTGGCCCGGCGAGGCCCAGATGTCGCCCGCACGCGGAGCCTTGCCCCCCGGCGTGAAGGTGTCGAACCAGCCCGCGAACTCCGGCCCGATATTCCTCTCGCCATACAGGCGCGCGGCCCCGTTCCAGGCCCCCGCCGTGACCGGCGCGACCGGGAAGCCCCCCTCGGCGTAGGCGATCGCGGGCTCGAAGAGCTGCTCGAATGGCAGCTTGCCGAAGCGCGCGTGGAGATCGCGCCAGGTCGCGGGCGCACCCGGCACCGTCACCGGCAGCCAGCCGTGCGCGGGCACCGTCTTGTGGCCCTGACCGGCGAAGAGTTCGGGGGTGTGTGTCAGCGGCGAGCGCCCAGAACCGTTGAGGCCGTGCAGCTTCCCACCGTCCCAGACGAGCGCGAAGGCGTCCGCGCCGATGCCATTCGAGCACGGCTCGATCACGGTGAGGGCGATCGCGGTGGCGAGCGCGGCGTCGACCGCGCTGCCGCCCTGTCGCAGCATCCATAATCCCGCCTGCGCCGCGAGGGGTTCGCTCGTCGCCACCACCCCGTGCGCGGCTACCACCGGCATCCGGCGCGAGGGATAGGGGTAGTGCTCCTGGCTCAGCATCTCGCGTGTATCGCCTGGCATCGGTCCTCCTGTGACAGCAGATCAGCCGCCGTGTGGCGGCGTAGTGCCCGTGACTATACCAGTGTCGCCGGGGGTCGGCAAAAGCCGCCGCCCGCGCCAGCGGAAAGCGTTGAGCGCGTTGCCGACCAGGAGGATGTGCGCCAGCAGGTAGAGCCAGGTGGTGAGGAGGAAGATGAAGCTGACGGTCGCGCCGCCGATCGAGCTGGGACGGAAGCGGAGGTAGAGCGGGAAGAGTTGGAGCGCCCCGACGAAGAGGGTCGCGGCCAGCAGTGCGCCGAGCCAGGTATCGCGCGGGCGAAGTCCGGCGTCGGGGATCAGCCAGTAGAGCGCCCAGAGGAGGACGAAGGCGAGGACGTAACCGACGAGACTCGTCGTCAGTTGCACCGAGAAGTTGCGTACCTGCATGTTGACCCCGACGCGATCGGCGACCTCGCCGCCGAGCCAGGTCGCCACGCTGGAGATCAGCACCGTCGCCACCAGCACTGCGGAGAAGGCGAGGATCAGCAGCAGTCCGACGCCGCGCAGGCGCAGGCTCCGCTGGCGCGGGATGCCATAATGCTGGAAGAAGGCGTGCCCGATCGATTCGAGCAGGGTGGTGCTGAACCAGCAGAGGATCGGGAAGCCGATGAGGCTGAACGCGCCCGCGTTCTGCCCGACGGCGGAGAGATCTTCGAGCTGGCCCTGCCAGGTGGCCGGGAAGAGGCGTAGGAGGATGGCCAACACCTCCTGCACGTAGTTGGTGTTGCGGAGGAGGATCGCGACGAGGGTGGTGACGACGGTGAAGAGGGGGAAGAGGTTGATCAGGAGGCGGAAGGCGATCCCCGCCGCCAGATCGGACGCGATCTGCTCGACCCAGTAGTAGCGGTAGAGGAAGGCGACCGGCCCGCGCGCGCTTAACCAGGCCCGCAATTGCCCGATACGTCCGGCCTGTGCAGCCGTATTCGCGGCGGCGTTCGCATCGCGCGGCTCCTTGCCAACCTGTTGTCGCACCACACCCCTCTCGATCGCTGGCGGTAGCGTGCCGGGCCGGCCGTTGGTCTCATCGCCTAGCAGGGTACACTTGGAACGGGGGCCAGGCCCTGTATTCCCAACTGCATCGACTGTAGCGTACGGAGAAGCCCCATGCCCGCCCCGCCGATAGTCCCCTTCGCGCAGCCGGAGCGCGGCGTCCTGCCCGCCCTTGCGTTGATCCTCGCCGCCGATGCGCTCCTCGCCAACTATGATTGCTCACGGCCCGTCGAGGCGCTGTTGGATGAACCGGTGCATCTCGCCACGGCGTTCTTGTTGCTGGCCGCCCTCCCCGTGCCACGCTCGGGCGCGTTCATGGTCGGCGCGGCTCTCGGCGCGATCGGGATCGATGGCGATCATGTGCCGGGGGAGTTCGGGTGGGACATCATCAGTCGCGGCACCGGACGCCCTATCACCCACTCGCTGACGACCTGCGCGGCGTTGCTCCTCCTCGCGCGCGCGCTACCCGGCACGGCGCGCACGGCAACTATCGGCGCGGCGTGTGGTGTACTCGCGCACTTCGCGCGCGATATCGGCACGGGCGGGGTGCCGCTCCTCTGGCCCGTCAGCAAGCGCCGCGTGCGCGTCCCGTATGGCGTGTATATGGCGGCGCTTCTCGCGGCGGGCGGGCAGATATGGTGGCGCGCACGGTCGCGGTGATGCGCTGGCTCGTGTCGCGATCGTCGCCCACGCGCGTCGCGGCCGGAACGGCGCTGTCGCGGTACGCCGCGCAGTACAGGATTGTGGTATAGCCCATGCGTGTCCGTCAGCGCGGCGGCTCATGCGTCGTTGCGCGCCTATAGCCGGTTGATCCGGCCCGTCGAGGGGACCACATGACCGCACCGGCCCCGTTCGTCTTTCTCTTCGATGTCGATAATACGTTGCTCGACAACGATTCGATGTCGCGCGATCTGCGCGCATACCTGACCGCGACGTTCGGCGAGACGCGCCAGCAACGCTATTGGGCGATCTTCGAGGAGTTGCGGTCGGAGCTCGGCTACGCCGATTACCTGGGGGCGCTCCAGCGCTACCGCGCGGAGAATCTGTGCGATCCGCACATGCTCGCCGCCTCCAACTACCTCGTCACCTACCCGTTTCAGGAACGCCTCTTCCCCGGCGCGCTCGAGCTGCTGCACGGGTTACGAGGGTACGGCCCGGTCGTGATCCTCTCCGATGGCGATGTCGTCTTCCAGCCGCGTAAGATCGCGCGCTCCGGCATCTGGGATGCGGTCGAGGGGAACATCCTGATCTACATCCACAAGGAAGAGATGCTCGACGACGTGGCCGCGCGCTACCCGGCAACGCGCTACGTGATGGTGGACGACAAGGTCCGGTTGCTGGCGAAGATGAAGGCGATCTGGGGCGAGCAGTTGATCACCGTCTTCGTGCGCCAGGGGCACTACGCCCACGATCAGCGCCTCCTCGACGACAACCCGCCCGCCGACATTACCATCGAGCGGATCGGCGCTCTCCTGGACAACCGGGACTTCGCCGCGCTGATCGGGCGTCGCTGAGCGCGGCCTTATGGTGTAGCGCGCCGGAGCGCCGCTGTTTCGTAGCCAGCAGATCACGAAGGGTGATAACGCACCCCGATACGCGATACGCCGCTCGGCGATCACGATCCGTTAACCCCGCCCTGCTATGGTGTCCTCATGCCCGAGTCTGCGCCGCGCCGACGACGATCATTGGCAGGGTGAGAGAGCAGGGGAGCGATGGCGCTGCTGACGATTAATACCGGCTCCTCAAGCCTGAAAGCGGCGGTCTACCGCCCCCAAGCCGACGAGCGGCGCGAAGTCTCGCTGCTCGCCGAGCGGATCGGGCACGAGGACGCGCGACTGCGGCTCACCGACGCAGCTGGCAAGACGCTCCTCGATGCGAAGCGCGATCTGCCCGATCACGCCGCCGCGCTCGCCGCGTTCACCGATTGGCTGCGCGAGGAGCGCCCTGCGCTGGATGTGACGGCGATCGGGCACCGGATCGTCCACGGCGGGGAGCGCCATCGCGAGCCGGAACGGCTCACCGCCGCGCTGCTCGACGACCTGCGCGCGTTGGTCCCGATCGACCCCGATCATCTGCCGCAGGCGCTCGCGGCGATCGAGGCGGTCGGGCGCGACTATCCAGACGTGCCGCAGGTCGCCTGCTTCGATACCGCGTTCCACCGTCGGATGCCGCCCGTCGCCCGACGCTACGCCCTCCCGCGCGAGTACGAGCGGGCGGGGTTGCTGCGCTACGGCTTTCATGGCCTCTCCTACGAGTACATCATGGCGACGCTGCATGCGGAGGATGTGGCGGCGGCGCGGGGCCGGATCGTGATCGCGCACCTCGGCAGCGGGGCGAGCATGGTCGCGGTGCGCGAGGGCGTGGGCCGGGAGACGACGATGGGCTTCAGCCCGACCGGCGGGTTGGTGATGGGGACACGCACCGGCGACCTCGATCCCACGGTGCTCCTCTACCTGCTGACCGAGCGCGGTCTGAGCGCCGAGGCGGTGGCGGAGCTGGTCAACAAGCGCGGCGGGCTGCTCGGCGTCTCCGGCACGAGCGGCGACATGCGCGAACTCCTCGACCGGGCCTGGAGCGACCCGCGCGCCGCCGAGGCGGTCGAGTTGTTCTGCTACACTGCGAAGAAGTGGGTCGGCGCGCTCGTCGCCACGCTGGGCGGGCTCGATACGCTCGTCTTCACCGGCGGCATCGGCGAGCGCGCCGCGCCGGTGCGCGCCGCCATCTGCGACGGCCTCGGCTTCCTCGGGATCGCGCTCGATGTGGAACGCAACGCCGCGCACGCGCCGCGCATCTCCGTCGCTGGCGGGACTGTTGCGGTGCGGGTACTGCCGACCGATGAAGACCTGATGATCGCGCGCCACACCGCACGACTCGTCACGCAGGGAGGATAGCCCGATGAGCTTCCGCTTCTCGACCCGCGTTTCCAGCGCCGTACCCGCCGCCGAAGCGCCCGCGCCGCCGACCGACCCGGTGCGCGGGCCGCTGAGCGCCGACGAACTGGCCCTGATGCAGCGCTACTGGCAGGCGGCCAATTACCTGACGATCGGCCAGATCTATCTCGGCGCGAACCCGCTGCTGCGCGAGCCGCTGCGCGCGGAGCACATCAAGCCCCGCCTGCTCGGCCACTGGGGCACATCTCCCGGCCTCTCGCTGATCTACCTCCACTTCAACCGCCTGATCCGCCAGCATGATCTCGACGCGATCTACCTCGCCGGGCCGGGACACGGTGGCCCCGCGCTCCTGGCGAACGTCTACCTGGAAGGGACGTACAGCGAGGTCTATCCGAAGATCACCCGCGATGAGGCGGGGCTGCTGCGACTCTTCCGGCAATTCTCCACGCCGGGCGGCGTGCCGAGCCACGTCAGCGTGCCGACGCCGGGGTCGATCCACGAAGGGGGCGAGCTCGGCTACGTGCTGACCCACGCCTTCGGCGCGGCGTTCGACAACCCGGAACTGATCGTCGCGGCGGTGGTGGGGGATGGCGAGGCGGAGACGGGGCCATTGGCGGGCTCGTGGAAGAGTATCAGCTTCCTCAACCCGGCGCGCGATGGTGCGGTGCTGCCGATCCTGCACCTGAATGGTTACAAGATCGCCAACCCGACCGTTCTGGCGCGCAGCAGCGACGCGGAGTTGCGCGCCTTGCTGGAAGGGCACGGCTACACCGTCCACTTCGCCGAGGGGGACGATCCCGCGCGCGTCCACCAGCAGTTCGCGGCGACGCTCGACACCTGCTACGCCGCGATCCGCGCGATCCAGGCGGACGCCCGCGCGAATGGGGTGAGCGGTCGCCCGCGCTGGCCGACGATCGTCCTGCGGACGCCGAAAGGGTGGACCGGCCCGGTGGAGGTCGATGGCAAGCCGGTCGCCGGGACGTTCCGCGCCCATCAGGTGCCGCTGGACGAGGTCCGCGCGAATCCCGAACACCTGGCGCAACTGGAAGCCTGGCTGCGGAGTTACGCGCCGGAGACGTTGTTCGATGAACGCGGCGCGCTGCTGCCCGAACTCGCCGCCCTCGCGCCGACGGGCGCGCGACGGATGGGGGCCAATCCGCACGCCAATGGCGGCACGATCCTGGCCGATCTCGAGCTCCCCGACTTCCGCGACTACGCGGTCGAGGTCGCGCGCCCGGCGACCGAGCACCAGGAATCGACCCGCCGCCTCGGGGAGTTCATGCGCGACATCTTCACGCGCAACAGGAAGGCGGCGAACTTCCGCCTCTTCTGCCCGGACGAGATCAACTCCAATCGGCTCGGCGCGGTCTTCGAGGTGGAGAATCGCTGCTTCGTCGAGACTCGACTCGATATCGACGATCACCTGTCCGCCGATGGCCGGGTCTTCGAGGTGCTGAGCGAACATCTTTGTGAAGGGTGGCTGGAGGGCTACCTGCTGACCGGGCGACACGGCCTCTTCGCCACCTACGAGGCGTTCGCGATGATCGCCGCCTCGATGATCGTGCAGCACACCAAGTGGCTGGAGGAGGGGAGCAAGCTGGCGTGGCGCGCGCCGGTCGCCTCGCTGAACATCCTGCTGACCTCGACCGCTTGGCGCAACGATCACAATGGCTTCAGCCACCAGGGGCCGGGGCTGATCGACGTGATGCTCTCGAAGCACGGCAGCGTGGCGCGGATCTATCTGCCGCCCGACGCCAACTGCCTCCTCTCGGTCGCGGACCACTGCTTCCGCAGCCGCGACTACGTGAACCTGCTCGTGATCGACAAGCAGCCGCAGTTGCAGTGGCTCGACATGGAGGCGGCGATCGCGCACTGCGCGCATGGCGCATCGGTCTGGCACTGGGCCAGCAACGACGATGGCGCGACGCCGGATGTGGTCCTGGCCTCGGCTGGCGATATCCCGACGTTGGAACTCGTGGCGGCGGCGCACTGGCTGCGGCGGCACGCGCCGAAATTGCGGGTGCGCGTCGTCAACATCGTGGACCTGATGGCCCTCTTCCCGCGCGAGTTCCACCCGCACGGCTTCGATGAGGCCGATTTCGTCGCGCTCTTCACCGCCGATACCCCGGTCGTCTTCGCCTATCACGGCTACCAGCGCGCGATCCACGAGATCGTCCACGGGCGTCCGAACGCCGAGCGTTTCCATGTGCGCGGCTTCAACGAGCAGGGGACGACCACCACGCCATTCGATATGGTCGTGCTGAACGAGATGAGCCGCTATCACCTCGCCATCCTGGCGTTGCAGCGGACGAAGCGGCCCCCGGCGGAGCGGGACGCGCTGATCGCCGAATGCCAGCGCAGCATCGAGGAGGCGGTCGCCTACTCGCGCGAACATCTGGAAGATCAGTCGGAGATCACCAACTGGGTCTGGACCACGGCATAGCGCGTCGTTGCTGGGCAGGGAGGCCGCTCCCTGCCCGCGCGCATTGAGTGTCAATCGAGCGGCGCGGTCTGTCGCCGGGGCATCGCCGCGAGGCATCCCGCCGCGAGCGCCAGGACGCCGATCGCTACTCCCACCGCGCCGACGAAGGCACCCGCATAGCCGCGCGCGCTGGCGACCGTTAGCGCGTTGTTGAGCGGGCCGGTGGCGGTGTTCGTGTCGGCGAGGGTCGGGCGGGTGCAACTGGTGGGGACGTTGGTGGTATCCCGCTCTGCGGCGCGGTCGCGCGCGCAATCGCGGAAGTCGCCGAGCGCCGCCTCGCGCTCGCCCTGTGTCAGCGCCGTCGCGGTTAGTTCCTGGCGGAGCGCCGGGAGCAGGCCATCCGCCACGCCCGCCGCGCCGCGCGCGAGCAGCGTGAAGAAGATCAGGCCGATGATCGCCACGCCGAGCGCCCCCGCGATCTGTTGCATGGTCGTCAGCAGCCCCGACGCCGATCCGGCGTCGCGCCCCGGCAGGCCACCGAGGACGTAGCCGAGGAGCGGCGCGGAGACGCTGCCCGAGCCGAATCCTTGCAGGAAGACGCCGGGGATCAGCGCGGTCGCGGTCGCCCCTTCGCCGAGGCGCGCGGCGGCGGCGATCACCAGGCCCAGGCCGAGCATCCGCAGGCAGACCCCCGCCAGCAGCACGCGGCTCCCGAAGCGCGGGATCAGGCGTGCGGAGAGGGTGGCGGCGATGAAGAAGCCGACCGCGTCGGGGGCGAAGGTGAGCCCGGCGTGCAGCGGCGTGAAGCGCAGGCCGAGTTGGAGGTAGAGGGCCAGCGTCAGGAAGTAGCCCGCATTGGCGCTGTAGAGGAGGAGTTGGGTCAGCAGGCCGAGGACGAAGGTGCGGTTCTGGAAGAGGCGCAGTTCGAGTAGCGGTGAGCCACCCCGCCCCGCCAGGCGGCGCTCGAAGGCGACGAAGAGGGCGAGGATCGGCAGGGCCGCGACGAGGCAGAGCCAGCTCCACAGCGGCCAGCCCTGGTCGCTCCCCACGACGAGCGGGAAGACGAGCAGGAAGAGGCCGGGGGTCGCCAGGGCGACGCCGCCGAGATCGAGGCCGCGCGCGCCGGGCGCGCGGCCTTCGCGCAGCAGGAAGGCGGCGGCGACCGTGGCGGCGACCCCGATCGGCAGATTGATCAGGAAGATCGGTCGCCAGGAGAGGCCAAAGAGATCGGCGCGGAGCAGCAGGCCGCCGAGCACCTGCCCGAGGATGCCGGAGAGGCCGAGGATCATGCCGTAGATGGCGAAGGCGGTGCTCAGTTCGCGCCGAGGGAAGGTCACGCGGATGATCGCCAGGGTCTGCGGGGTCATCAGCGCCGCCGCGCAGCCCTGGATGATCCGCGCGATGATCAACACCTCCGGGGTGGGCGCGAGGCCGCAGCAGGCCGAGGCGAGGGTGAAGCCGCCGAGGCCGAGCATGAAGGTCCGTTTGCGCCCCCAGCTATCCCCGAGCCGCCCGCCGGTGATCAGCAGGATCGCGTAGGCGAGGGCGTAGCCCGCGACGACGAGTTGGATCTGCCCGAAGGACGCCCGCAGATCGCGCTGCACGGTGGCGATGGCGACGTTGACCACGAACTGATCGAAGATCGCCAGCAGCGGCGCGGCGAGGATGATCGTCAGGATCAGCCAGCGGCGCGGGTCCGGGGCCGACTCTGCAATCGTCTGAGGGGCGGCGGCGGGCGCTTGTGCCATGCGACGGTATGCCTTCCTCTGGATGTTCGGGGCGCGCGAAATGATACCGCGCGCACGAGGCGTGGCCTTCCTAGCTTCGTGCGGCGTTTCCCGGATACGTGTCGGGTTGGCCGGGGCCAGCCCTCCCCTCCACGGGAGGAGAGGATCGTCGCCGCAGCGGCGGGGAGCGGTCAGCCCCACGCCGTCACCCGACAACTATTTGCGAACCAGACCACTTAGCTTTTGTACGCGGGGAGTGTAGCACGCGGGTCTGATGGCGCGGCTCCCTCGGCGCGGCACGAGGATGACTACCGAGCGGGCCTGCGGGGGGACGTGGCGCGTGTCCGTTAGCGGGCGGGCGCCGCCTCGTTCATGATCCAGTCGGGCCAGTTGCAGGTTGCGCCGTCGGCACCGGTCTCGAAGAGGCGCTCGACCTGATCGCGCCGGGTGACGCCCCAGGCCCGGACATCGAGGCCGAGGCGGTGGGCGAAGGTGATCCGGCGCGCGGTGAGGCGCTCGGCGTGCGGGCAAATTTGCGCGAAGCCGCGTCGGGCGACGCGCGCGATCGTGTCCTCCTCGAAGGTGGGCGTGAGGAAGCCGTATGGCAGCTTCGGATCGAGCGCCTGGGCGTCGAGCAGGGCGGGCCAGTGGAACGAGGTGATCTGGATGTCCTTGCGGAGATCGCGCGCGGCGAGCGCGGCGATGGTCGCCGCCGCCGCGCGCGGATCTTTGATCTCGATCGCGAGCGGGATCCGCCCGGCGTATTCGTCGAGGAACTCCGCGAGGGTGAGGATCCGCTGCCCCGCGAACTCCGTCCGATACCAGCCGCCGAGATCGAGCGCCCGCAACTCCGCGAGCGTGTAATCGCCGAGCGGGCCGTGCCCGTCCGAGGTGCGGTCCACCGTACCATCATGGAAGATCACCGCCTCGCCATCGGCGCTGAGTTGCACGTCGGTCTCGATCGCGCCCGCCTTCATTTCCAGCGCCAGGTCGAATGCGGCGCGTGTATTCTCCGGCGCGTAGCCGGACGCGCCCCGGTGCGCGATCGCCAACATCGTTCGCTCCTCATTCCTGCTAGCCCCGCTGCCCGTACGGGAGCGGCGCGGTTTCGTCCCCATGACGCTCAGGCCGCTGTGGCGCGCACCAGATCCGGGCGGCACGCTTCCGCCACGGCCAGCACCGCCGTCAGATCGGGACGCACCGGCATGACCCGGACGATCGCCAGATCGAGCCCTTGCGCCAGCCGGGCGAAGGCACCCGCCGCGCCCGCCGCGCCGCCGAAGTAGCCGACCAGACGCAGCAGGTCGGTCGGGAAGGCGTCGGCCAACTCAGCAGGGCTTGCCCCCCGCTCGCGCCGTGCTTCGAGGTCGCTCAGCGCCGCGTCGAAGCCCATGCGCGCGAAGTGGGCGCGGTAGCCGTGGGCCTTGTCCGCGCCGGGTTGCACGAGCGCATAGGGGAGGACGGCGCGGGCCAGCGCGCGGCGCGCGGCATCCTCGTCCGCATCGACGCAGATGCGGATGTATTCGATCACCCGCACCTCGCCCGAGTTGCGCCCGCCGCGCGCCGCCCCCTCGGCGACCCGCGCGCGACTCCAGGCGATCTGTTCCGGGGTACACCAGTTGAGGGCCACGCCAGCGGCGAGTTCGCCCGCGAGGCGGACCATCCCCGGCCCGAGCGCGCCGAGGTAGACCGGCACGGCGGGTGCGCCGGGTCGCCGCCCGAGGCTGACGCCGTGCAAGTTGACCGCCGTGCCGCTGTAGTCGACCTTCTCCCCGGCCAGGAGCCCGCGCAGGGTGATCAGGAAGTCCCGCATCAGCGGCAGGGGCTTCCAGTCGGGGACGCCGAGCGACTGCCGATAGGCCGGGCTGTAGATGCTGCCCGCGCCGATCCCGAGGATGAAGCGCCCGTCGGTCAGCTCGCCGAGGGTCGCGGCGGCGGTGGCGAGGGCCGGGGCAGACCAGATCGGCACCGGCACGACCGAGGTGCCGGTCTTCAGGCCACCGGTCGTCACGTCGGCGCTCGCGCCCCACCACTGGGCACAGGTCTGGAAGGCGTCGTTACGCACGCCGGCGGGGGTCCAGATATCGCTGTAGCCCAGGCGCGCGGCGGCGCGGGCGAGATCGCGGTGTTGCGGGAAGGTCAGCCCTGCGCCGGGATCTACCCCGAGTCCGATCTCCATCTGCGGTCGCTCCTCATCGAGGTTCAGTAGTACAAGGCGGTACGGGATCAACTCCGCGTGTGTGATGCGTGTCAGCGTCGCTCGGTGCTGGTGTGGCCCGTGTGTCCGCGCCGCGCGGTATGCTCGTAGCGATACTGTGCTTGTTGCCCCGGCGTCTGTCAAGCCGCCGGGCGCGCGGATCGCGGCGGTGGGGTACACTCGCGCGGGTGAGCTATTGAGCACTACCAGGGAGGAAGCAGCAGATGAGCCTGGTTATTTGGCCGCAGCAGTCGGCGGAGTGGGTCGCGGCGATCGGCGAGGCGGCGGGGGCGATGCCGGTCATCGCGCCGACGGACGAGGCGGCGGCGCGCGCGGCGGCCCCCGAGGCGGAGGGCTGGATCGGCCAGCTCACGCCGGAGTTGTTCGAGCACGCGCCGCGCCTGCGCTGGCAGCAGTCCCCGTCGATCAGCCTGGAGAGCATCATCTTCCCCGAGCTCGTCGCCAGCGATGTGACGCTGACCAATATGCGCGATATCTTCAACGATCATATCGCCACGCACGTCCTCGCCTTGCTGCTCGCGCATTGCCGCGATCTGCCGCGTCTGGCCCGTCGCCAGAGCGCGCACCAGTGGGCCGCAGGGGGCCAGGTCACGGTCATCGATCCGGCGGATTTGACGATCGTCGTGATGGGCCTGGGGGGGATCGGGGCCGAGGTGACACGCCGCCTCGCGCCGTTCGGCCCCACGATCCTCGGCGTCGATCCGAAGGTGACGACCGCGCCGCCCGACGTGGCCGAACTGTTCACCCCCGATAGCCTGCCCGAACTCCTGCCCCGCGCCGACGTGGTGATCATCTGCGCCCCGCAGACGCCGGAGACGACCGGGCTGTTCGACGAGGCGATGTTCCGGCGAATGAAGCAATCCGCCTTCTTCATCAATATCGGGCGCGGGAAGATCGTCCGGCTCGCCGCCCTGGAACGCGCCCTGATCGAGGGGTGGATCGCCGGGGCCGGGCTAGATGTCTTCGAGACCGAGCCGCTGCCGACCGCTAGCCCGCTCTGGGATCTGGAACAGGTGATCATCACGCCGCACAGCGCCGGGTATGGCCCGCACACCGACGAGCGCCGCCTGCGCGTGGTGGTGGAGAATGTGCGCCGATTCGTCGCCGGGCAAACGCTGGTGAATGTCACCGATAAATCCCGGTGGTATTAGGCGAGCGGGCGCGCGGGCACCTGCGCCCGTGTCCGCGCGTCGTCGCACTCCACGCCGATACTTCAAAGTGGTGTCTCAGCCCACGTCAGTGCGGGAAAGGGACGCGCCAGCCCGAGAGCCGTGCTTCTTCCACGGTGCGCGCCGCGCGGTGAGTCTGTGCGCGCCGTCTTTCAGTGATCTCGCGGCCTGTAAGGCGATAGCCGTCTTTCAGTGATCTCGCGGCCTGTAAGGCGATAGTGGAACCTCGCTCAGCCTTTTCGCGTCTCTACAGCGTTTCGCAGAATTATTTAGCGGTGCCGTAGCCGCAGTGGGTGAAGTAGTGGCGGGCGTGGCGCGGCGTGACCGCAGCAAGCGCGTCGCCGAGGGCCGTCTCCAGCGCCGCCGCCGTG
>JAABUP010001840.1_pt1 | contig 43371 bp, 66 predicted proteins | sample 5559201 | NCBI WGS metagenome assembly JAABUP01 (sample SAMN10711887, study PRJNA513373) | rock metagenome | isolation source: Antarctica rocks | place: Antarctica
CTAAGGTAGAAGCCCTCCAGCGCGGGGCTGAGCGTGTAGTTGAAGTGCAGCGCGATCGTCGCGCGCGGCATCGGCAGCGGCCGCGGGAAGGTCAGCGTCAGCTGCTGCCGCTCCTCCGCCGCCCGCCACGTCCCTGTCGAGCGTCGTGGCGCGCATGTCAGGTATTCTCAAAAACGTGTCTATGACATGCAGGCAGGTCTCTGAAAACCACACCTTGGAGCAACAGCGCTTTTTCAGGTAAGACGTAACACTGCCAAACTTACAGAAAACACCGCTCCTTTCACGCCTCATTGCAGCCTGCAGGCATGGCGTGTCAGCCAGGCCGGCGGGGGCCGCGGGCCGCGCCGTGCGTGTGCTCGGGCTGCAGGAGGGCAGCGTGCGTGATGTTCATGCTCGCCGCGTGCAGCACCACGCACCGTGTCGGCCGCTCGATTTCCAGCTCCACCTCCACGCTGCCGTTCACCGCAAAGGGGGCCTGCGCGCGCCATGCCCATCCTACAGCACACGTCAGTCCTCGGGTGCTGCTGCGCACGGACAGGCGCCACTGCACGGCGCGAGGCTGGACGCGCTACAGGGGCCCTGCGCGCGGGCGCGGCGCAATGATGGGGCCTCCGACTGGAGCGGGCGTGCACAGCGCGGCAGCTGCGCCGGCCCCCTTCGGCTCAGCAGGCCAGGCAAGGGCCCAGGAGCGCCACGCATGCTGTACCAGGACCGCACTGTGCAAAGGCCTTGCCCGGCGTGCTGTCTGCGCCTCTGCAGTGCAGCAATTGGTCACGCGTCAGGCAGGTCGACGTGCTTGCGATTCAAGAGCTTGGTGGGGACCGCATGTTGTGCACTCCGACCCACACCAGCGGGCTGTCATGTCAACACGCAGCCGGCCAAGGGCCGCCTGCCTGCAGGTCAGTCTGTATCGCGAGACGGTACAGGCGCGGCCGGACGCCCTGCGGCAGCTCCCAGCGCGTCCATGCGCACGCCTCCTCCTCTCCCGGCGGCGCCTCGCGCCCCAGCTCGTGGGGCGGCGGCAGGTGCGGCTTGGGCCCGGCGTGCAGGATGGCAAGCGCGGCGGCCACCACCAGCGCCAGGATGAGCAGCATTATGCAGCCGGCCGCGGCAAAGGTGAGGATCGCGCGGCGCTGGCGGCGCGAGTACCCCAGCCACCACTCCGGCGGCACCCACGGGCAGCACGGCAGCAGCTTGGCCAGCCAAGTGACGTCCCAGCCGCAGCACTTGTAGCGCCGCATCCCTGCCCAGCAGAGCCAGCGAGCCTAAACGGGTCGCGGCGCGATGTAGCGGAAAACATGCATGCGGTCCGGGGAGCGCCAGGAAAGCCTGGGCTCAGGGACGCGACCCAGGGAGCTCCAGCGGCAGCGAGGTGCGGCAGAGAGGGTGGTTGCTTACGCCGGTGGCAGAGCAGGCCTGCAGGACCGCACCTGCATACATCTCCCAGTCGAGCAGCACGTCATTGTCATCAAAGTCGTCCATGGACAGGTCGAACACCTGCGCATTACCTCAGCATGAGACGTGCCGGCTCCAAGCAGAGCTGCCTGATGGCGGTGGCAGAGCAATGTCCCACCTGGTCTGGACGCTCATAGCCGCCCTCCTCGGAGGCCTCAGCATGGGAATCGCTGTCGCGATCGGCCTTGCGGGGGCGCCGCGCAGGCGGGGTGGAGCCGGGCGTGTCCGCCATTGCGCTGGGCATTGCCATGGCTGCGCCTCTGCGCCTATAGACTTACTGCACCGCGCCGTGTGTCAGCAGGGCGTGACTGGCTCTTGCAGGCTTGCCACATCAACCATAACTGAGTCGCGGTCGGCGCATCAGTGCGGCCTGGCCAGCAGGCTAAATTGAGGACAGCAAGCAGTGCGCAAGCACACTGGATGTAGTGCACGACTGCTCAGATTTGCAGGCTCCTAGCTCCAGGCAGGACTTGAAGGCCCCTCCCCCAAATGCCCCAGCCAGGTTGGGGATTAGGGCAGGCAGTGCCCGATGTGCCCATGACTGGGTGGGAACATGGCTGTTCCCACCCAGTGACGGTGGCCCGTCAGAGCTGACCTTGCTTGCGCCCTTACCCAGGCTTCCATGCGCTGTGCTGCACCAGCAAGTGCGTGGGAGGGAGCGCTCTAACGGCAGCTGGGTTGCGCCGCGTCTTGGGTTCAGTGCAGCTGGTATTGCTGGGTGAGTCATGAACATGCTGGCTATCAGAAGCCCGCCCGCAAGGAGCACCGGCCGCCGCATGCAGAGGCATGTGCATGCCCGTGCAGATAGCGTGTGTGCGTATGCAGCAATCCTATAATCACCAGCTCATTAGCTACATCCCTAACATGCAGAGCTCTGTCACCATGACCGGTGAAAAGAGCTACGTCGACCAGGTGAGTGTAGACATAAAGCGAGCGTCCACTAAACAAGCTTGAAAGCTGTGCCTGCTTGCTTTCCATGCACTGTTTGTCAAGCAGCTGACTTTCACTTCAGACGCGCTAATCGTCTGTCTGGTGGACAGGCCAAGGACGCGGTGCACCAGGCCACTGGCCAGGCACAGGAGGTCTACCAGCAGACCAAGGGCACCGTTCTGGTTCAGGTGTGCCCTGGCGCGCTGCTAAGCTGTTTCTTGCACTGCGCGCATGCATAGTGCGTGTTTTTAGGTGCAGCTCTGCGCCTTTCTTGGCTTGACAAGTGAGTTTTTTCATTGGCTATCTGTTGGCAACCTATAGATAGGCCTGACTATGGCTTCGTACCTGCGGGATGAGCAATTCCCGGCACCAATAGGCCTGAGCGAAGGCGGCGAGGCACGCCGCAAGCAAATGTGGCAAGTGCGCCAAAAGTCCGAGGGCATCCCACCTCAGGACCCCTTCCATGTGCGAGCTGCTGGTTTTTAGTGCGCAAGCGCTGCGGCAGGGCCTTGACGAAGAGCTGCACGATGGCAAGGACATGGACAGGATCATCACGGGTGCGAGTCCCTGCTGTGCTGAATCAGTGTACGTGAACCCAGCAAGCGCTGCTGACTGATTTGTTTATTGCCACAGACATTGCCTACGCTGTTCGGGATATAGCACGCAGCGTCAACATCATGGCCACCACGCTGGACAGGATGCAAGCCAGTTTGGCTGACATTGAGGCACAGCTATGAGCTCTCGGGCGGGCTGCGGCCGTTATAATGCACCGTGCTGACCGCCTACATGCGAGCCTGCCGCTTGGCATAGCGCCCTGTGTCGCTGACTACTTTTGCTGCTCCTTGCATATGCTCCGTAACGCTTCATGATGCCAGGAACATGTCTGAGTGAATATCCCAGGTGGAGGTGGAGGTGGAGCTGATGGAAGACCAGATGATGCGCAGCTAACGCTAATGCGCACACACCCCGAATAGCACAGCCAACAGCATAACACCGCATGAACATATAAGCTCAAGTAGTAAGGAGTTCAATTTAGTCGGAATTACAAGCACACATACAATGAAGTGCAAGCTGGAAACAAAGGTTGGTAGTTGAAGGTCCGAACAATGCTAAAGTCTGGTGTGCACATGTGCGTGCTGTGGATATACACATTCCTGATATTACCTTCCTATGCATAATCACACACGCATTGCAGGGCATATGGGGCCTTACCCTGCAGAGCCACCTCCATAGCTGCATGAATGCCGCCATATGATGCAGCTGTCCAGCTAGAGCATAGTCTTCTGCAGTGCACACTTGCACAGGGAGGCCTGACACTGTGCATCTGCTTAAGGGTGTATTTTGTCTGTGATTGTCAACATGGGTCGGACTAAGCATACAGCTAGAAAATACACAGGTGGTAAGCACTCCACTACTGCACGTGCAGAGCGGCGCAACTGCGAAAAGGTACGCTAGCTACTGCAAGTATTTGCTGCGCCTCTGGTACCTCCAGACGCATAGTATACTTAACAGTGTCGCACCTGGTATCTGCAAAGTTGTGTTGAAGAGATGCGTGCCACGCTGACCTCCTTCAGGTGGCATGCGTATGCGAGTGCAGTGCAGTTGCTCATTTTGAAAATAACATGTGTTATGAGTGTGTTATGTGTCCTGCTTCCTGGCAGTAACAAACAGCATGGCGCCTGACTGAGGCCGCACCTGTTCCGCAGGATCTGCTAGACCCATCGACTCAGGTGTCTATCGACGAGTTCGCCTTCCCAAACAACGAGGTGCGCATGCACTGAGCATGCCTGATGTGCACCTGATTTAAAAATGTGACTTATCAGCTTGTCCGGGTGTCCCGCTTACCTGAAGGCAACTTGCTGGCCTGACCAAGGCTACTTTGCAGGTTCTGCCAGAATCGGTGCCACTGGTCCCAGGCCTCAGCGACGACAGCGAAGATGGCGAGGCACGCCGCCACCAAGTGTGGCAAGCCCGCCAAAGGCTGAGGACACTAAACCTGAGGATCCCTTCCACCTGCATGCTGCTGGTGCTGAGTGCACAGGCATGCGCCAGGCTGTAGATGACGAGCTGCATGATGAAGACATGGACCGAAGGATCACGGGTGCCAGTCCCTGCTGTGCTCAACCAGCACAAGTGAACCCAGCATCTCCCCCTAAATTAGTCGCTTCCTGCCGCAGACATTGGCACTGTCCTCCAGGAGGTGGCATGCAGCGTCAAGACCATTGCCACCACGCTGCCCATGATGCAAGCCAGTCTGGCCAACATGGAACGGAGCATGGCGCAGCAGTCGGCTCCCGGGCGGGCAGCAGCGGCTGGCGGCCCCAAGGCTTGCACCCAGGTCACCGCCTATGCGCGCGCCTGCCTTCTTGCATAGCGTCCCGTGCCGCTGCCTGCTGTTGCTGCGCCTCGCACGTGCTGCTCGAACGCACGTGATGGTGAAACTTGGTCTGACGCAGAGAAATCATGTGGAGGTGGAGCTGGTGGAAGACTGAACGTTAGGCCTATGGCATGAAAGCATCTTCGGTCATACCCCGCACAGCATGACCAGCAGCATGACAGCATGTGATCAGGACCAGTATGTGCTCAGGCAGTGGGCACAGTAACACCCCAGTCGGTTCCACATGTATACATCAATCGCAGTGCAGGCTGAAACAAGGTTACCTTGCTTTGCTTTTGTTGTGTGCGCGGTAATGCCACTTTTGTGAATATGACTACCACACACGCTGACCCACTTGGAACAAAAGCACATGCACAGCATTCCATGGGAGAGCACTTCCATAGCATGTGAGCACATTAGGTCTGTCAAGTAACAGTCGCAAAGTGCCAATCTGAGGATGTGGCATTTATCATGTCCCAAGCTTGCTTGCTGGAAGCAAGGAAGCCGAATCTCGCCCTGCACGCTTGCCAGCCAAAACACTGCAGTGTCTCACACCAATAAGGCGTTCGTGCCAGTCATGACTTGCTGTTTCCAGCTCGCCAGGCAAACAGCCAGCCTAATATAACAGCCAGCTGAGATCAACCCACATGCAATGAGCCGGTGGTGCCCAGAGGTAGCAGCAAAAGTGCATGCATGCCCTTTGCAGGGGCCCACCTTCGTGGAGCAGCAATCTGCCACTTCCAGCAACTATGTACAAAGTAGAAAGGGTGTATGTTGGTCCAAAGGTTGCACCGCAACGGAAGGGCACTAAGTGCCAATGAATGTAGGAAGACATGGCAGGTACCGGCTGAGTATAGAGCAGGCGTACGTGTTCAACATATGCGACGAGCTGCTTAGACTATGTGTCAGCTTACCGAGAACTTGTCAAGGATGAGCTCAAAACTGTGAGCACTTCACTGTGTATGCTGTGCCTGGTCATGCTGTGCTGTGCTGTGCTGTGGTTTGAACACCCAAGCTGATTAGGTCTGATCATGCATCTAGCCTCATTTACTACTGTAGGCAGTTGCATGAAATGCTGTAAGAGCTGCTGCTCTCTGCTTCTACACGGTGCAGGCATACAGGGGAAGCCTTGACACTGTGCTCACACTTGCATAGGTGCTCTTGGCAACACTGCAGGGGTGAGCATACAGCGTAGATCTAAGCTGTCACTAGAGAGCTAGGAGCACCACAGCCTATTTGTACCATGCCTCACGAGAAGCGGCCGCGTCCTAGTGCAAACAGCGAGCCCTGTCCAGCAGTTTGCAAGCGCATCTCTGAGCTCGTGCGGCGCGAGGTCGTGAAGCTTCAGGCCAGGCAAGCAGCACAGAGGACAGCCGAACAGGTGAAGGCACTCCCTGCTTACTTGATGCTCGGTGTGCATATACAAGCCTATATAGTTGCTTCCTGCAAGTAGCAAATCTGCTGCCTGCTGGCTCGGGACGAACAGGACATGAGCCAAGAGACAGACCAGTCTGGCGATCTTCCTCAAGACGGTGTTGAGCATCCGGTGTGTGCCTACCAAAAAACGCTACATATGAACACCTGTGCATGCCAGAGCTCCAGCTACTTACCTTGTGCACCAAAAGTGATATACGCTCTATTTTGGAGTCCTAGACATGCTGTCCAGAGTGAGACTGCACCTGCTCTGCAGGACCTGCCAGTAGCGCGCCATCTCTTTGACACACAGACGGAGCCTGACGAGGACCAGGAAGAGGACAATGAGGACGAGTGGCAAGAGGACGCTAGCTCGCCGGACAGTGATCCAGACATGCCCACGCCTGTGCGCGCCTGGGGTGGCTGTTTCCTGTGCTATCAACATGTTGACAAGCGCTCCCCACTGCATCCTCACCGAGGCTACGTCTGACCCATAGGACCTGCAGGACCCGGCGCCAACACACCAGGGCGCAGGAGACAAGGCACGCCGCACGCAGGTGTGGCCAGCTCGCTGTTGGGTCACAATGACCACCCGGGATCCTCCGCAGTGCATGCTGTTGTTCTGAGTGCGCCAGCGCTGCGCCAGGCCTTCAACAATGAGCTGCGCGCGCTGATGGACATGGACGTCGACAGTGACAGTCCGTTCCCTGCTCTGCCTGCAGCAGCGCATGCGCCCCTAGCAAATACGTGCGGCACTAATCGAGTCGTGCTGCAGACGCCGGCAAGAATGTCCGCTTCGTGGCTCGCTGCACCAAGTACATGGCGGTTATGATGGTGACCACGCTCATGCCGGCCCTGGAATCAGTCCAAGCCAGCATGCACAGCATGGAGCAGAGCCTGGCGCGGCTGTCTGCAGCCAATCAGACAGCAGCGGCCGGCGGCGGCGCTGGCAAGGGCCGGCTGCCAAGTGCGAGCCTGGGCCCCGCGCTGGGCTCTTGCGCCCCTCTGTGGAATCTGTGCCGGTCTGAGTTATATGATGCATGCGGCCATGACGCGGTGGTGCGCAGGAAAGCACTGAGGAAGCTGATGGGAACATGACATGAAGGTTTTATATGTACATCCAGTATAGATTCTGCACGCCTGTCTGTTAACTCCTCAAGCAGCGGAGATGGCAACGTGTCAGTACAGAATTCAAGCATGTAGTACACGAACCGCAGGCTGTAAACAATTTCAACGACATTCGCCTCACAACAGTCCTGACTCACTGTCATGCACAATGGCAGACACAGCTGCTCACGCATTCGTAAACCGAAGCCTGGCACATTGCATGTGTTCTCAAGCGCATGGCCGTAACATCTCAGTTGACTAGCAGAAGCAAGTGCACGCTGTAGATAGTGTAAGTTTTGAAGGTGTCAAACGTTTGCTGAGCCCTGCCCACCGTCACAAGGGGGCCAAAGGGCCTGCCGGGTAGAGCCACATGTGACTCTTGTTTCAACAGCAAAGGCCCGCGCTATGAAAACTCGGCCCTGCATTGCAGCCGCTCGGCATAATCTAGGTGTACAAACACACTCTTCTACAGGAGCCAGGCCACACGCATTCACCACCGCGCAGCCGGGGGCGCCCGGTTGTCCATGGCGACTTCTAAGGCCTGCAGCGACCGCAGCTCGGCGAGCGCCGCCTGGAAGTCCGCCGGCAGCGCCGAGCTGAATTGCAGCCGGTCGCCGGTCGCCGGGTGGTCGAAGCCCAGCGTCTGCGCATGCAGCGCCGGCCGGCCCAGCGCGTCCAGCGCACGCTCCACCGCGTCCTGCCTGCAGCCCGCCAAGATGGGTCAAAGCGGAGCATCCTTGACGCCTGGAACTCTGCTTGTGGCCAACAACAGGTCCGCACGGTCAGTTGACCGCGCTAGACTAATCGAGCTGCCTTGCATGCCAATGGGAGCAGTAATGGGTCACAGGCGCAGTCGGCCGAAGCACAACATGCGTCAGTCCCCACCTCATGCAGAGGGCAGCAAGCAACTATGCCAGACAGAATTCGGTGGAAACAGACGACCTAGCGCTCCTGCGGGTGGGGAAGGTCCAGTGCGCACGCCTGTCAGGCTTGCCGCGCGCGATGGCGGTGACCGCGCTGCCGGCGGCGCCGCCGTACGCCGCGTCGCCCAGCAGCGGGTGGCCCAGGTGGCGCGCGTGCACGCGGATCTGGTGCGTGCGCCCCGTGCGCAGGCGCCAGCGCACCAGCGCCGCGCCGCCGGCCGCCAGCGGCTCCAGCACCTCGTAGCCGCTGCTGGCGTGGCGGCCCCTGCGCGGTGCGCCTGGGGTGAGAGCTCCATTGCCTTCAGCACAGCCAGACAGGAAGTAGAAGAATCGGTCCTGTGCACCGTGTGCCGGCCGTTTTGCAGTGACCCTGGCGCAGCACTTGAGGAGCCCCGCTGCCGGACTGGCAGCCCTGTGCATACGGAGAGCGTCGGCGCAACTGGCACATGCTCAGCCTCTCGAGTCCTAGCACTCCTCGCCATTTGAGGCAGCTATGGGCGGGAGGTTGACGCACTCCTCAATAGAGGCGTTGAAGCTGCCTTTCAGCAAGTCACGGCGAAGCAGCACCTGCAAGCACTCTGGCCAGCCCGCTTGGCGCCGCGCCGATACTCCCCGCACATTGCAGGCAGTGCAAAAATTGCGCTGAGCAGTCAGGCACACACATGATAGGGTAGGGTTAGGGCTTCATACACGGCCCGCACGTGCGCGCCTGTTGGACATGTAGCCGAACGCGGCCATCTTCTTGCGGTCGCCCACGTCGCGCCCGATGTTGGTCTCCACGCGCCCGGCCGGCCGCTGCGGCTGCCCCAGCACGATGGCCTGGTACGTGCGCTCCACCTGCGCGGCCCCACAGGCTTATGCTCGTGGCGGGCTGATGCGGGGCAGGGCTAGGTTAGGGTGGGCTTGTGTGCCTGGTGCGTGCGCTCCATGCGCGCCCCGGCAGGGTATAGGGTATAGGGCCGCGGCGCGCGCTGATTGCGGGGCAGGGCTGCGCGCTCCGCCTGGGCGCGGCTGAAAGGGCGGGTGCGGCGCGGACTGATGCAGGCGGGGCTGCGGGAACCTCGCTGGCACACGCCGCTGCAGAACGGTGGCGTCGGACGCACGGCAGACAGAGCTAGTCAGCGGGAAGACCACTCCTGAGCGCGCCCATGCGGGACATCAGAAGCTGGGGCCAGCATCCAAATACGAGCTCACATGCACGGCGCCGCTTCCATGTACGCTGGGTCTGATGAGCTTGCCATCATTGGGCGGGGCGCGCCGTGTGCGCCTTGAACTGGTCGCACAGGTGCGCGTGCGCAGCGTCGCTCTTCGCCACGACCAGCAGGCCGGTGGTGCCCTTGTCCAGCCGGTGCACGATCCCGGGCCGTATGACGGGGGCGCCCGCGCCGCTGGCGGCCTGGACGGGCTCCAGCGCCGCCGCCAGCGCGGCGCCCTCGTCCTCATCCGCGTCATCGCCCTCGGCGAGCCCGAGCTCGGCGTCGTCGCCGTCATCCGCGTCACCTGAATGTCCTGCTGGTGCTCAGCGCAGTCACCCGTGCATGACATCATGCGGCAGCATGGAGCTTAAACAGATTGCTCTCAAGCTCCTCGCTAATCAAGCTCAAGGCTCTTGTGCAGAACACAACACAGCGTGGCAGTGGCGTTGGCCCGCAAACTCGCCCAAGGTCGCCGGTGCAGCAGAGCACCGCGCGCGCAGCTGGGAGCAGTCAGTCAGCGCGGAGAGTGGGCGCACCAGACGCCGCTGCAGACTCGAGCCCGCCAGCAAAGCGCGGCACCACGCGCATGGCCGGCAGGCGGCAGTGGTGCAGCAGCGCGTTGACGAGCGTACCGCTCGCGTGGCCGGGCGATGGGTGCACCATCAGGCCTGCCTGCTTGTTGACGACCAGCAGGTGCGCGTCCTCGTACACGACCTCCAGCAGGATCGCCTGGCGGTTTACCGAAAGTGGCACTTGGCAGCTCTCCTAGCTAGTTCGCAGTGCGGCTAGCTTGCCCTCTGCAGGTCCGGCTGTTGTTGCAGCAGCACGACCCTGACCCACTCTCCAGCGCACCATCTGTCAGGCGCCCACTGAACATCTCATATATCTTGTGCAAGAACAAGGACCTATACCCACAATTTTCTCTGTGTCGCGCGTGGAGGCGCACCTCTGGTGCAGCTTCCAGGGGCGGCGGCGGCGGCAGCACGCACATGACAACGTCTCCGGCACGCACAGCAAATGACGTCTTTGGCTGCGGCTTGCCGTTCACGCGCACGTGGCCGTCGCGGATTGCTGCCTGCGAGAAAGCGGCTCGTGAGGTCCCACGCTGGCACTCGCCTACTTACGCGCCCACTGCTGCGATAACGCGCCTGGAGCCTCGCGCGGCTCGCGTGCGGCATCTGCCCGGCCAGGAAGGCATCTAGCCGCTGCTTTGCTGGTGCGTCCGCGGCAGCGACTCTGTAGCTCTGTGCTGCCTCCTGCAGCAGAAAGAGTGGAAGAAATAGAGTTTGACAAGCGTGGGTGCACAGCCGTCGGCACCAGGCTTGCCTCACTACCTCTTAGGCAGCGGGCAACAGGAGTGCAATGCTCACCTCAGGCGCAGCGAGAGTCTGCACGGCGCTGCACGTGACGCAGCCAGGGCTAGCTGGGCCGTAAGTAAGGATAGAGGGCAGGCTGGTGCGCGCAAAGGCGGCCCCGGGCAGGTGGCGCCAGGGCGCGCAGACGCGGATGGGCACCAAGAATGCCTGCATAGCGCTCACGGTACTTCACTCCTCAGGAATGTTCAGTTTGGTTTCGGAATACGAAAAAACTCCGGCTGGGCGCCAGCAGGTCAGGGGCAGGGCTAGGTCTGCAAGAGCAGAGATGCCTGTCCAGCTCAAGGGCTCCTGGCGGGAGTGCCACAGGCAGCCCACCGCATGTGCCCGCCGTACAGAGTGAGGATGCCCCTGCCGCCCCTCCTAGAAGTGCATGCCGGATGCAGTGCCACCAAAACCTAGCACAAACCAGCTGAAAGTGCCGCAGTTCGTGTGCGCAGACGTCAGTTCATTTGCCAATTCCTGCAGCAGCCATCATGTCAGTCCACGCCGGACCTGAACACATGCGGCATGCAATGCAGCCAGCAGCAGAACACCCCAGCCTCCCTGCCGCCCGCAAGCTACAAAATGCTGAAGCTCCTCTGGTTTGCCTACGCTGCCCTGCAGAAACGCACAGCACACACGACACGCCAGTCTCCAGCCTTCCCGCCGTCACTTCGGCGGGCTGCGCGGCCGCAGCTCTTCGATGTCCGGCGTGGAGCCGAGCAGCGTGGGGGCGCCCGGCGGCGGCCGCGCGCTGCCGTTGCTGATGTAGGGCAGGCCATCGGGCTTCAGGAACAGCGACGCATACACCTGGCGGCCCCGTGTCGGCCTCACATGAGAAATGCCTGCAGGGCTAGCTTGCATTTGCGCGCAGAGTCGAAGTGCACATCTGGATGCAGCGTTGGGCGGGTCGACAAGCGGCGGGGCGTGCAACCCTAAACCTGAACTGGGGCGTGTATCACGCGCGCCTGGGGCGAGAAGTTGGAGCCGGAGAGGTCGCGGCCGACCGTGACCCAGCCCGGCCGGATGTTGTGGTCCTCCCCGAACAGCTCCAGGCGCCGGCGCCCCTGCCGGCCGGGCGCGTCAGCCGGCCCCCGCAGGCGACCAGCCCTGGGTGGCGCACCCCACGGGCACACCATACGTCATGGACGCATACCACGTGCAATGTGTACCAGTGGGCGCTCTGCTTTCTTACGCTAGCGGCACACCGCTGCTGAAAAGTGCCTGGCTGCACAAGTATGCGCATGCGCTACTGCGCAATTTGATGGGCTCCGCGGGTCGGCCTGAATACCTAGCGCGGTATCCACGGTGCACAGGCAGGCGCAGTGAGGGCTGCGCCACACCTGCGAGAAGCGCTCGATGATGCCGTAGAGCTCCTCGGGCTTGCGCGTGCTCCCCGCAGGCGGCTCCTCCGACACGATCACGTTAGTGTCCACATTGCTGCCGCCAGACCAGTAACTCGTAACAAACCCTATCCATTGACACATAAGCACCAAAGACTATTGAAACACCCCATGAGCAACCAGCACAGGCTGTGTATTCACGCTTGTTGCAGGCGTCACCATACCACAGCGCAGGCTTGCGCATCTGGCTGTGGCATGTGCGGTGCAGCGCGGCCCTGTGCATGATTCAAAAACAGCCCCTCGCAGCAGCATGGGTAGGGCGAATATTCCCAGACGGCTGGTGAGGGCGCCCGCCTGTGTATGATGTGCCCGTCCTGAGCACGGCGGACAGTCCCGCGGATGCCCATCAGGCAGTGCTCCTGCAGGAGATGCGGGGTTGGGAGTCAGCAGCGCGCCGCGTGGCACGCCCCAGCAGGGCGCCGCTCCGCATGCAACCAGCAGGTGCGCTTCTCGGCTGCGCCTGCTCCAACAGACGCAGCGGCGCTGCCTGTCACAAGCCTGCACATCTTGTCCTACCGTCCTGACAGACCTGTCAGCTCAGGCTCCAAACTGCCTCAGCTGCGCGCTCAGGCTCCCACATGCAGATTGGGCTCTTGTGCGTGCAGCGCCCCAAGTGAAGCAGCATGCACTCGTCAGGCAGCGAGCGGGCGGGGCGGGCGCGCCTTGCTGTGCTGCAGCACCGAGTGCGCGTCCGGCCGCAGCGCGCCGCGGCGCTCGGGCGACACGTTCGTCTTAATCCAGCAGATGTCCTCGCAGCGGCGGAAGCCCCACTTGCGCAGGCAGTGCCGGCCCGCGTCCAGGCCCTCCGCGCTGCCGCACCTGCAAGCGCGCCCCGGGCCGGCTGCTTGCCGGCCGGGCTGGATGACTGGCTGGACTGGCCGGCCTGGGCTGGGCTGGGCTGGGATGCTGGGCTGGCTGGCTGCGGCTGCTTGTCCCTCTCCCAGCAAGCAGGTTTAGGGTAGGGTTAGGGCAGGTCAACGCAAAACCCAGCGCTGTATCCTCAGCCCCGGACGCGCGCCAGAGGAAGATGAAGCTGGGCGTGTCCATGACGGCCTCCAGCTCCAGGCCCTGGATCTCCGCCCAGGTCCACGCGTCCGGCTGCGCGAGGCCCGGCGCGCGCCGCGCGTACTCCTCCCAGGGCGGGTCGACGAGCGCCACGTCGAAGCGCGTGCCCAGCGCCTCCGCGCCCAGCCGCAGCTGCTTCAGGTCCGCCTGGGCGGCGCGGCGCGCGCGGCGGGGTAGGGTTAGGGTAATGGTGGACGCCGTCCCTGTGGCAGACGCCGTGGGACCCAATGGCGCAGACGCCGCAGGGCGCACAGCGCTCTCCGAGCGGGCGGGAGCGGCGCTGGAGGCGCGCCCGCGCCCCGCAGATGCAGCGGGCGCAACGCCCAGGGCAGATGCGCCTCCTGCAAGGAGGCCAGGGAGCTTGGTCGAGCGACACGGCCTGCGCCGCGGAACAAGCGGCCAGCATGCGGGGCTGCGACAGCCCCGGCAGCAACCCAGGCGCCTTCGCCCGCCGCGCACCTTCAGGTACAACGGCGGCGTCGCGCGCTGGGCCACCAGCTGGTCCTTCCGCAGCACCAGCTCGCGCATCTTGGGGTACTCGCCGAAGCGGTCGCTCTGCGCGCCGGCCAGGCATGTTTTGAAGGATGTGACCCCTCGCGCGGCGTGCCTGGCTCAGGAGAGCCGCTGGTCCGCCGCCGTCCACATGAAAATGGCGCAGGGAAACTGAAGAGATGATGGTCCCGCGCCACTATTTGCTGTGGGGTACGGTAAGTTAGGTTAGGCGCTTTCCTTTCCCGCGGCGCCGGCGGGGCGCACGAGGTGGACGTCGCGCAGGTTGTTCTGCGGGCGCAGGCCCGTGTCGACAAAGTACTGGCAGTAGTCGTTGGCCTCGCCGCGCATGGCCGCGGGCGCGCCGCGCGCGCCGCTGCCCCAGCCGCCGGCCACGTCGCCGGGCCCGCCCGGGCCGCCGCGCCCGCGGTTGCCGTTGCCGCCGCCCATGCCGCGGCCTAGCCGCTGCCGCGCCGCCTTAGCAGCAACACAGCAAACGGCGGCTGCTGCGATGGCAGTCAAGCACAGCTGTTGGGCGTCAAGGGCAACATGCGCTGTGTGCCCCCTGGCATGAGTGACAACCCGCACTCTAACCCCAATTGACGCGCTCCCAAGTGAGGGCGAGCGCGCCAGCAAAGCCATCCAAGCCGGCCGCCGGGTCGCCGCGGGCGCCGTGGCCGCCGCCCGCAAGCCCGCCCGCGCCCGCGAGCGCGGCCCCGATGCCCATCACGCCCAGCCCGGCGCTGAAGGGCCCCATTCCTGGCGTGCAGCGCCATCCTCAGGTCGTGTGACATTGCTTGCATGCATCGCATGCGTCAGCAGCGCCTCTTCCTTCTGGCAAAAAAAAAAGTATTGCTGACACAAGAGCTCAAAGCTTGCTTGCCAATGCAATGCACAGTCACAACAGTATGCAAGCGTGTATTCAGCTAGGTGGCAGTCATACAGGGCGTGCCGGGGCCGCCGCGCAGGGCCATCATCATGGGGCCGCCCAGCGGCCCAGCGAGGCCCCCCGCCATCGGCCCCGCCATGGGCCCGGCCCCGCCGCCGCGGCCCATTAGGCCGCCGTGGCCGCCTCCGCCGCCACTGCCGCCGGAGAATGCGCCGCCCCCGATCGGGTAGCCCCCCGGCCTAAAGTCCAGGCCCTGGGGCGCAGGGCCTGCCGGGGGCCTGCCGGGGCCCAGGCCCATGCCGGGCCCACCCGGCGCGTCAAAGGCGTCCATGCCGCCCAGCGCCGGCGGGCGCATATCTGGCCCCTGGCTGGCGGCGGGCCCCGGACCTGACGCCGGCGGCGCGCCTGCCGCAGCGCATGCTACGGAGCTTGAGGCGCAGAGAGCAGCTCTCTCCCGAATGCTCAGCTGCCTCACCCAGGGCCCCCACTGCAAGGCACTGCGCAGAGAGCGGGGCACTGCATGACATGCAGCACAGGTGTGAGTTGACATGCACACCACCAAGGGCGTGGGGGACCAGCAGGCATTAGCAGCGCCTTGCGCTCCCGCGCTGGAGCCAAGCTCCGTGCCTCGAGCTCGTTCACGGTTCACATGCAGGGCCCGCTGTAGCCCGGGCAGTAGCGTGGCTGCTGTGACCGAGTGCTGGCTGAGCAGCGCAGCCGCTGCGTGCAGGTCAAAGGCAGCATCCGCTGCGGTGCGCGTTCTCCCTCTCTGCCACCCCCTCCCGCCAGCGGCTGGCCTGCCCTCAGCGCACACCTCCGGTGCGACGCTTCTTGGGGCAGTCGCGCGCATAGTGCCCGGCCTCGCCGCACATGAAGCAGCGGCTGGCCGCCTGCGGCGCCGCGCCGTCCGGCGGGCGCTGCGGCGGCGGCGGCAGGCCCCCGCGTGGCCAGCCGGCTCCGCCGCCGTCTGTCCTCCCACAGAGCGGTGCTTGGTGCAGACTGTGACTGTGCATTTGCCAGCAAAGTGCTGGTACAATGATGAACCACTGTGACACACTGCAAGGCACTTGAGGCGCGCAGCAGCAACACAGCAACAGGCAAATATCACAAAGCGCGCACTAGCACCTGTCCTTCCCCAGTCCATGCGTCACACGCTCAGCAATGCGCCGGCGCATCATGGCTGGCTCCACTTGCGGATCTCAGCGGCCTGTTTGTCCTCCCAGCGGATGCCCAATGCCTGTAAACGCCCATCTCTGAGGCTCTCACGTGCAATATGCCAATGCTAAACTTACTTGCAGCTGCGACGTTGTCAGACTGTGTTGTGTATGCGGTCCGCATACACAAGAGGAGTGGCAGAGGGGCGCAGGTAGATGTCTAAAACATGAGCTACCCCACTTCCCCACCCGATTCAGGGGAACATTGCAGCTTGCTGGGGGACCTTGGAGGCATCATGCCCCTGCCCCATACATTCATACCTCCATCTCTCCTGTTGTGAGTCAGCTTGGCACAGCAGCTCTCTATTGTGCGACGCAGACACACACAGTTCTGCGGGAGCGCTGAGTGTGCCGTGATGCCGATGCCCATGCTCGCGGCCCTGCTGCCCACAGTTGCGCGCCCGGCGTTCTCCGGCAAGCTGCTGGACGCCTTCCCCGTGCCCGCAGGCTCCCGCTTGCACTGCCACGCGCACAGCACGGTGCGCACCTTGTAGCAAAGCACCGCCTCTCTTGTCGCTTCTGCTTTGCGCGCCTGCTGTGCCAAGCTGCGCGCCCGCAGGAGGCGCCGGCCACGGACAGGGCCGCGCACAACCAGCTGCAGGCAGACAACTTTAACGCAGCGACAGAGACTTTCAGCGCACCGCAGCCGCGGGAGATCGAGGAGGTGGGCAACACGCCTGGCAAGGAGGCCAGATACAAGGCCTGGCTGGCAAGTAGTCGCCTGCCAACCAGGGGCAGGCCGACCTCTGCCTGTCAAGTGCAGCGCTTGGTGCAAGCACGCAGCGCTTGGTGCAAGCATGGGCCATGGCATCGAGTGCTCTGGTGCTGGCCGTCAGTGCCACGCAAGAATTGACGTGTGGCAGAGAGCGACGGCGCGGCAACAGCAAAGCCAGGCACTGACCCTTGCTTTTCGTGCTGAGGCGGGCTGTGCGCGCAGAGGCTCGCGCGGATAGTGGCTGCCGTGCCAGGGCTAGGTCCCAGCTCGCGCGTGCTGGATGTTGGCTCGGGCACCGGCTGCCTGATACCCCACCTGCGCGGCGCTGGGGTACGCCAGCTCACCGTGCTAGCGTGCTTTGTGTGGTGCTTTGTAAGGTCAGTGCAGGAGGGGTCTGTGCTTCCCTGTGCATGGCTCAAAACCTGCATCTCGTCAGAGCGGAGCATGTTCAGGGCGCCAGGACTGCGAGTAACATCAGTTTACCAGTAACACCTTGACAACGGGGCTGTCCTGGGGCCTCCCACCAAGTGCTCAAGCTTGCTGTGCTGCCGCACACAGGGTGCCGCCTGCGTAATGCTTACGTCACTGGTATGGGGTCGCTGCTGTGTGCGCGCCCGTCACGACCCGGTCGATGGGTCGGAATACTAAGCGTGCGCGTGCAGCTTCCGTGCTTCGCGCCCTGCTCACACCTGAGAGGGCGCGGCCAGGTGGCGGACGTGCTGGCCGTGGACGTGGCGGCGGCCATGCTGGCAACACTGTGCGCCGCGCACGGCTGCGCCGGCCCGCTTGGCAATGAGCCCGGCGTGCGGACCTGGCTCGGCGACGTGGAGAGCGTGCCCGCCTACCAGGCGCGCTCGGGGCGCCTCTGATAGGGTTTAGGGTAGGGCTGCACTGGTGCACGCCCGCATTTCCGTGCACGCCGCACTGCAGGCGCGCGCTGCGGCACGCGCCCCGGCCTGCGGCTGGCATCGGCGTGCCCGGCGGTGCAAGCGGGCGCCGTGCAGCGGAGCGGCTCCCGAGCTTGCTGTCATGCGCGCGGCCTGCTGTTGCATTTGTCAGCTCAGCTCGCGCTCGTTATGTGTCGCGCCACCGCATGCGGCTCTGCGCGTGTGCAGCCGTGTCGCGGCGTCCGCGCCATTTGCAGCCGCGCGCGCTGCCAGGTAGGCTCTGCATGTGCACTCGTGCGCGGCAGGGCCCCTTTGATGCGGCGTTCTTCAATGCCGTGTTTGGCAACGTGTACGACCAGCGGGAGGCCCTGCTGCGCGCGTGCCTCCTGCTCAAGCCGGGTGCCCGCCCGCGCGCGGGGCATCGCTGATGCGCAGATGCCTTGGGTGATGCAGGTCTTGCTTGCGAGCGCTCTTGCGTGCCAGATTGCTGAGCCGGCTCGCACTCTAGCTGCGCGAGTGCATTGCATGCACCAACACTCCTGTGCCTGAGCTGTAAGGCTGCCCTGTCATGCGGCTTCCGCTTCACCATGCACTGACAGGGCATGTGTGGCCCGGGGCTGGCCTGCTCAGCAGCGCCCGTCTGTCATATGACCCAGCCGCCCCTCGGCCCGCACGCGCAGGCGGCCACATCGTGCTGAGCCACCCACTGGGCCGCAGCTGGCACACGCGCTTCCGGCGCGACGCGCCGCAGCTCGCGCCGAACGGCCTGCCGGACGCGGCCGGCCTGGCCGCGCTCGCGGCGGGGCTGCCGCTGACAGTGCGGTCGCTCGCCGACGAGGAGGCGCTGTACCTGGCGCTGCTGCAGGCGCGGCGCGGCCTTGCACTATCTACCCCAACCCGTCCTGCCCTGTCCCGCGGCCGCGGCGCCGGGGACCGAGGGCGCCGTGGCGTGCCCTGCTTGGCGCCGTGTGCGGGAGGAGCACGGCGCCTGCTTGAAGCAGCGGGCCTGGCGGCGCCGAGCAAAGTGGGGTCCTCGTCAGGTCAGGGCACACTGCCGTTTGGCGCGTGGGCGGCGCACCACCGTGCATGCGCTGAGACACTGGGGTGGTTGGTTACACACCCCGCGATGGGTTTCAGGGCCTTCATGGGTCGTTGAAGGGACGGGTGGGTGGTAGCAGAGGGTCACGTGCACGCGCCTGACGCTGACGTTGCTTACCGGCAGATTGCCTCTCGCTCGTGTGACCGCTGGCATAAGCGCGTGCGCGCGGGGGCAGGTGCCGCCGGCGTATGCGCTGCCGGGCGGCCCGCTGCTACTGGACGGCCCCGTCGTCACGGGCTTCGGCCGCGGCAGCCGCCAGATGGGCGTGCCCACCGCCAACATCGACCCCGCGCCCCTGCAGGGCGTGCTGGCCGAGCTGCCGCTGGGCGTTTACTTTGGGTGCGCAGCCCTGGGCTGGAGCCGAACGTGCGTCGTCAGGCTCCACCGCGTGCTGGCACGCCGCGCGCGGGCGCGCCTGGCTGCCGCACAGGCCGCGCCAGCCCCAGATGCCCGATGCAGCGGCGGCGGCTGATCTGCCACAACGGCAGCAGCGGCAGCTGGTTGTGCTGCTGGCGCTGTCGCCACTGACGAGAGACCATGAGCATGTCGTTGGTCTACCCTAATCCTACCCAAATTAGGGTTTGACTGCAGGTGGGCGCGTCTGGACGCGCCCAACGGCGCGCCCGCCGCCGACGGCGCCGTGCACAAGGCGGTCGTCAACGTCGGGCGGCGGCCGACCGTGGATGCGGCCGGCGCGGCCGTTACGATTGAGGCGCACCTGCTGCACCGCTTTGCGGGCGACTTCTATGGCCGGCGCCTGGCCGTGGTGCTGTCGGGGTACGTGCGCCCGGAGCTGCGCTTCGGCGGGCTGCCCGAGCTGGTGGCGCGCATCCGCACCGACGTCGGCCTGGCGGCCGCCGCGCTGGAGCTGCCGCCGCACGCGGGGCTGCGCTCGCACGCCTTCCTGGGCTGAGCTGGATGCTAGGGCGTGGGTAGGGTAGGGGCTGCGCCCAGAAGCTCGCTCTGGCGGGGCACGCAGGCGCGCGGCGCGCGTCGACGCAGGCGCGACCGTGCCGAGGGGCCGCGGCCCTGGCATGTGCGGCGGGCTTGCGTGCAAACTGGCAGGGGGCATGCACAGGGAGCGGGTTCGTGCGCGGTGGTGAGGCGCATTATCATGCGCCGGCTGCCGCCTTCTCATTATGAAGGGTGCTGGTTGGAGCCTATGAGGTAACCCTGGCAGGCGTGAGCGACCACGCATCGCAAGCCCTCTGTGAACATCAAAGTCCTGTGTGTGTGCGAGTTTGCTTGCTTGAATGGGGACACGTTCGAAGCAATAGTCTGAAACAGGTCGTCACCAGCGCGCTGTTACGACGGATGCGCTCTCTCTGTGGACGCATGCAGCTGTGTCCTGCAAGATCAGCAAGCCAGTGTTACATGGGGCGGCGCGGGACATTTAGGCGACCCCCAAAAGCAGATACGTCGGGCAAACAGACATGGCCGGGACAGGGCGCCTCCGCGCGCTGCCACGGCTCAAAACTCTCTGCGCGCCCCCAGCGGGCCGCGCGGGACGTGGCAGCTCACGCGCCGGCCGCCTGCGGCGCGCCCTCATGGCACACCCGGCTGTCCTCCCTGACTGCGCAAACAGCCGCCAGGCCCTTTCCCGCCCTCTCTCCCAAACCCGCGGGTATCGAGGCGGGCCCTGCGCTGGCCTCCAGGGCGCCGACCCCTCCAACCCCGCCAGCAGCCGGCTCAGCTCACTGCGCCATGCCAGCACACGCTCCACTGCTCGCAGCCCCGAGAGCCGCAGCCGCATGTCTGCCGGCCGCTCCATGTGCGGCGCTAGCTGGCGCGCTCTGCGCGCTGCGGCGCCCGCACTATGCGCTGCGGCAGCCGCGCCGCTGCCACCCGCCTGCATGCGTGCCCAAAGCGGGTGTGGCGCGTGCAGGCGGATGTGCACACCGCCGCTGCTACCGCCATCCGCGCACGCCGGGAGTGCGCAGCAGGCGAGCATACTTCGCGCCGTCACTGTCACTGCACAGCGGCTGCGCCGGCGCGCTGCCAGCTCTGCTGCATGGCCTCTGGCCACGCGCCGTCGCGCACGCAGACGAGCTGACGCGCAGGCCAGCACCCTGCGACTGCAGCCGGTCCTGCCGCGCCGATGTCCAGCCGGTGCGGGCGCGCCCGCGGCTGGGCTGCCGCAGCCGTGCCGCTGCATGCGGTGTGCTGGCGCCCCGGCAGCATCTCCCCCAGCGCCCAGGGGCCTGCGATGGCCGCCCAGGCGCTGCTCTATACCACATGCAGCGCCCTCCGCCTCCCCCCGCTACTCCAGTCCAGACCGAGCCATTGCACAGCGACGACGCCACGCGCCCACAGTGAGAGGCAGCTCACCCCGGCCACGCGCACAGCGCACGGCCCGCCCCCAGCGCTGCCCCCAGCGCTAACCGTCGCGCCCCCCAACCGGCCGTGCAGTGGCGCTTCTTCCGGAGGCGACCCAGACAGCCGGCCCCGAGCGCCGCACAAGCGGGTGCCCCCGCACGCCGACACCGCACCCAGGAGGCATGCTCCTATAGACGCCTAGCACCCCAGCGCCCTCCGCCGCTGCGCTGCGAGAGCGCCGGCTGCCGCTCGCGCCCGCGCTCGCGCAGCGCGCGGCGGCGCCCGCGCCGGCAACCCCGGCGCGCGGTCCCGCGCCGAGGCTGGCTGCTCCGCCGGTTCAGCGCCCGCCCCGCACGCAGCGCCTGGCGCGCCCGCGCCAGCGCAAGCGCCGCCGTCGAAGCACGGCTTAACGCGACTCTAGGGGCGCCTGGGCTGCGAGCGAGGCCGGCCGGAGGTCACAGGAAGTAGTCGGGCGTCCTCCGGGTGACCTGCCGCGCCACACAGCGCGCTCGCATGCATGTGCAAGCGACGACGGGTTTGGGATGTCCTCGAGCGGCACACACCGCACACTGCAGCGAGCGTCCAAGCTGCGCCTACAAGCCCGCTCCCATGTTGCAGGGCACAGGCCGAGCAATGAGGCAAAGCGACGGCATTGTACAGCCTCTCCCAGCCTGCCTGCTCCAACTCTGGCGCGCGAAGACACGCAGGCACCACTACACTAGTATGGAGAGCGTATGGAGAAGCGTATGGAGAGCGACACCCAGCACGCGTGCCCCGCATCGCACCAATTAGGAGGCAGGATGCGCAGGCGGCCGGCCCGGCGCACCTCGGGCTCGCCGCGCCTGGGCGCGGGCTCAAACTGCAGGAAGTTCTTCCGCATGCCTTCGTCCACCTCCATGATGGCCGCCATGTTGCCTGCGCGCGCGCGCCGCGTCACCCGGCCGCCGCCCTGTTAACGGCTTGCACAGCACAAGCGGCAGCCGCCGTGGCGCCATATCCTGACATGCTGACAAACACACAACTGCCTCAGCAGAAGGTTGCCGCTGCTCGCGCAGCGTGCTGCGGGGCGTGAGCGGTCCGCTCTGGCGCTGGCTAGCGCCCTGTGCTGTGCTGAGCGCACGAGGCACGGGCCGAGCACCTGCCAAGCCCGCCCAGAGCACGCCAATTCCCGGGCGCCGTTGCGTACTGGCAGGCGCCAGCGCACAGCGCGAGCCTGGGGTAGGTATACCAGGGCGGCGCCCGGCCGGCCCGGGCGGGCGCACCGCAGCGGTAGCAGTAGTTGGGCGCGCTGAAGATGGTCACGACGTTCTGGTCGTGGCACCAGTTGAAGCCCTCCATCACCAGCTGGTGCGCCCGCGCCTGCGCACACCGCGCCTCACTCGTGTCACCCGGCGCGCCCATCAGGTGTTCCCAGGCACCAGCCTCTGTAGCACCCCGCATGCCTGAAGCCCGGCGGCCCAGCGGCCAGCCCACGCTCGCTGCGAGCGCATGTCCTATCAGCCGCCCTTGGTGAACGAGGGCGCAGGCAGCCCCTAGTGGGTCAGGCCTCGCCGCTGCCTTTGCCTTGTAGACCGGCCGTCGGCCCCGCGCTTGCGACACGCGAGCGCCCGCGCGCGCTCCCGCGCGAGGCACGGCAGCCCGCAACCCACAGCCAACGGGCGCGGCGGGCCGCGCACCACCAGGTTCAGCCCATTGGTGTGGTTGAACTGCTCCGAGATGTCCTGCCCGAACGTGTAGCCTGCGCCGCGCGGCGAGATGCCCCAGCCGCAGCGGTCGTCCGGGTCAGACCACAGCAGGTCGCACATCGGGCCCTCGTGCGGCACCTGCGCGCGCCGCAGGCCGTTCTGGCGCCCACCCTCTCCCCGGCGGCCGCTGGGGTACGCGCTCTGGCGCGCCCCGCGCGGCCGCTGCTCCGCCGCGGCACGCTGGCGGCCGGCTGGCGCCGTGGTGTACGAGACGCTGCGCTCTCTGCAGTGGCGTCCCGGAACCTTCCAGCCGCCGCCGTCTGGCATGCAGCAAGGTGCGCAGCGCTCCCAGGTGTGCAGCCCCACCAGGTCAGCGCTCGGCACGGCGGACTCGGGACAGCGTGCCCCACAGCAGCACAGCAGCAGAGCACGGCGGTCTGCACCCGCCTGTGCTGAGCGCGCACGCCAGCCTGCTGCCGGCTGCCGCAGAGTGGCATGTTCCGCGGCGCTTGCAAATCAGGGTCCGGCCAAAGCCGCCAATGCACCACAACCCAAGCCCGCTTACATTGGTTGTGCAGGTGCTCCGGGCCTACGGTCCTCCCTACTCTCGCAGCGAACGGCGCGCAAGTTTCGGGATGCATCGCGCGGCGGCGCGGCGCGCACCTCCTGCACGCGGTCCAGCGCGCGGATGTGGTCCAGCGTGTCCAGCGTCGGCGACAGCCCGCCGTGCAAGCAGAAGATCTGCGCGCAGCCGCGGCCCCATCACGCTCTGCCGTTTCCGCGGCGCCCCGACCTTTGCGGGGGGGCGCCGCGCTCAGCGGCGCGGCGCCGCAGCGCCAGGCGCCCGGCCCCGGGAGCGCCAGGGCGCGGGCGCGCGCGCGGGCGCGCGCCTGGCTCTCCACGAGCGCGGTGAGCGGCAGGTAGTCAAACAGGTCTGTGAAGTACTTCCAGACGTTCGCGTTGCCGTACTTCCGCAGGCACTCGTCATAGAAGCCGTACCTGCGGCGCGCCAGGGGGGGTGGGCGTCAGGCAGGGGCAGACATGACGCCCCCAGAGCTGGGAAAAGCGGGGGGCAGCCGGGGCCCTTACACTTGCGTGATTTGCCGGCTCTCGTGGTTGCCGCGGAGGATGGTTATCCGGTCGCGGTAGCGGACCTTGAGCGCCACCAGCAGCGTGACGGTCTCCACGGAGTGGTAGCCCCGGTCCACATAGTCGCCCATGAAGAGGTAGTTTGTGTCTGGGCAGTTGCCACCGATGCGGAAGAGCTCCAGCAGGTCCTGGAACTGGCCGTGGATGTCGCCGCACACCGTGACCGGGCACTTGACGGGCTGCACATTGGACTCCTCTATCAAAATCTCGCGCGCCCGATCGCACAGCACCTTCACATCCGGCTCCGGCAGCGGCTGGCACTTGAGCAGCTGCGCAATGCTGGCATCCAGGTCGCCGTGCGGCAGCGACTGGGCCATCCGCGCGCTGCGCGCAGATGGGGATGCGCCTGCCCGCCCCCCACCTGTGCTCGCCCGCCGGCCGCCAGCTGCACTGCTACGTGTATGAGCTCAGCTTGGCAGCCCTCGCTTCCTCCCTGGTCTGCAGCGGTTTCCTTTCTTTTCCTTCAGCTCTGCCTGCCCTGCCGCAGTAGGCGGGACTGGCAAACCCTTAGCCGCAGGCCTCCTCGCTGAAGAGCAAAACTTGCTCAAGCACAGAGCCAGACAGGCGTGCTTGACAACCCCTGCAGCTCAAAGGACGAGCCAGACGCACGCCTAGCGACCAACCTTCGTCTGGTCCCACGCGCGCGCTGCCGGCGCCTTGCGCCCCGGAGCGGCTGCGGCCTTGACGCAGGCCAGCATGGCGCAGGCCAGGTGCGCGTGCGCGGCCACCAGCGCGCCCTCGCCCGCTCCTGCGCCTGGAACCTGCCAACAAAGTGCTCGCCGGCGCGCAGGCCGGCGCCCGGCGCCGCGCCGGAGGGCGACTACGACGCAGAGGAGGGCCTCACGTTCGAGACGAGCAAGGGCATCCGGGTCGTGCAGACCTTTGACGACATGCGGCTCAAGGACCTGCTCATGCGCGGCATCTACCAGTTCGGCTTTGAGAAGCCGTCGGCCATCCAGCAGCGGGCCATCATGCCCATCGCGGAGGGCCGGGACGTCATCGCGCAGGCGCAGTCCGGCACCGGCAAGACGTCCATGATTGCCGTCGCGATGTGCCAGCGCGTGGACACCTCCATGCGCGAGTGCGCGCCCCGCCTGCGCGCGCGCGCCGCACCCTGCCTGCTGTGCGCTCGGCGCCGCACAAGCGCGGCAGCTCTCGGCTAGAAACGGGAGGACGCGTGCTGCGCGGGCGGGGCCGCTCCTTGGGCCACACCTTGCTCAGTCAGCGCCATGGCTGCGTGGCGCGCCGCACGCTGGGTGCCTGCCTGGCACCCCAGGCCAGCCAGCCCCGCAAGGTCCCCGGCGCACAAGCAGGCAGCTTGTGCAGCCTAGGACCGCTGCAGCGCGTCGCGCCCTCTGCCTGCGCCTCGTCGGTTCCGCACTGTGATGCGGCGCGGCGGACGCGAGAGCACAAGCGAGGGCGGCGGGCGCGCTGGCCGGCGCGCCCGCAGGCGGGCTGCTGGAGGCGGGCGGCCGCCCCGCCACCGGCGCCGGAGCCGCGCTGTGCAGGCCCCGAGTCGGGCGCGGGAGCAGGCTGGCTGCTCTCTGCGCGCCACGGCGTGCGTGCCTGTTGGCGGCGCGGCAGCGGGCTGCGCACGCGGGCGGGGCGCGCGCGCTGGCGAGCGGCGCAGGGTCCCAACCCCACCCCGTGTGAACCCTGCAGCTGACGGGCGCCGCGCCGCGCGGCCGCAGGGTGCAGGCGCTCATCCTGTCGCCGACGCGGGAGCTGGCGGCGCAGACGACGAAGACCATCCTGGCGGTCGGCGACTTTGCCAAGGTCAGCGCGCACACGTGCATCGGCGGCACCAGCCTGGGTGCGCGGCGCCCGCCCCGCCCCTAGCAGCCCCAGCTGCCGGAACAGGCTCTCGACCCGACACGCCCGGGTGCGCCGAGGGGCACGCGCTCGGAGCCTGACCTGCCTGCGGGCGTGCTGCGGGGCGGGCGCGCCGCGTCTGTTCGCTGGGCGGCCGAGCCGTGCGCGGCACGGCGGCCTGGGAGGCGCCTTCGCTGGGCTGAGACCCTGTGCTGAGTCGCGGAGCGGCTGCGACGCTGCACGCCCCCGGCGGCCTGCCTCCCGGCCGGCCCTGGGAGCGGCCCCGGGGCTGCACACAAGGCACCAGCGCGGCTGCGCAGAGCAGGGCTTGTGCAGTGCCAAACATTGTTTAAGCTGAGGCGCGCCGGGACCGCTGGCAGGCGCGTGCGGCCTGGAGGCGCGCTGCACAGTGGGGCGCGCCAGGTTGCGCGCCCGCTGTGGGCGGGCAACGTCGGGCGGCGCGCTTGGGTCCAGGCGCGGGGGTCCAAGCGCGGCTGCTGGGGTCGCAGGCGAGGACATGCGCAAGCTGGAGGCGGGCCCGCACATCGTGTCGGGCACGCCCGGCCGCGTGTTCGACATGATCAAGCGGCGCTCGCTGCGCACGCGCGCGATCGGCACGCTGGTGCTGGACGAGGCGGACGAGATGCTGAACAAGGGCTTCAAGGAGCAGATCTACGACGTGTACCGCTACCTGCCGCCCGACACGCAGGCGCGACCGGCGCCCCTGGCCGCTCGAGTGTGCCGACTTCGCCTTTCTCTGTCGACGTCGTGAAACCCTCTGTCTGTCTGTCTGTCTCGCCTGGCATCGGATGTTCTGGGCGTCCTCTTGGGAGCATCAGCAGGAGCTTGTCCGCCCACGAGGCATGGGCACCCTGGCTAGGGCTGGCCCAGCCCTGCCGCAGCGTCGCAGCAGACTGCGACCTGTTGCCGCCGGGACGCCGGCACTGCTCGTGCGGCTCTTGCATGCATGCTGCTGCTCAGTCTCCAGAGCTACCCTTTATAGCTAACCCTGACCAGCCTAAGCTAAACTCTAAGCTAACCCTACCCTGCCCTAACCAGAGGGGCGGCTGACAGGGCTGTGCACGGCGCCCAGGTGGTGCTGGTGAGCGCCACGCTGCCGCACGAGGTGCTGGAGATGACGCACAAGTTCATGAGCGAGCCGCTGCGCGTGCTGGTCAAGCGCGACGAGCTGACGCTCGAGGCGCGCGCCCGGCGCCTGGGGCTGCAGGGGCGCTGCCGGGGTCGCGTTGGCGTGGCGCTCCCGTGCGCGAGCGGACGGGCGGCGAGCGCTGCGAGCTGGCGCATGAGGCCTGCGTTGCTTGCCATGCTGCAGGGCGGTCCTTCGAGTTGACGTGTCTGTGCGACGTGCTGTTGGCTGGGCAGCTTTATTTGGCTGACTGCTGCAAGTGCAGACTCGGACCCGCAAAAGTTTGGTACAGAACGACACCGGCCCAGCCCAGGTAGATTCGCTACCTCTGGGCATATACCCGGTGCCTGGGATTGGGCCAGCGCGCGACCCCGTCTCATTTCCAGTCGCACGCAGCGCACCGCACGCGTCGCGGCCGCGGCGCGGCTCGCGCGCCCCCGCCCGCCACGCCACTGCGCTGCGCGAGCTCACTCGCGCGGCGCCGCGCGCGCGCGCCAGGGCATCAAGCAGTTCTTTGTCGCGGTGGAGCGCGAGGAGTGGAAGTTTGACACGCTCTGCGACCTGTACGACACGCTGACCATCACGCAGGCGGTCATCTTCTGCAACACCAAGCGCAAGGCGCGCCGCCGCCGCTGGAATACCCTAGGGTATTTGTTATAGGGTATAACGCTATACTCGTGCAGGACCCTTACCAAACAGGATCCCCGCGGAAGCGCCAGTGCAGCACCGGCCGTGCCGGTGCGCGGCGCCCGCTGCGCGGGGCGCACGGCCCCGCGCGCGAGAGGCTGCCCAGCGTGGCGGGCAGAGCCCGCGCGGCGCCGCGCGCACCGGCAGCGTGCACCGCCCCGGCCTGGGCGCAGCGCCGACCGGGCGCGCGCGGCGCCGCGCGCAGGTGGACTGGCTGACCGAGAAGATGCGGCAGAACAACTTCACGGTCAGCAGCATGCACGGCGACATGCCGCAGAAGGAGCGCGACGCGATCATGCAGGAGTTCCGCGGCGGCACCAGCCGCGTGCTCATCTCCACCGACGTCTGGGCGCGCGGCCTGGACGTGCAGCAGGCGCGGCCGCCCGGCCCGCAGGGCGCTTGAGCTTCGCCGAGGACACATGCTGGCGTGCTCAGCGTTCTGCCTGTGCGTCCATCGCCGAGCGTGGGCGCGTGGTTCGGGCGCGCCGCTGGCGCGGCAGCCTGGTCTGGAGCGCGAGTGTGACGCGCGTGTTGGTATGGCGGCAGGGTGCGCCGTGATAGACTTGCCAGTGCCGAGCATGGGGCAGGCGGCATACGTTTGTCTAGCGCCTGGCCGAATGTGGTTGCTGCGCGCAAGCGCTGCTTGTCGCTTGTGCCGCCCCTTTCACAAGGAAACCTCTGACCCGGCATCGGCCGCGCGGCTGCAGGTGTCCCTCGTCATCAACTACGACGTGCCCAACAACCGCGAGCTGTACATTCACCGCATCGGGCGCTCGGGGCGGTACGGCCGCAAGGGTGTGGCCATCAACTTCGTGCGCAACGACGACATCCGCATCCTGCGCGACATTGAGCAGTACTACTCCACGCAGATCGATGAGATGGTGCGCCCTGCAGCGACTCTGCCCACCCAGCTGTCGCTTTGCTTTGCGCCGTGTGTGCATGTCTGGTGTCTGCCAAACACATGCATGCATCAGCGCCTGCCTTTAAGTGCTACAATCACAGCAGCACAGCAGCACGGCAGCACAGCAGCACTCTTGATTGCCCCAGGCCGCAGTGCAACAGCACCGCCCCCCATGACGGGCATGACTCGAGTGGGCTGTGCGCGTGCTGCGCAGCCGATGAACGTCGCGGACCTCATCTGACCGGGGCGGCTGCGGGCACGCTGCACTGCAGTCGCGAGCAGTGGCTCGCGGCGGAGCGGGCACTGCAGCAGGCGCTGGCTGCCGTGTCACAGCACCAGCGGCAGATGCAAATGCGGAAGATGGAGCTGGGGATAGGGTTAGGGTTATGCTGCTAGCTGACCGCACCCCTGGTACCCTGCACCCCGCTATGCTTCAGCCTGTCTGCACGGGGCAGCCGCGCCACGTGCCACGCGCAGGACTGGCTGGGCGCGCCGCCCGAGGGTCCCTCTCAGGGCGAGGCTTGTCTGCGCGTGCTGCGTTTGGCGGTGTGCCTGGAGTGGGACTGAGTCATGTGTGTTGGTCGTGCGAGCCGTGCACCAAAGTTCAGAGTTCGTTCTGCCTGTCTGCATGTGTCGGCTGCATGTCCTGTATACACTGAAGAAACGCGTGTGCTGAGCTCACGCGGGCTCATGCGGCAAACAATTAAGGTGGTGAGCGATTGTGGCAAGTGCACTTTGTAGGTGCTGCCAGGGGACAAACACGTCCGGGAATGAAGAGGAGCCTGCTTCATGAGTGTACCCCAGAAAGTACTGCTGCAAGCCCTTCCTTCACAGAAGACCTTTTGAAGGCCGCATGACAAGTCTGAAAGTGCCTGACCACTGCAGTCAGGCCGCAGACAGGCGAAGTCATGCCTCGCGCGCAAGGAAGGGGGCAGTGCGGGCGCACACTCCTCTCACAGCTCCAGCTCCAAGTCCGGCCACTCACTCTCATGTAAACACCCCTGTCATGGGGCAGGGTGGTACACCGGCCAGATGCATGTCCTTCACTCAGGCTGGTCAGTCATGCATGCTCGCCTGGCGGGCTCAGGCGCGTTTGGCGCTGCCGCTGCCAGCCCGGCGCACACCCAGCAGGCTCAGGCACATTTTGCTCTGCCGATGCTAACCCGGCGCGCGCTCAGCACCTCTCGCCGCACAGTGCTCTCAGATGCCGGCGGCCTCGAGCGTGCCGGCGGCCGCGCCGCCGTTGCCGCCGCCGTTGCCGCCGGACAGGGCGGGCGCCCGAGGCTGGCTGGGGCCCGCGGCGGCCCCGGCCTCCACGGCTGGCGGCTCGAGCGCGGCGGGCTCGCCGCTGGGCGGCAGCTGCGGCGGCTCCAAGCGCGCGAAGCGCGGCTTGCGCGCCTTCAGGATGCAGTACGTGACCCTGCGCGCGTCAGCGGACGCGCGTCGTCTCACAGCCCACCCCACTGCATGCCTCAGTGACACGATCCGTCAGCTGCACAGCCGTCATCAAGAGCTACTATACGCACAATGATACCGTTGCTCATCGAGCCGCCTGGGCAGGGAGCGCCTGTGCGGGTGCGGACTCGAGCAGCCGCGCCTGCGGCGCGTCCAGGCGGCGCACATGACAGCCCCCGGGGTGCTGAGCAGGTCCACGTGAAACAGGCGCAGTGCCGCCGGCGACTGCACCGAAACACATGCGCCCCCACCTGGGCAGCCTGCCCGGCAGCAGGAGCGGGAGAGACCCTATCCCTGGACAAGCATGACCCGGGCCCGCGCGGGCGCGCACCAGTAGTTGAACAGGATGACGCGCGCCTGCGACTTGGCCGTCCTGGCCACGCTGCTGCCCGCAAAGCCCAGGCGCTCGAGCACCTGCAGACCATGCGTGTGTGTGCGTATGTGTGTGTTGGACACCCAAGGGCAAGGCGCCCTTGAGAGGCCGTGGCCCTCCTCCTGCTGAGGTCTGCTTCGTTAATAACTCATTCCAGGCCGCGCCTGGTTGATGTCAGCAGGGACCCATGCCTGGCGCCACCCCACCTGAGAGCACGCACGCCTCCAGGTGACCAGCCTACACAGACAGTGCCGAGTGGCCAGCCACGCACACACCATGCCAGCCCTGCCAAGCTCCTGCCTAAGCCACACACGCGCTGCAGACCGGCGGCGGGCGCGCGCGCGCGCGCCTGCTCGCCGGTCTGGTCCCCGCGGCCGGCGCCGCCGGGCGCGGGCTCGAACGCAAGCCCGGGGAACTCCGTCGCACACAGGCCCTCGAAGCCGTGCTTGATGAGCGAGGCAGAGGGCACCCAGCGCAGCACGCGCGGCACGTTGCCGGCGTTGACGTAGTAGCCGCCGAACTGCGACGGCATGAAGGCCGTGTCAAGGGTAGCGATTCATGCTGATGTGCAAATGCCAATGTGCTCTGCTAGAGCGCGCACGACGAAGACGTGCATCTCAGAACGGCAATGCCCAGGTCACAGAGCAGAGACCTGAGTGGTCTGCAGAGAACAGTCGCGACGCGGCAGCAACAGAGCCCGGGCCTCGAGTGGCAGTCCTTGCCACCAGCTCGCAAGCTCCCTCCTCGCCACATCGCCTCAGCGCCCGCCCGGGCTGGGCCGGGCAGCGCACCACGATGAAGAGCACCATGATGCCTGGGCCGATCGCGAGCGCGGCGTCGGTGGACGGCGCGAACGAGCCGACGGCCAGGCCCAGCGACGTGGACGCGAACGACTCCAGCGTCAGCACGCCGCAGAACTGCGCAAACCTGCCCCGCGCGCGAGCGGCCGCCGCTTGAGACCCGGGCGGACCCCGCTTCCCGGACCAGCCGCGGAACCCAGCGCGGCCTTGCCTGCTCATGATCCTGCTTTCAGCCTGATCAGGTCCTGATACAAGTGACCGGACAGTTGGCGTCGCCGCCCATTAGCTGATTGTTAGCTGGCATCGCCGCCTATCACCTCCACGAGGCTACCTGTTGCTCCCGCTGCACTGGCCCCTAGGGCGCCGCTCTCGCTGCTCCCACGCGCCCTGGCCAGGCGGACCCGCGGGCCTGAGAGGGCACGGGGCCTGGAGAGCGGACCTGGACAGCCGGGGGTGCAGGCCCGCGGCCGGGTACACCAGCGCGGCGAAGAGCAGCGGGAAGAGTGCGCCGATGGGCGACTCGGCCGCCAGCTTGGACGCAAAGTAGGGCGCCACGCCGTAGCTGCCCTGCCGGCGCCGCGCCGCACTGGAGTTACGCGCAGGCACCTGAGCGGACCGGGCGCGGGGCGCGCAGACTGCTCCAGGAGCGCAGCCGCGCGCTGCGCCGGGTGCGTGCGCCCAAAGCGACCACGTTCGAGTGGTGTGCAGCCTGCCACGGCCTGCCAGGGACCTGAGCCAGTGAAAGACGGCCTGGTGAGCAACACAGGGCCGCGTGCGGTGCATGTGACATGGCGACCACACCACATGTCTTGCGACAGCCTGCCAGGATGTGCGCCAAGAAATGCGGCTAGAGGACAACGGCCCAGAGCCGCGGGCAGTCCATCTAACGGGGCGCGCAGGCCGCGCGGCGCGGGGCCGCCACCTTAGCGCGCTCGCGCTGCACAATTGTGCGCTCCTTTGGGAAGACGTTGAGCGTCTTCACCAGGCTGGACATCGCCGCGTTGATGGCCGCCACCTGCGCATGCTATACAGTAATTAGGGGTTAGGGTACGGTACTGCATGGGTCTGCGCGCATGCGCGGCACGCCCGCCGCTGTCGCGCGGCGCTCTCGCCGAGTGAGGGTGCTGCTTTAGACTCAAGTCGATCACTTGCCCGTGTAACAGGCGCCCTGCCGCTGACCGGCCAGGCAGGCCGCGGGCGCGCGCTGCCAGAGTCCAGGAGCGCCCGCCGGCCGCGCGGCCGGTCGCCGGTCTGCGCGCGGCACCGGTCGGCCCTGCAGGGAGGCCCTGCGTGGCCCCGGCTGGCCCTGCACCGGCGGGCGCGCGCCTGCAGCAGGCCCATGCGGTCCTGGATGGCGCTCTGCGCGCGGCCCATGCGCCAGAAGATGCCGCCGAAGATGAGCGCGGAGGACACGTTGGACGCCGCGCGCGCGACGTTGGTCGCGCGGTCGCGGCTGACCTGCCGCCTGCGCGCGCCGGGCGGGGGTCATGTGCACGGCTTACAAAATGAAAGCTGCGCAATGCCCTACAGCTGAGGGCCATGCTGGCGCGTGCCCTGGCGCGCGCCTGCACGGAAGTCGCGCTCGGGGAGGCGCAGCAGGGCGGGGGCGTCCTTGGCACAGCGGCATGCACTCAGCCGCATGCCAGCGGCAGGCCTGGCACTCGCTGCAGAGGGGCGCAGACGGCAGCACGCCCCGGAGACGCCAGGGGGGGATAAAGCGCTGCTGCGCGGCGCTGTCCTGAGGCCGGGCATGCGGGCTCTGCAGGCCGGCGTCCCAGGCGCCCCTGCCAATGACGCAGCAGCAACCCCAGCAAGGACGGCCGTCCCCCGACGGCTCTCCAGCGCACTACACAGATCAGCATTTGGTGCTGTTTTGCGCCGCTGCAGGCGCGCCGTGCATCTCAGCCCGGGGCGCACCAGGAGCGGCCGAACAGCAGCCTGACCTGCTGCAGCGGCCCGCAGACGGGCTCGGCGCCCTCGCCCGCGAACGCGCCGCCGTCCCCATCGCCATTGTCCTCGCCGGACGCGCCCGCGCCCGCGCCGTCCGCCATGGCCGACAGCGAGCTGCCGCTAGCCGCAAAGCTGCTGCGCAGGCCGTCCACGCGCGACCTGCAGCAGAGAGTGCACTGGTCTCCGGACGGGTTGGCATGGCGTGAAGGGGAGAAGCTGGGAGTTGCTGATAAGCCGCCTGCCGCTGATTCGCTGCCGCAGAGGCAGCGAATTACTCGTGCAAGGATGTGTATTTTAAACACACGCCTGTGTTTCCTGGCACACAGGTGAAGGACTGAGGCACACCGCGTGGCCGCCTCAGCGTCGGCGGACGTGGGGTCCACGGAGATGAGGTCGGCGAGGAACTCGGCCGGGTTGTAGTGCTCGGGGCACTCGTGGCCCTGCTCCCCACGCGCGGCGCGTGCGGCTCAGCCGCATGGGCGGCCAGGGCAAACAGGCTGGTTCGTCGACGCGGCCACGGGCGTGCCACGGCGCGTCGGCACAGGCGCAGCGCGCCTGCTCGTCACTGCAGTCGCGCCGCACCCACCCAGCACTCCGCCTCGCCGGTGCTGTTTCGGCAGTGGTCTGGAATGGCCGGGCGCGCCTGCTTGGCGAAGAAGTCGAGCGCGCCGTCGGCCGGGCCGGCGTAGACGGCGGTGCCCTCGCTCAGCAGCACCAGGTCGTCGAACATGGCAAAGATGCTGGAGCGCGGCTGGTGGATGGACGCGACCACGGTGCGCCCGTCGCGCGCCAGGTCCCGCAGCGTCGCCATGACCTGGCGGGGCCCGGGTCCTGCTGGGCGCTCTGCTCTGATCTGGCAGGGGCAGGCAGGCCCGAAACTGACACTGTGCCCAACCGCCGCGGCCTGGCGGATGGCGGCCAGGACATGCGCGCAGGGACGAGACCCTCGGCAGTGGGTAGCGGTGAGGTGCGGCGCTGCTGCGGACGCGCGTCGTCTCGCAGAAAGACTGGGGCGGCCTCGCGCGCAGCCTGCCACCCTGGCCAGGGCGGCGGGCTAGCAGCCCCATGGGTAGACCCTACAGAGTATTGTGTATGGTAACGAGCTACCTTCTCAGCTTGGAAGGAGTCCAGGCCCGAGGTCGGCTCGTCGCAGAACAGCAGCCGCGGCGACCCCAGCAGCTCCATGCCGATGCTCAGGCGCTTGCGCTCCCTGCGCCCGCGCGGTGCGCAGGCGTCAGGCGCCCCGCCCCCGCACACCCCCGCATGCGCGCGCCCACCGGCGCAGTCGCCCCCTTGCGTGCGGCCGGCTGCAGCTGTGCGGCGCGGTGGCAGAGGTGGTGCCGGGTGCGTGGAGGCACCGGCAGCGTGCGCGGGATCGGGGCCCACCACCGACTGTCACTCTCTGTGGCGGTCTCAGCTTACATGTTATGCTTGTTGCCCTCTGCTGCCGCAGCCTTGTACCGCGAACATCACGAACACCTGCGGCTCATCTCCAACGAACTTGAAGGAGGCGATGTGGCGAGCATGGGGGGCAATGCGCACCCTCCGCTGAGCCCGCGCGTCTTCTCATCACCTACCACACTGTCCGCAACCTGCGGCCACAAAGACGCGCATGAGCGCGCCTGCTGCACCGCGGCTGGCGCCACGCAAGCATTGGCCGCCGACGCGCGCTGCTTTCCACCGCAGCACCTCACAGCGCTTCAACATGCGCCCCAGCCTGCCCGTCAACCGCAAGCTGACTCGCTGCGCTGCGCACAGGCCCTGGCAGCCGGCCGACGCAGGGCGTGCGGGCGTGCACGTTGGTGAGATCAGGGTAGGGCAGGGTAGGGTAGGGGCACACATTGGCAAGGCCCAGCCGCTTGATGAGGCCCTCTGCGCGCTCCTCCTTCTCCGCGTCGGGCATGCCCGCGGGCAGCCGCAGCCGCGCCGCCATCAGCAGCGTCTCCCTGCGCGCGCGCGCAGCCGGCTGAGGGAGAGGAGGCCGGTGGCATGGGCCTGGGGTGACTGGCACGGCTGGCCGGCCGGCTGTTGGGGTTCTCCGCACAGGGCGCCTCCGCGGCGGCCAGTCGGCCCAGGCTGCCGATACACTACCACCACAGGGCCGAGTCTTTAAAACGCATGTCAGCCATGCCGCAGAGCCGCGCTGAGCGGCCAGCCGGCGCGCGCGCGGCGGGCAGCGCCGCACCGCACGGTCAGCTGCGAGTAGAACAGGTCCTGCTGCTGCACGTACGCCTGCCGGACGCGCGCGCGCTCCTGCGGCCGCCCGTTGACGGTCACCACGCCGCTCAGCGTCAGGCCCGCCGCGGCCGGCAGCTGCCCCGCCAGCGCATTGAGCTGCGCGCGGCGCAAGAGCCCCATGTCGTCTGCCGACTGGGTGGGCCGTGGTCGGGGGTCGGGTGCGCTGGTGTCAGCGGCGCCTAACCTGGCTTCGGCGGCGCGCAAGTTGTCACCGGCGCATTGTCACTGGCACATCGACTGGCAGTCGCCGTACGGGAAGCGGGTCGGCGCCCCGGCTGATGGCTGTCTACTCGGCACACAGTGTGCATGTTGCGTCACTGCTGCACAGGTTGGCTGTCCGTCCTTAGCAACACGACGTTCATAACGCCAAGCTGCGCTGGGTGCAGCATGTGCAAACAGCACACTGTGCCAGAAGCATGGATGCCGACGTGCTTCCCAACTTCACATGACATGCACTAGGAAAGGAAGGTTGCAATGCTTGGGCGGCAGCAGGGAAGCACAGCGAATGTGCGCGCATCAACTAGACAGCCTCAGGTGCCTGTAAAATGTGTCCGGCAGCCGTGAATCTGCGACATGGGCGCACCAGAGTCGTCTTGCCGCCGCCGCTCGGCCCCATAATTGCCAGCAGCCTGCGCAGCGCCCCAACGAAGGCTCAAGTGGCGCAGGCAGCGGGGCAGGCACGCTGCTCGGGCGCATGCATGGGCACCACCTGTCACTGATTCAGGCGGAAGCTCTGCGACTTGCCCACGATGCTCGCCTATTGTCCCCCAGCTCCATGCGGCTGCCTGCCCCCGGGCCGCCCCTCCCTGGGCATACCCCACAAGCACAAGCGCCACAGCTGCGTTCATAGCAAGCAACATGCACGCAACGCGCTGATGCTAACAGCCAAGGACCTCCGAGCGGCCGGAGAGGGCAAACTTCCCTGCCAGGCCTGGGACACACCACGTGCGGCCAGAGTCACAGGCATGCCTGGCACCACCCCTGCATCGTCGCGCGCCAGGGACAGGGCCGCGCCGGGTTGCGCTCGGGGCCCGCGCGCGCACCGCCCCGGCCGCGCACACCCCTCCAGGCCCCGCAGGATCTGCTTGCGGCCGCCCTTCTTGTCCGCCAGGGCGCAGTCGAGCTGGCGCCACTCGAGCACGACCTGCTCCTCGCCGCCGTCCAGCTCGCTCGGCGCCGCTGCGTCCTGCTGGCGCCGGGAGCGCCGGACGTGCCGCGCGCCGTTGACCGCTGCGGTGCCGAGCAGCAGCGGCACCTGCGCGCCAGCGAAGCGCGCGTGTGCTTATTTTGGCGCCCCAGCGTGGCAATCAGTTATCAAGTTTGCTCTAGGACGGCGGCACGGGCCGGGGTGACAGGCGCGAGCGCAGGCGACCGCCGTCCAGCGACAGCCGCTGCCTTGGGCAGCTTTCCCTTGGACTTGCTGCAGGCCGCGTGGCCGCAGTACATTGGCCGTGTGAGTAGGCAATGTGTGGCGGCCGCTCCGCAGAGCAATGTGCCTGAGTGGGGACAGAGTGCTTGGCAGCGGGTCAGCGGTGCGCGCCTTGTGCTGCGGGAGCGCTATCAGCGCAGCGCCGAGCACAAAGTCGACCCAGGCGCTCTTCATGGCTGCAATTTGGTGCACTGATGCGCTCAGACACGCTCACCTGACACCATCCGCGCCCTGCGGAGTAACCGCCCGCCATCAATGACCCACACTTGCAACAAGGGGCAAGGCGGTGGGCAGTGGAACACGTCACTGTCGACAGGCGCACTGCCACATATGTGACCGGGCTCCAAGCACAGCACGCCAAGGCGGACCCTTGTTGCATTGCTGGGCCGCACACCTTGAGGCCAGGGGAGACTCGAGGTGGGTGTCACGAGACGCCTCAGCCATAAGCCTGGGCTTCTCTCTTGCGTTGATGGGACACAGCTGGGGATCACCGCTGGGAGCATGTCGACCCTACCCTGGGCTGGCAAGCCATGTGCATCCAGCCTGCGAGCAGCACCCCCACCTCCAATCACGCAAAGCCTGGACGTTGGATAGGCCGCTGCATTGGCTAGAGACACCGCCGGGCACCTCTCCTGACCCCCGCCGCAGCCGGCTGTTTTTCCTGGGTTTGCAGCGCGCGGGCGGGGGTTGGCCGGCGCCTCATGTCGGCGTGGCGCGGCCGCCTCGGCACCTGCCCAGACCGCGCCGGGTGATACATGAGGGTTGCGGCGAGGGGCCTCGTACGCTGGAGCCCGCTCCGCAGGAAGCGCCCGGATGTTGAAGAGCATGAAGCAGGCGCGGTCGATCGCTGGCCCGCAGCGCCCCGCACCGCGGCCCGCCCGGGCGCTGACGCCCTGACGGAACCTGTCTGCGCGCGCAGAAGTTTGGAGGCCGGAAGAGCAGCGGGGCTAGCAATAGCGGGCGCGAGGAGCCCGCGCCCGCGCCCAGCGGGCGCCAGGCCTCCAACGCGGCGGCCTCTGCCCTGGATCGGAGGCCATCCTTGGCCGGGCGAGCCAGTGGAGCGGGCGTGGGGCCCGGCTCCGCGCCGGGCAGGGAGAAGCCGGGCCTGCCCGTCCTGAGCGAGGAGGGCTGCCGAGCGGTGTATGCGGAGCCGCTGCCCACGTTCCGGGACGTGCCGGCCGCGGAGAAGCAGCTCCTGTTCGTCAAAAAGCTGCACCTCTGCGCCTACACCTTCGACTTCACCGACCAGGCCAGGAGCGTGCGGGAAAAGGAGATCAAGCGGCAGACGCTGCTGGAGCTGGTGGACTACGTGAACCAGGGCGCGGGCAAGTTCACCGAGGCCGTGGCGGAGGACATCGTCTTCATGTTGAGCAACAACCTGTTCCGGGCGCTGCCCCCCACCAAACCACACGACCAGGACAACTTGGACCCGGACGAGGAGGAGCCCGCGCTGGAGCCGGCCTGGCCCCACCTGCAGGCGCGGCCCGCGCCCGCGCTGCTTAGGGCATACGGCTGCGCCCGCCGGGCGCGCGCGCCGCGTGCACCCCTGGGGAAGGCGCGCCGGGCGCGCGGCGCGGGCGGCTGCGCGCGCCGGTGGCCGGGAGGCGGCAACGTGCAAAGGCGCTGCCGCGCTGTCGCGGTCTTGGATGACAGTGCATTGCGCGCACTCCAGCTGTCCGTCGACTTGCATGCCGGCCCGGCGCGCCCCCGGACAGGGCGAGGCGGGGGCGTGTGTTGTAGTGCCTGAAGCAGCGGCGCGCGGCGGCAACGTCTGCGCCTCACAGCGTTGAGCGCTGCCGCCGGCCAGCACAGCACTGCTTTGAGAGCTGTGCGGCTGAAGCGCCGTTGGGGGCGGCGGGCGCGCAGATCGTGTACGAGTTCCTGCTGCGGTATGTGGTGTCCAACGACACGGACGCGAAAGCGGCCAAAAAGCACATCGACCAGTACTTTGTGGTGCGCGCCCTGTAGAGCCGGCTGCGGGCGGAGCTGCGCCGGGTTGCTCAAGGGTTGCCCCGGCTGGTGCTCATGCATGCGCAAGCGCGCTTGCCGAGCACCTGGCGCTCCACTGACCCCTGCCATGCGTGGGTTGGCTGCTTGCTGCGCTGGGGGCGCGTTCTAGCTGCACCACCAAGCGCAAGGGCCTCTGTGCAACTGCAGTAACTTTTTGCTAAGCGCTGCTGCGTGAGGATGGCCTGGCGCAGCCCTTGCGCTCTGGCTTGCGCTGCCTGTACGCCCACTGGCGGCTGACGGCCTGCTTGTGGCTACCAAACGCGCTGCGCTGTGCTCGCATTAGCGTCGGCAGCTCTGGGCTCGCAGCTCTGTGATGGTGCCAGTCAGGCCGTGGCCGCTCGGGCGTCATTTGGACATACGAAAGGGTAGGACAGCGGTGTGTTGGGATAGCGTATTGGTGCGGCCGTGTCGCGCAGTGTGCTGCCTGCTGCGACTGGACTCGAGCAAGCGTAGCCCGCGGGTGACCATAGGCTGCTGGGTGCCGGGCAGGCCGGCAAGCCAGGGCCCTGGTACTTGCGCAGCGAGCGAAGCGAGTTATTCCTGTGTGTGTGAGCGGCGCACCGCCAGGCTGCTCATGGGGACCAGGTCGGGCCGCTGGGAGGAGCAGAGGCGCGCCGGAGCGCACACTGTGCGCTGCGGCATGGGCGGGAGGCAGTTGGGGTTGCCGGGGCGGGCTCCCGAGGGCGCGCGAGCGGGCTGGGGGGCGCTGGGGCGGGTGAGTGTGGGGCGTGCCCGGCTGCAGGCCGGCCGCGGGCACGAGGCAGCCGCGCGCCGGGACGACCGCGCCCCGGGCGCGCAGGCTCGCCGGCAGGCCCACCGGCCGCGCGCGCCGGCGCGCAGGTGCGGCTGCTGGAGCTGTTTGACAGCGAGGACCCGCGCGAGCGCGACTACCTGAAGACCATCCTGCACCGGATCTACGGCAAGTTCATGGTGCACCGGCCGTTCATCCGGAAGGCCATCAACAATGTCTTCTTCCGCTTCATCTTCGAGACCGAGCGGCACAACGGCATCGCCGAGCTGCTGGAGATCCTGGGCTCCATCATCAACGGCTTCGCGCTGCCGCTGAAGGAGGAGCACAAGGCGCGCGGCCGGCCGCGCGGCCCGCGTTGCACGTGCTTTGACCACAACTGTGGTTCCCGCTATGGTATGCAGGTGGTGCTGCAAAGCTCATCACTTGCACGACACACTGCAGGCAGCAGAGGCGAGCGCAGAGCGTGAGCGGCTTTACAAATCTCGCGCATGCAAAGGCTGCACTGATTGGCGGTGTCCACGGCTCTCATACGTGCCCGTGCGCTGCACTGATTGGCGATCGGCGCGCCTCATCGAGCGCGCATTGGGGTTGGCGCCGCGCGCAGTCTTTCCTGCAGAAGGCGCTGATGCCGCTGCACAAGCCCAAGTGCGTGGGCATGTACCACCAGCAGCTGGCGTACTGCGTGACGCAGGCGCGCGCACCCTAGCGCCTACCGTAAACCTAAACCATGCCGCGCATGTGCAGCCCTGATACCTGCACCAGGGCAGCTGAGCGGGGGCGGAGGCGGCCGGCGTGGCCGGGCAGTGCGCTGAGAGCTGCCGGGGCCGCGCTCGGGCTGGGTGGGACAAGCGCGTCGGCTCAGTCAGGCGCACGCAGCGGGCCGTTGGCGCCTGCAGCCGCCTCCGGTGCATGGGGGGTGCCGGCAGCCCGAGGCGCGGCGCCAGGCATCACCACGCTGGGCGCCTGCTCGGCTGCGGGCATGCAGGCGCGCTGCTGTGGCGGCCGCGCGCGCGGCGCAACCTGGCAGAGAGGGGATTCAGGCGCCGGCAGGGCCAGCACCGAGCGCCCGAGCTTGTTGAGGCGCCTGACGGGGTCCCCTCGCGCGCGCCCTGAAAGGGTTCTCTGCACCGGCCGCGCAGTTTGTGGAGAAGGACCCGAAGCTGGCGGAGCCGGTGCTGAAGTCGCTGCTGAAGTACTGGCCCGTGACCAACAGCCAGAAGGAGGTGCTTTTCCTGGGCGAGCTGGAGGAGATCCTGGAGATGACGCAGGCGCGCGCCCGCGCCCGCGCCGCGAGGGGGCGCGAGCCTGCGCCTAAAGCTAGCCACATGTATCATGACCCCAGGCCATATGGCGTTTTGACAGGGATGGGTATGGGTTTGTGCTCTGGGGAAGGGCTGCTCAGCAGGGCGGGGCGCCGCCAACTGTGGAGGGCTGGGCTGCAGTGGGGTGACGTAGGCTGCTGCGCCAAACTCTGCTGCGGAAACTTCGTGTGCCCAGGTGTTACTTTGCCTGCTGGTGGCCGCGTCGAGGCACACACAGGGCCATCACGCAGTGAGAGGACTGTCTGTGGACGATGTAGTTTGTAGCCATGTCATGACAATACCGCCTCATGCAGCCTGCTGGTTGTGTGCCAGCTGGACAGGATCTTGCCAGAGGCACATCCTGAGTATTGCCTTACGTGTGTGTCATGGTTGCAACAGAGCTGTGTGCTTGATGTCGGTGGCTGCAGTGTGTAGTGCCGCAGGCATGTGGCAGGCCCGTGGAGGCTCAGCTGAGCGCAGTTGCCCTGCGGCGGCGCAGGCGCAGGAGTTTGCTAAGGTGCTCGTGCCGCTGTTTAAGCAGATCGCGCGCTGCTTGAATAGCTCGCACTTCCAGGCGCGTCTGCCCGGCCGCACGCCCTTGCGCTGGTGGCGCCTTGCTTAGAAGCCGGGCCGGAACCTTCCAGCCACTCTGAATATATCTTTGTTTGAGTGCTGGTGTGGAGCATTGGCGCGCTGTGCTGCAGCTAGTACGGTCGGCGTGTCGTTGGCCTGGTTGCGCAGCAGCGCGCAATGGCGCGCAGCGCCGCCAAAACCCTGTCAGGAACAGGTTCAGGAACAGGTTCAGGATCAGGTCCGGTAAACCCAAACCCAACCCTACTCCTCAGCCCGCCGCGCGCCGCGCAGGTCGCGGAGCGCTCGCTGTTCCTCTGGAACAACGAGTACATTGTCAGCCTGGTCGCGCAGCAGCGCGGCGCGGTGCTGCCGCTCGTGTTTGCCGCGCTGGAGCGCAACGCGGCCAGCCACTGGAACCCAGCGGTGCACGGGCTCACGTGCAACGTGCGCAAGATGTTCCAGGACATGGACGAGCAGCTGTACGAGGAGTGCCGGCTGCGGTACGAGGCGGAGGAGGTGCGCGCGCGGGGTAGGGTGGCCAGGCGGGGTGTTGCCCGCCAGAGAATGCCAAGCGCAGCGGCTCTGCAGGCGGAGGTACCTGTGAGTTTGAGAGTCTTGTCCGAGATCCAGGAGTGAGGCACCCGCCGAGGGGGGGGTACTGGTTCCGGCCCCCTGCGCTTGTCTGGGCTGCCAGCTTGCACTTGAGCCCGGCGTGGGCGTCCTGTGGCTGTGCACGCCGCCGGCAAGCCCGCCCGTGCGTGCGCCTGACCCACGCCGGCCCGGCCGCGCAGGCGCAGAAGTCCGGCGCGCTGGAGGACCGGCAGCGGCAGTGGCAGGCGATCGAGTCGGCGGCGCAGCGCAGCGGCACCTGCGCAGCGGCCGCGGCGACCACAGCCGGCAGCGGCATCGGCAGCGCGCGCCGGTGGTGACGCGCGCCGCGCGCGCCGGGCCGCGCCTGCCGCGCCCCGCCCAAAGCCCGACCCGGCCCTGGCGCGGCGGCGGGGGCCGCCGCGGCGGCGCCTGCGGCACGCGCCTGCGCTCCGACGGCCGGCGGGGCGGGCGCAGCCCGGCGGGGCCGGCCGCGCCTGCGCTGCCGCCGAGGGCCCGCGGCGGGCTCGCCCTCCTGGGGCGGCCTCGGCGAGGGCGCGCTTGCGCGGCTGTGCGCGGGCTTGCCGGCGCAGTCTGCGTGGTCGCTATTGCGGAGTCGGTCGTGCTGCTGCAGTAGGTGGGCGGGCCTCGCGGCGGTCCGTAGGCGGCGCAAGTGCGAGTGGCTGCGGCAGCCCGCCCAGGTCTCGCCAGCGGGGGGCTCTTGATCAGGGTTTGGCCACAGGGGTCGGGGGCGTGACCGCGTATGCGGCGGAACACCCTGGCCATGGTCTTAGGGGTGCAGAAGTTTGGGGGCTGTTCAGGGTTATTGGGCAGGCTCGAGCTCGCGCCGGGGTTGCGTGCGGAGGGGTGGCGGGGATGGGGGGGGGCCGCTGCAACAGAGAGACCGGTAAGGTAGGGCCCGCTGTAAGGAGGCAGATGCGCCGCGCGGCGCGCGTGTCGCCCCGACAGGGTTTGCCCCACTGTATTATTACGGGCGGGCGGTCAGTCGCGCCGCTTCTGGCGCCCAGGTTGTGATGCGCCCAGTGCAATTTTGTCTGTTCTGGTCGTGCGGCGCGGGCGCCCTAGTTCCGCGGCCCGCGCTAGCCGGCCGCGTTCAGGCGTGTCTGCTTGGGGGCGGCGGGCGGCCAGCGAGGGGGCGCCCACTTTCTGGGCGCCCCCTTGGGTGCCCAGGTTGTGTTTCCATCCAGTGTGTGAGCATGCGTGTTGGGGGGGCGGCCTGCGGCAGCAGGGCCCACGGCCGGGTCTGCCCCACCTGGCGCTCGGCAACCTGGTGCGGTGCGGCGTAGATGGCCGGGGCGGTGGTGGCGGGCGGGAATGGGGCTGCGCGCTTGTGGGCAGTGCGGGGCCTGAAGGGGCTGCAAGGGCGAGAGGCTGGGGTTTTGCAGGGTTTGCTCCTGTCGGGCCCCCCAGGCTGGGGCAGAGGCTCGGCCGCGGTGGCCCATGTGCTGGGGGGGGGGGGGGGGGGGGGGGTGGCGAGGCATACCCCTTGGCAGCGGCGCTGCCATTTTGCACTCGTGCGGCAGACGCGGGGCCCTCGCCCGTGGTACCCGCATGCCTGGCAGGGCAGGGACAGCAGTATGCCAGACCGCATGCACCAGTAGTCACCTGCCACACGATGGCGTGAACTCTGTGTGCTTTGTCCTTTAGTGCCACGTGCACGCGTGTGAA